>Ga0209809_1001049_pt1 | contig 23486 bp, 16 predicted proteins | sample YNPMSTMetaG_FD_186172 | JGI IMG/M metagenome (GOLD analysis project Ga0209809, IMG submission 186172) | Anoxygenic and chlorotrophic microbial mat microbial communities from Yellowstone National Park, USA - YNP MS-T MetaG (SPAdes) (version 2) ...
CGCGGGTCCAGCGCCGGCTCGCGCTCGATGCGTTCGGCCAGACCAAACTCCTCCAGCAAGGCGGCCACGGCCAACTGCCCGCCATGCACACTGGCCTGGTGGGAGTGGCGGAATTCGACGAAAAACTTGCGGGGGTTGAGCGTGAGGAATTTGGCCCTGCCCGATGGACCGCCCCGACCAATGTTTTGTTCACCCTGGTCGGTAAAGATTCAGGGGCTCCGGCGGCACATTTCAGTTTTTGGACCCCTTGGCGAGGCGGCTGCGCGGGGGCAGCAGCGGCCGGCGCCGGTTGCGCCAAAAGGTATCCAAACCCCACAGAGCTTCCTCCTTGGCCCGAGCCCAAAACTGGCCGGTCCGCTGGACTGCACACGCATGCTTCCTCCAAGCTCGTATCCACCGCCCCACGGCCCGGCCCATTCTTGCGCGGTTGCGCACTCCGATCGTTCCTCCGCTGCTGCTGCTCCTGCAGATGGACCACCCCGCCGGGCCACCGTTTCCCCGCCTGCAACGGCCCTCCTGCAGCTCCAGCCCCAAGCGCCCCTGCTTCCACCCGTGGAGATAGCATCCCCTTGGAAGGCCGGCTTACACCCCGGGCTGGTGGTTACGATTCGGTGGAGGGCTCGGTTCCACCCGGGCCAAGGGAGGCGGTGGGACGCGTCCCTCCACGTCCGCACGGCACCTCCAAGGTCGCGAAGCGTTTAGAGTGCGCCAGCTTGCTGGCGCTGTCGAAGCAGCGCACTGCTGCCGGAGACCTACGGCCCCACTTTTGCTTCCCACACACGACACGACTTTCTGAGGACCCGACGCCACACACCGTGGGAGGCACCAGTTCCACCCCGGCCCGGGGGTGGGTGTACCCGAACAGGTGGCCTCGGCCTCACGACCGCAAAGCTCCGCCTGCAGAGCTCCTTCCTCCCGCAGCCGCCGAGGTGGCCGGTGGCAGGCCGAAAACCCAAACCCACCCTCGAGTCGGCAGCTTTGCCTCAAGAGGCTGCAATTCACTTTCTGAACAACGCTTCACATTAGGGCGATTGGTGCCGGTCAGAGCCGCCAGAACGTTGAAGGGGAATGGGTTTTTGTCGGGGTTCCTGTCGCGGGCGCTCCAAAAGTGAAATGCGCCGGGGCTCCGGCACTCCGGCCGTTCCGGCTTGCGGGAGGGATCCCTTTCAGGAACATCCAGAGGCGATGAAGGCCGGGATACTGTTGCCAAAGGTGGTGCCTGTGCCGCGGCGCCAAGCAAGGCCAGTCGCGGGAAGCGGTTCCAGTGAGCCGGGCCGCGCACGGCGCCGGAGCAGGCGGGGTCCGCGTGCGCCGTTTGGAGCATGGGTGTTGGTGGTGCTGGGGTGTTGGGGGCTGCAGGCGGCTCCGGACTTGGAGGCTGTCGACCAGTACAACGTTGTCTGGGAAACGCCCAGTACGAACCACCACGGCTCCATGCCCTTGGGCAACGGAGAGGTGGGAGTCAACGCTTGGATGACCCCGGACGGGCACCTGCATTGTTACTTGGCCCGGACGGATGCTTGGGACGATTACGCGCGCTTGGTCAAGGTGGGGAAAGTGCGCTTCCTGTTCGAACCCAACCCAGTTCAAGCCGGAGTCGCCTTTCGACGAGAACTGCATTTGCGCAGCGGCACGCTGGAGATCCGCACAGGGGCCGGTTCCGGAGTGGGCATTCAACTTTGGGTAGACGCACATTTGCCGGTGCTGCATCTGCTGGCGGAGGCGGAAAAGCCTTTCACAGTGACTGCGGTGGTGGAGCTGTGGCGAACGAATCGCACGGCCACACGCCAGTTGGAAGTCAGCGATGTGTTGCGGAACCATCCCCGACCCGACAGTGAAGAGGCTACGATGGTGTTGGAACCGGATGCGTTGCTAAGGGGGTTGAACGGGCGGATCGGGTGGTACCATCACAACGTGAAATCCGTGGGACCGCGGCTGATGGCCGAGATCCAGGGCCTTGCGCAGTATCCGCAGGCTGACCCGCTCCTGCACCGAACGTTCGGAGGCCTGGTGGCAGCCGATGGTGGACAGCGGTTGGACGATGGCCGACTGCGGTCGGGTCCGGCCCGGCGCCACCATTTTCGCGTGGTAGTCACGACACTGCATCCGGCTACACCGGAGGGCTGGCTGGCTTCGGCCGAGAGGGTGTTGCGGCAGGTGGAGAGCGACGGTCTGGCCCGGAGGCGAGCGTTGCACGAGGCGTGGTGGTCAGAGTTCTGGGCCAGGAGTTGGATTCGGGCCTGGCAGGCGCGATCGATCTCGCGGGTGGTAACTCCGCTGGTGCCGGTCAATGCCCATCCCGTGCGCATCGGGCAGGACCGTGACGGTGGCAATCGCTGGGTGGGCGAGATAGGGCGGTTGAGCATTTGGAACCGACCCTTGGGAGAGGAGCTGGTGGCGCGGCTAGCCGGCGCAGGGCCCGGCGAATCTCCCGAAGGACTGCCCCCGCCGTTGTATCAGGTCCGGCAACCGGCCCTGGGAGTGGTCGGTGGATCTGCTGCGTGGGAATTTCGGGAAGGTCTGACGGTGGAGGCGTGGATTCGACCGGAAACGCTCGGGCCCGGCGGTGCGCGCATCGTGGACAAGGTGACGCCGGGTGTGGACGATGGGTTTCTGCTCGACACCTGGCCGGGTAACAGTGTTCGGTTCATTTGCGGTCCTCATGTGCTTCGGGTGGCTGACGCGTCGCCGGCAGGTCAGTGGACCCATGTAGTGGCGGTGGCGGACCCGGAAGGGGCCGGATGCCGTCTGTACGTGAACGGGCGATTGGTCGCACGATCGGACAGCCCGCCCATTCGGGACGAGGCGGCCCTGGTCAGTCAAATGTATCATCTGCAGCGTTTCATCACGGCCGCCGCGGGGCGGGGCCGTTATCCCATCAAATTTAACGGCTCCTTGTTTACGGTTCCGCCGGGCCCGACCGAAGCCGATCCAGATTATCGTCGCTGGGGACCGGGTTATTGGTGGCAGAACACGCGCCTGCCTTACTACGCAATGTGTGCGGCGGGCGATTTCGATCTGATGGAGCCGCTGTTTCGGATGTACGTGGACGAGCTGTTGCCCCTTTGCCGGTATCGGACGCAGTTGTACCTCGGTCATGGCGGCGCGTTTTATCCGGAATGCATGATGTTCTGGGGGGCTATCTTCAGCGAATCCTACGGTTGGACCCCCTTTGAGCAACGGACCGACAAACTGCAGAGCAGTCGCTGGCACAAATGGGAATGGGTTGGCGGACTTGAACTGGCTTGGCTGGCGCTGGACTACTACGAGCACACACAGGATCGTTCGTTTTTAGAGCGGCGGGCCTTGCCGGTGACGCGCGAGGTGTTGCGGTTTTTCGAGGAACACTACCCCACCAACGCGCAGGGCCAACTGGTGTTCCACCCTTCGCAGGCACTGGAGACCTGGTGGCATTGTACCAACGCGGCACCGGAGGTCGGCGGATGCATTGCGCTGACAGAGCGGCTCCTTCGACTCCCTGCTGGAGTCGTGCCGCCGGCCGACCGCGCGCTGGCCCAACGCCTTCGTGCCAAGCTGCCGCCCTTGCCGGTCCGCGTGGTGGAAGGTCGCACCGCCCTGGCCCCGGCCGAGTTTTTCGCCGACAAGCGGAATATCGAGAACCCGGAACTGTATGCCGTGTTTCCCTTCCGCCTGTTCACCTTCCACCGGCCTCGAGTCGAGTGGGCCTTAACCGCTCTGGAACACCGCTGGGACCGCGGGCACGTCGGATGGCGACAAGACGACCTGTTCATGGCTTGCCTGGGGCTGGTCCATGACACGAGGCATGCTGTGGTAGAACGCGCCCGGCGCCACGACCCGAGCCAGCGGTTCCCGGCCTTCTGGGGGCCGAATTTCGATTGGACCCCGGACCAGTGCCATGGAGGCGTGCTGATGCGCACCTTGCAAGCCATGGTGCTGCAGGCCGACGGCGATCAAATCTTTCTGCTGCCTGCCTGGCCCAGGGATTGGAATGTTGATTTCCGGCTGCATGCGCCCAAGCGTACCATTGTGGAGGGGCGTTTCGAGGAGGGACAGTGGGTGCGGCTGACGGTGCAGCCACCGGAACGCAGGCGGGACATCGTCCTGGTACCCGCACGGTAATCCCTTCCGGCGCCGACGGCTGGAATAGAGGCGGAGGGAAAACGGGAGCTTGTCAGCGCTCGGTGGCGCCCCAACTAACCCTCGACCGTTCCCGGTGGATGAAAAGCAGACCTCACCCGTTGAGGTTGGAAAGCTTCAAAAGCCAGCGAGGATCGGGCACGCTGACCGGTCCGTGGGCGACCTTGCAGGGCAGCCGCGCTCGGTGGGAGGCCGAGCACGGCCAGTCACGCTTGCTCCCGCAGCTGGCCATTCCAAGGGGCCGGGGAAAAAGAGCTCGGCTTTGTAAGAACCCATCCAGTAACGCGGTAGGTGAGGAGGTCCTCGAAAACACGGCCAACGACCGGCAGTGGGCTCCTCCGAAATTTTTGCAACCGTCGACGTGGCCCCTATTTTCGCGTGCGAGCCGTTCGATTGGCGCGGCTGAGGTGCTGCCGAGGAAACACCCCATGAGGTGTTCCTTTGCGCCTTCGCCTGGGACTGCGACAGAGGGTCTGAGCCCCCTTGGGCTTGAGCCTTGCATTTTCGGGAATCCGGCTTAGGGTGGAGTGGACCACGAACCAATCCCCAAATCCCATATTGCGGAAAGGAGTGCCTTATGCCGGTACGCAAATTGAAGGAGATCCTCGACGCCCACGGGGTCAAATACATCAGCATCGTGCATTCACCAGCCTACACAGCCCAAGAGGTGGCGGCTTCGGCGCACATCCCGGGAAAGGCCATGGCCAAGGTGGTGATTGTCGACCTGGACGGCGAGTTGGCGATGGCGGTTCTGCCGGCGACCCGGCGGGTGGTGCTGCAGGACCTGCGGGAGCTTACCGGATGCGAACGCGCCCGGTTTGCCTCGGAAGAGATGTTCCAGGCCAGGTTTCCGGATTGCGAAATCGGGGCCATGCCACCTTTTGGGAACCTGTACGGCATGGAGGTGTATGCAGCCGAGTCGCTACGGGAAAATCCCGAGATTGCGTTCAATGCGGGATCGCACACGGAGGTGATCAAAATGGCTTGGGCCGACTTCGAGCGTCTGGTGAAACCGAAAATGGCCATGTTCACTACTTGAAGCCGCGCCCTGGCGCACGTGCGCGCTCGGACTGCCGTCGCCCCACAGTGGCAACGGGCGGAGACGGTCTGCGTGGGCATGTGGACAGGAGAGCTCGAGCGTGGTTGGATGGAGTCGGCGATGTCAGAAGCTTGGACACCCGGGGCCTTCGAGGTGGCGGAGCCCCTGGCGGCATCGGCGGCAGTGGGTGGTTCACTGGACTGGTATTGTATCCGATGCTTGCGGGGTGTAGCGCGAGAGCAGGACCGGATCCAGCGGGAGGGCAAGAACGAATTTGTGTTCCGGAACCCGGAGGGTCAGCAGTTCCACATCCTGTTGTTTTCAGATTGCCCGGGGGGTCGGGAGGCCGGGTTGCCTACTTTACTCCACACGTGGTTTCCTGGCTTTGCGTGGTGTTACTGCCTGTGCCGTGGCTGCGGACTCCAGTTGGGCTGGTGGTACGAAGGCCAGGGACGGTTTGTGGGATTGATCCGAGCGCGGATTGTTTCGGCTACGCAGTGGCGAAACTAAGCTCGGAGGGCATGCCACGGCCGGGGTGGCGCCGAAGTAGCAAAGACCTCGCCCTGGGCTCGAGGGGCTCGGAGCGACCGCAGTCACGGGCCTCCCACAGGAAAGATCTGCCCCTGGACCGGTCTGCGTGCTGGGTCCGGCTCAGTACCGGTAGTGCTCCGGCTTGTAAGGGCCGTCGATGGGCACACCGATATAGGCGGCCTGCTTGGGCGTCAGGCGCGTCAGTTTCACCCCCAGTCGTTCCAGGTGGAGTCGGGCCACTTCTTCGTCCAACTTTTTGGGTAGTCGGTAAACGCCCACCTTGTAGCTGTCCCGGTTCTGCCACAGGTCCATTTGCGCCAGGCACTGGTTGGTAAAGCTGTTGCTCATCACGAAGCTGGGATGGCCTTCGGCACATCCGAGGTTGACGAGGCGTCCCTCTGCCAGCACGTAGAGGCTGCGTCCGTTGGGCAGGTCGTAGCGGTCTACTTGGGGTTTGATGTTGACCTTGCGCACGCCCGGCAAGGCATTGAGGCGGTCGACCTGGATCTCGTTGTCGAAGTGGCCAATGTTGCAAACGATGGCTTGGTCCTTCATCTGCAGCATGTGTTCCAGGGTGATAACGTCGCAGTTCCCCGTGGCGGTCACGTAGATGTCGGCCCTGCCCAGGGTATCTTCTACGGTGGTGACCTCGTAGCCTTCCATAGCGGCCTGGAGAGCGTTGATGGGATCGATTTCTGTGACGATGACGCGGGCGCCGAAACCGCGCAGGCTCTGTGCACTGCCCTTGCCGACGTCGCCATAGCCACAGACCACCGCCGTTTTGCCGGCGATCATGACGCCCAATGCGCGTTTCAACCCATCCGCCAGCGATTCCCGGCAGCCATAGAGATTGTCGAACTTGGACTTGGTGACGGAGTCGTTGACGTTGATGGCGGGCACGAGCAGTTTACCCTGCTGCAGCATCTGATAGAGCCTGTGGACGCCGGTGGTGGTTTCTTCGCTGACTCCCTTCCATTCTTTGACGGCCTGAGTAAACCAGCCAGGACGCTCCTTGGCACAGCGTTTGAGGAGGTTCTTGATCACCTGTTCTTCGCGGGACTCCGCTGGGCGGTGCACCCAGTCATCGCCCTGTTCCATCTCATAGCCCTTGTGGAGCAGCAGAGTGGCGTCCCCGCCATCGTCGACCACAAGCTGGGGCCCTTTCATACCAGGGTGGGTCAGGGCCTGGAGGGTGAACTGCCAATAATCTTCCAGGGTCTCGCCCTTATAGGCAAAAACGCTGATGCCGGCGCGGGCGATGGCCGCAGCCGCGTGGTCTTGAGTGGAGAAGATGTTGCAACTGGCCCAGCGGACGGTAGCGCCCAGTTCGACCAAGGTCTCGATGAGGACGGCGGTCTCAATGGTCATGTGGAGCGAACCGGAGATTCGGACACCCCGCAGCGGTTTTTGCGGGCCGTATTTGGCGCGGATGGCCATCAAGCCCGGCATTTCGTGTTCGGCTACCTCGATTTCCTTGCGACCGAGCTCGGCCAAGCCGAGGTCCCGGACGATAAAGTCCGGCCGCGCCTTGGGGCGGGGACGAGCGGTGCGGCGAATGGTCAGAGGGCCGGAGAGAGAGGTTTTCGTGGTGTTTGGCATATTCCGTGGCAATGCGATTGGAAGTTACGAACGCTTAGCAAAGAGCGCGTTTCAATTCCTCCACCTTGTCGGTGCGCTCCCATGTGAGGTCGGGATCGTCCTTGCCGAAGTGGCCGTAGTTGGTGGTTTTCTTGTAGATGGGCCGGCGTAAATCAAGCTGGCGAATGATTTCGGCCGGCTCGAAGCAAAAGACCTTGCGCACGGCTTTGAGGATGCGCTCGTCGGGCACGGTGCCGGTGCCGAAGGTATCCACACTGACGCTGACGGGCTGGTGGTAACCGATGGCGTAAGCGAATTGGATCTCGCAACGCTTGGCCAGGCCGGCTGCGACAATGTTCTTGGCCACCCAGCGGGCCATGTAGGCGGCGCTGCGATCGACCTTGGTGGGGTCCTTGCCCGAGAAGGCCCCGCCGCCGTGGCGTCCCATGCCACCGTAGGTGTCGACGATGATCTTGCGGCCGGTCAGACCGGTGTCGCCCTGCGGACCGCCGACGACGAAGCGGCCGGTGGGGTTGATCAGATAGGTGGTTCTGGGGGTGAGCATGTTGCGGGGCAGGACTTTTTGGATGACCTGCCGAATGCAGAAATCCTCGATCTCCTCATGGTCTACGTCGGGGGTGTGCTGGGTGGACAGAACCACGTTGGTGATGGCTACGGGCCGGCCGTTTTCGTAGGCCACCGAGACCTGCGACTTGGCGTCCGGTCGGAGCCAGGGGACCTTACCGGACTTGCGGATGCGTGTCAGTTCCCGGCCGAGGCGATGGGCGAACATGATGGGGGCGGGCATGAGTTCCGGGGTCTCGTCGCAGGCGTAGCCGAACATCATGCCCTGGTCGCCCGCACCCTGTTTGGCGGTCTTTTTGCCCTTGGCCTTGCGGGCATCCACGCCCTGGGCGATATCCGGGGACTGGCCCGTGATCAGCAGATGCACGAAAACGCGGTCGGCATGGAACACATCGTCATCGTGGGTGTAGCCGATGTCGCGGATGGCTTGTCGGGCGATCTGGACGAAGTCGATGACCTCGCTGGGATGTTTGCTGCCGAGTTTGGGGATGGTGATTTCTCCGCCCACGATCAGCACGTTGGACTTGGCGTAGCACTCACAGGCCACCCGGCTGTTGGGATCCACACCGAGGCAGGCGTCCAAGACGTAATCGGAAACGGTGTCACAGACCTTGTCGGGATGGCCTTCGCCGACCGACTCGGAGGAGAAGATGAAGCTCGGGTTCATGACCGGTATTGCGCTGCTGCCTCTGAATCGTTCTTCCATTGACAAATCAGGATGCGAAGATATATCACAGGCACCGGTCGTCAACCGCGATTTGCGGCATCCGGCGAGAATCCGGGCGTGGAGGAAACCGAGGGGTGGGGTGGAGAACTTGCGGCATGAGCCAGACCCTGAAGGCACTGCGGGCATTGGCGGATCCGACCCGGCTGCGGCTGTTGGCCTTGCTGGAGCGGCAGGAACTTTCGGTGCACGAGCTGCAGGAGATTACCCGGTTGGGCCAGTCGCGGATCTCCACGCACCTGGCCCAACTGCAGGAGGCAGGGCTGGTCCGCGGACGCCGGGAGGGACGACGTGCGTTTTATCGGCTGATCCAGGGTGGGGCCACGGCGTGGGACGGCCTGATGAGGGCAGCGCTGGCGGGTGCACGAGAGCTGCCCGAAGCCGAGCATGATGCGGTCAATTTGCGGCGGGTGCTGCAACGGCGCGAGAACCAGCGGCAAGTCTACTTCAACCAGGTGGCCGGTCGCTTCGACCGGGTCTACGGCCCGGGCCGTTCCTGGCAGGCCTTGGGCCAAGTGCTGCTGCGGATTCTGCCGCCCTTGGTGGTGGCCGATTTGGGTTCAGGCGAGGGTTTGGTGAGCGAGCTGTTGGCGCGGCGCTGCCGCAAGGTCATAGCGGTGGACAATTCCGCCCGGATTGTGGCCTACGGGGCGGCCCGGGCTCGCCGGATTGGGCTGCGGAATCTGGAGTTCCGGCTGGGGGACCTGCAAGATCCGCCGATTGCGGATGCCAGTGTGGATGTGGTGTTGCTGAGCCAGGCGTTGCATCATGCAGAAGACCCGGCCCGTGCGATCCGGAGTGCATGGCGGATTCTGAAGCCAGGCGGGCAGGTCTGGATCTTGGACCTCTTGGAACACCGGTTCGAAAGGGCGCGCGAGCTCTACGGGGACCGGTGGCTGGGTTTTTCGGAGGCGGCATTGCAGCGTTGGCTGGAGGAGGCGGGCTTTCGGGATGTGGAAGTGACCGTGGTGGCACGCGAAGAGAATCCGCCCCATTTCGAGACGGTATTGGCCGGTGGCACCAAGCCGCAGATGGGGTCCAAGGGCCGCGCCCGCGCGCGGGCTGATTGAGAACTGCGCCAGGAAGCTTAAAGCCGGTCGGCTTGAGAAGCCGAGCGCATGGAGATTGGATCGACAAGTACGGCGACGCGGATGGGCACGGTCCATTGGACGGCCGGAAGCCAGTCACATCGGAGCCGGCCGGTGGGGCGGCCGGCAGAGTAAAAGGCCGCGTTCGCCCCAGGAGAATGGATCTCGCCAAAGTGGGCGAAGGACAGTAACTCCTGGCCGCCCGGGCCGGCACCGGCGGATTGGGGCGCGATCGGGCGTCGGCGGATGGAACGGGTCGATGTCATGATGCTTCCAAGGACCACGATAGCCGAGACTCGTGGCTTGGGGAGTGTGCGTTTGGAGGCACAGGGCGATGAAGCCGGGTTGCCGGGAAGGGCTTGGGCGCTTACTGTGCCCTGAGGCGCTCGAGTATTCCATGGGGCGATATGCCAAACACAACCTACGGGTGGCGGGGCTGGTGGGGCTTTGCACGGTTTGGACAGCCCTTGGCCAACCGGTGGGATGGTGGCGTTCGTTTAAGGCCATCGACGGGCTGGCGGAAGCGGTCTGTGCGTCTGTGACGGTCACGGCGCAAGGGAACGTGGTGGTGCGACATCGCCGGACGAACGCGGTCTCCCGTCTGGATGGTTACCAGGCCCAGGTCATCGAGGTGCCGCCGCGCTCGGGCTTGCATGTTTGGGAGTGGCACACCGGCCAGCTCTGGGCGGCCGGGCCGGGTGGCCTGTATCTGTGGAACGGAACCGAATGGCGCTGGTACCCGGTGGCTCGACCGCCTGATTCGGCTGGGGAGCTGGTCCACGCGGTGACCCCGCAGACCCGGCTGCGTCCGGTGCGCACGGGTCGGGTGCTGGTGCTGCTACCGGATTGTCTCTTGGCCGTGCAGGTGAGCCGGGTGGAGGAGGCGCAGGTGGAAGTGCTGCAGACGAGCCATAGTCTGGGAGTGGGTGAGCTGCGTGATTTCTGGGTGAAACGCGACGGATCGCTCTGGGTCAGCGGGCAATGGGGCTTGGCACGGGCCGAACTGCCGGCGCGGAGTGTGCGGCCGGAGACGCCTTGGCAAACATGGTTGGTGCCGGAGGAATTGGGACTACGAGAGTTCCGCGGGCTGAGCGAGGATGGCCTGAATCACCTGGTCATGCAGGCGGAACGAACTGCGGACGGAGCGAAGGTGGTCGTGGAGTTCGATGGCCTGCGCTGGTGGGTCGGGCCGGTGCTGCCCGAACAGGCGTTTCGGACGTGGCACGGCCCCGGACACGAGCTGTGGGCTCTGACGGAGGCCGGACTTTGGCGATGGGATGCGGCGCAAGGTCAGTGGGAACGAGATGAAACCTGCCCGGCTCGGGAGTTTTACGATGTGGGAGTCGGGCAAGACGGAGCCTTTTGGCTGGCCACGTCCGATGGGCTGCTCAAGTACTGTCCGCCGCTGTGGCGAATGGTCCCGGTCGGTGCCCAGAACGACCCGGTCTTGGCTGTGGTCGAGGAAGGGGACGGGATGTTCTGGTTGCTACGGCCGGATCGGATCGACGGGTGGCAAGGGGCGCAAATGGTCTCGCACGCTCTCCCGACGGGATTTTCATGGTCACCGGGATCTCGGCCCGGGATCTGGGTGCTGGCAACGGGAGACCTGGTGATTGGTGGCGGGCAGGAGCTCTGGTGCTGGAGGAGAACGAATAAGGAGTGGAGTGCGGTAGCAGGACCGGTCCCGGGCGAGCTGCGTGCTCTGGGGCTGCGAAAGGACGGCTCCTTGGTGGTGCAGGGAGGCGGAGCAGTGCGGACGGCAGCCGCGGCGCGCTCGGTGTGGCTGTGGCGCGGTGGAGAGTGGCTTCCGGCCGAGCCCGGCCGGGACGCCCCCATCTCCGAAGGAATATGGAACGCCTACCTGGAGAGTCGCAACGGAGACCAATGGTTTTCCGGCGAAGGGTTGGTAGTTCGGATTCGGGAGGGCCGTGAACAGGCCTTTGTCCTGGGAGATCCCGGGGAAGCCCAGAGATTTTGGACCTTGATGGAGGCACCGGACGGGCGTGTGTATGCCGCCACCCTCGAGCAAGTGTGGAGCTGGGATGAACGCGAATGGACCCTGGTCTGGGGCGGGACCGAACCCTTGCGCGCCCTCTGGTGCAGTCGAGATGGATCACTTTGGCTGTCGGCCCAGGAAGGGCTTCAGCGGCGCACTGCAGCGGGGTGGATCGCTCATGGGGTGGAGGAAGGTTTGCCTCCAGGGGCCGTGTACTGCCTCTGGGAAGACCAGCGCGGCCGCTTTTGGGCTGGTACGGCCCAGGGTTTGATGCGATGGCACCCAGAGGCCGATCGGGATCCGCCCCGCTCGGAACTGAGTCTCCAGGAGGGTTTGCGTTTGCCGGAGGGCGCGGTGTTGACCGTGGGCGTAAGGGGTCGGGACCGGTGGAAATTCACGCCGGCCTCCCGTCTGCTCTATGCGTATCGGTTGGACGCGGGGGAGTGGTCCGCTCCCCAGGAATCTGGCCTGCTGATGTGGAGCGACCTGGCCCCGGGGCGCCATGTGTTGCAGGTGCGCGCGGTCGACCGGTCTGGCAATGTGGAAAGAAGCCCGGTGCAGCGGGAATTTGTGATCCAGCTGGCCTGGTACCGTGACCCCCGGTTGGTGGCCAGTGTGGTGGCGGGTGGCTTGGCGGCGCTGTTCTTTGCCCTTCTGGCCCTCAACCGGCACCGCCGGCTGCGGCGCAGTTACGCGGAGGTAGAGCGGCAGGTGGCGGAACGGACCCGGGAACTGGAAGCGGCCTATCAGCAACTGTTACAGAGTCAGAAGATGCGGGCTTTGGGCACACTGGCTGCCGGCGTGGCGCACGATTTCAATAACCTGCTCTCGATCATCAAAGGTTCGGTTCAAATCATCGAGGATCACCTGGACGATCCCGTTAAAGTGCAGCGGCGCCTCGATCGCATCAAGACGATGGTGGAGCAGGGCACGCGTGTGGTTCAGGCCATGCTGGGGTTCAGCCGCAGTTCGCAAGACCGACTCGTGGCGGCCGATCTGAACGAGGTGGTCAGGGACACGCTCCTGTTGCTGGGCGAACGGGGACGTAACACGGTTCACATTGATTTCGAGGCTCAGGCCGGTTTGCCGCCGGTGCCCATGATCCGGGATCTGGTCCAGCAGATTCTGCTGAACCTGTTGTTCAATGCGGTGGAAGCGGTCGGGGAAAACGGGACCATCCTGCTGCAGACAGGGCGCACGAAGGATTTGCCTCCGGGTCTGGTATTGCAGCCTGCCGCGGCCGCGGAATACTGTTTTGTGGTGGTCCGGGATTCGGGCTGTGGCATTGCACCTGAGCATTTGCCGCGCATTTTTGAACCCTTTTTCACCACCAAGGCCTTCTCCAGCCGGCGGGGAACCGGATTGGGGCTCACGATGGTGTACGAGATGACAAAACGCCTGGGTGGCGGTCTGGCCGTGGAATCGGAACCGGGCCGGGGAAGCCAATTCACGTTGCTGCTGCCGTTGCTCCCCTTCGACGGGATGAGGGGGCAGGAATCGAGCCACGATGCCGGTGTGGCCGCCGTTCCAGTGCCTCCGGGCCAACACGGCGGACCGGACCGGCGTGCAATGTGAGCCGGCCGTGAATGGGCCCGAGGGAGCGCCTTTGGCAACAGCGGGGTGAAACCCATGAGCGAGCAAGGCTTCACCATTCTGGTGATCGAGGACGACGACTACCAGTACGAGCTCTACGAGGAGGCTCTCGAAGGCTACAGGCTGGTGCGCGCCCGCACGGGCAGTGAAGCCCTGACCCGGCTGCCCCAGGTCCGACCCGACGTCCTGATCCTGGACCATATTTTGGAACAGGGCCAACTGGGGCTGGATTTCTTGCCCGAGTTCAAGGAACTGCTGCCGCATGTGCCGATCATTATCGTGTCAGGTGCACTGGAAGTGCAGGAGCAACTTCGCGCGCTGCAGGGGCCGCGCCGGGCGCACTACTGTCTGCCCAAACCCGTCGATTTGCGGCAGCTCCGGCGCACGGTGGAAGAGGCCCTGCGGGAATGTGGACCCCAGGAGGTGGTACGGCAGTTTGAGGCCCTGGAGCGCGCCCAACGGATCGATGCCCTCGAATTGCTGAGTCGTTCAACCGATCGCCTGAGCCGTCAGACGCAAATCTTGTCCCGGCTGAAAGGTCAAAGCCAGCGAGCCAACATCTCGGCACTGGCACGGGAATTCAAGGTCGCCCGTCGCACCATCATCCGCGATCTGCAGGAATTGATTCGGCGGGGCCAACTACCCGAGGAAGTTTACCCGGAATGGCGGAAACCACGGGAGTGGGAGCAGTAAACCTGCTGCCTCATTCCTGGGGATAGACCAACACCCGGTCATGGACTACCAGGATCAGGTCGTTGCGTCCGTCACCGGTCACGTCGGCCACGACCGCTTCGCGGGGTTCGAAGGTTTCGGTCAGACGCCCCCGATAGCTGCGCTTCTCGAACACCGGCCAACGATCGCCGGGCAGGAATTTTCCCTCGGGCGTGCATCGCACCAGGTCCACGTAGTTGCGTGCTGTTTCTAGGAAAACCAGCTCCTTACGCCCGTCCTGATCCAGATCGCCGGAAATCACATCGCGCAGGTAACCGCTGCGAATCGGTGTCTCGTACTGATCCAACTCCTTCAGATCCCATACGGGACCGTCCAGATTCATCCAGGCAAAAGCCTGAGAACCGAGGAAGACCAGCGCGGGCCCTCGGCCCCCGGCAGCGGGCGCAAAGTGCAGGCTGTGAAAATCGACCCACGGCAACGGCACGCGTTGTTCCAGCGCCCAAAGCCCGGCAGCATTGCGTCGGCACACCTGCAGCGTGAGGGTTTCAGCATCTAAGAGAAACAGAACCGGAGGCTGGCCGGGGTTCGATGCGATCGCAGCGGCGGTTAGGCGGCCTTCGCGCGTGGCGGCGTTGATCTGCTCGCGCACTTGAAACATCCAACTGGGGCTCGGGCCGGCGCCCGGGTTGGTTTGCAGGCGCACGACGCGGATCAAATTGCGCTGGGCCAGCAGAAGATCCAAAGTCCCGTCACCATCCACATCCGCCTGGGCCAGCCAGGGGTTCTCGAGGCTTCCGCCGGGAGGTGGGATCTCGAGCGGCTCAAACCCACCGTCTTCCTGCTGGCGCAGGACCCGGATGCGCTCGAACGGCACCAGAAGGATCAGATCGGCCAGGCCATCAGCATCTGCGTCATGCCAGACCAGACGATTGGGCTGCCCTTTAAGATTGTCGGGCAGGGGCAGCTCCCTCGGATTGCTTCCGGCGCGCAGCAGTTGGAGCGAACGGCGGCCCTCCTGATCGACTACGACCGCCAGTACAGGCGCCACACCGGCCTGCGGTCGTCCCAACGCCATTGTCAGGGGCCTTCCTTGGACCGGTAACAGCGTGGGGAACGGAATCGGCCCCTGGGGCGCCGCAGCTGTGATGCCTACGGCCTTTTCGTCCGGACTGAGAAGAAAACATTCCGGTCGTTCGTCTCCGTCCCAGTCCCCCACCAGGATTTCCGTGATCCCCATCAAGCTAGGATACGACTGCGGCGAGCTGAACCCGCCGGAGCTTTCGCCCCAGTAAACCGTAAGCCGTCCGCTTTCCGGCTCGGCAGCCACCAAATCCTCCCTGCTGTCTCCATTGAGATCGCCCCATGCCACCCCCCGCCGGGGTCGGTCCGCAGCCGGCAGCGGCAACACGTGAAATTGCCCCTGGAGGAAAGGGCCCAGCGGTTCGGCGGGGCGGGACTCGAACCGGGCCAGCAGAGCCCTTCCACTGGCTTGTCCGATGGTGACAAAGTGCACGGGCCCTCCGGGCATGAGGACATCCGCCCAGTAAGCGCGAAAGGCAGGCCAGCGAAAATAGAGCTCCGGTCCCAGCCTGCCATCGGATTGCTGAAAGCGTACCCGGAAGGGCGTGGCGCTTTCCCAATTGACCAGAATCAGGTCATCGCGCCCATTGGCGTTGAGGTCAAGCGCCTGAAGCGCATAGGCCGGTTGGCCCAGAGGGATGCGCTCCGGATCGGACAGCCGCCCGTCCGGCATCGATCGCAGCCAGTGGACCTGACGTTCTCCCAGGATCAATACGTCCGTCCGCCCGTCCCCATCCAGGTCCCCAAGCGCCAGGATATTGGGCGAAAAAGGCACATCGGGTAAGATCCAGCGCCGCGGCGGACTCCATTGGCGAGCCCCCAGATTGAATTGAACCACCAACTCCTTCGGATCCCCGAAATATGCCAGATCCGGCCGGCCGTCCTGATTGAGATCCCCCACCTCCAGCGCGCTGACCCGTTTTTCCACCGCGACCGAGGCAATTTCGAAGCGACTGTCCGGAGGCAGTTCGTTCGGTTCGCGGGAACGCAGCCATGCGGCAGAAGGCTCGGAGGAGCCTCGCTGCGCTCGATTGTAGAGCACCGTGAGGCGTGCGCGGGTGTTGTTGACCACCACCAGATCGTTCCAACCATCCCCGTCCAGATCCGCCACGCGTATGCAGCTGATCCCAGGGTCTATGGGGTAAAGTTCCGGCCCCGTGAAACTGAACGAAGCCGGATTCGCCAGCGCCACATTCACCAGAGCCAGAATCACGCCCAGCCTCCAACCCTCATGGCCCGTGCCCGTGGAGACATCCGGCAACGGCGCACAGCCCGGAACTGGGAGGGCCGGGGGCTGGTTTCGTGCCTGGGCCGGCGGATCCTCTGGCCGTTTACGTGTCATGGACCGGCAAAGTAGCCCCTGGCCACCAATGCGCAAGTGAGACCGCAGCGGCGCGAACCCTCTGGGGCAGAAACGCGCGCCACCCAAGGGGACACGGGATCGAGCGCAAACTGATAACTCGCAAGTCCCAAGGGGTGTATGGCCCGTCAACGACGGCTCCGGGAAAGAACCCAGGTGGGCCGACATCGGTGTTTCCCTGTCTCGGATTGTTCATTGCCATGAGGACTGAGGTGGTCTAGATTCGCGCCCGATCCGGCTGCGCAGGTTCCCGTGGCAGAATCGCCCGCCGCAGGTTGGCCACGCCTGCGATTAGTGCGGCCGGACGAGGCTCCTCGTCACCAGCCGTTTCGGGGTTGGGTGAGAGGAGAGGGGGCCAGTGAGACCATGGAAGAGTCCATTTTGACGGAGGCCGCCCGCCGGGCCCGCTGGGTCACCGCTCAGGCACCGGATGGGAGCGAGGCCGATTTGCTGGAGGTCTCAATGGGGCCCCAGCACCCCTCCACCCACGGGGTATTTCGGATGGACGTGGTCCTGGATGGCGAACGGGTGGTCAAACTCAAGCCGGTCTTCGGCTATCTACACCGCAATCACGAGAAAATCGCCGAGCAAATCAGTTACCTGGGTTCGATGCCTTACACGGACCGGCTGGATTATTTTTGCTCGCTGACCAACAACTGGGCCTATGCCCTGGCGGTGGAACGGCTCTGCGGGTTCACCGTGCCGGAACGAGCCGAGTATATCCGGGTGATTCTGGCTGAGCTGACCCGCTTGCAGAATCACGCCTGTCTGGCCGGATTTCTCCTCCAGGACATGGGCGCCACGGGCACCCCCCTGATGTATGCTTTTCGCGAACGCGAGAAGATCCTTGACCTCTTCGAGTCTCTCACCGGTGCCCGCATGATGTGCAATTACATGCGCTTTGGCGGCGTCCGTTGCGATCTGCCCCCCGGGTGGGTGGAGCAGGCCCGGCGCGTGGTGGACGAGTTCCCGCGGTTTCTCGACGAATTTGAAGCCCTCTTGACCGGCAACGAGATCGTCATGGCCCGAACCCAGGGCGTGGGAGTGTTGCCCGCCGACCTGGCGATCAACGCGGGCGTCACGGGCCCCATGCTGCGGGCCAGCGGCGTTCCCAACGACATCCGCAAGGTGGATCGTTACGGCATCTATGATCGGTTCGAATTCCGCGTGCCCTTGGGCGAGCACGGCGATGTCTATGACCGTTACATGGTTCGCGTCCTTGAAATGCGGGAATCGGTGCGGATTCTGCAACAAGCACTGCGCGATTTGCCGCCGGGGCCGGTGCAAAATCCGCAGGTCAAACTGCGCGGGCTTCGCCCCAAGCCCGGAGAGGCCTATGCCCGTATCGAAGCGCCCAAGGGCGAGCTGGGGTTCTTTCTCATCAGCGACGGCGGGCCCAACCCCTACCGCTACCGGGTTCGCCCGCCCAGTTTCATCAATCTTACCGTCCTGGAAGACATGTGCCGCGGGCATCTGGTCGCCGACGTCGTGATCATCCTCGGCAGCGTGGACATCGTGATGGGTGAGGTAGACCGCTGAGCCCTCGGCCCGCTTGCGCGCACGCCAGGTTCCAGAATTCAGATCCACACCATGGCCGGCATCGAAGGCACCCTGAACGTCGCCCTGATCGGCTGCGGCGCCATTACCCTCCAAAACCATTGGCCAGGCTTGGCCCTTTGTCCCGGAGTCCGGCTGGCCGCCCTTTGCGACACTGATCCCGTGCGCCTGGAAGCGGCGCGCCAGCAGACCGGTGCGGCTTGGGTCACGCAAAGTTATGAGGAAGTGATGCGCCGCGAGGACATCCATGCCGTCATCATCGCCACCCCCAATGCCACCCACGCGCCCATTGCACTGGCGGCCGTGGCTCACGGGAAACATGTACTCTGTGAGAAACCACTGGCCATGAATGCGGCCGAGGCTTGGGCCATGGCACATGCCGCCGAACGTGCGGGCGTGCGCCACATGACAGCTTTCACCTACCGGTTTGTGCCTGCCATGCGCTACCTCCAGCACCTGGTACGCCGGGGCGACCTGGGCACGGTATATCACTTCCGCGCCTGTCGGCTCCAGGACTGGGGCCAGCGTGCACTGGGCTGGCGGCAGGTCCGCGCCCTGGCCGGTACCGGCGAGCTGGGCGACATGCTCAGCCACCGACTGGATTTTGCCCACCTCTTGGTGGGCCGCATTCGTCGGTTGGTCGCCCATTGGCGGCGGTGGCACGAAACCCGGGGCGGCCAGCCCAACGAGCTGGAGGAGTGGGTCGCAGTGCTGGGCGAGTTCGAAAACGGCGCCACCGGCGTCTGGGAAAGCAGCAAACTAGCCACCGGCCGTAACGAAAGCTGGCGGTCGCCGGACACGGTGGAACTCAACGGCAGCAACGCTACCTTCGTTTACGAAACGCGTCATTGGAACACGCTCCTAGTGGGCCGACCCGGCGGCGCGCACCTGGAAACGTTGGAGGTGCCGCGAGAGTTTTGGAAATGGCCGGGCTCGCCGCGCGATCCGCTCCAGGGCGATCCGCTGGTGAGCTTTCGCTATGACCAGGTCTGGGACTTTGTCGACGCCATCCGACAGCAACGCCCCTGTGCTGTGACCTTCCACGACGGGGCCCGCGTCCAAGAGGTGATGGACGCGATCGTGCGGTCCGTCGAATCCCGGGCTTGGGTCGAGTTGAATTCTTCGAGTTGAATTCTCATTCTCCCATGGAGCGACTGAACGCCTGATGAATCCGCTCGGAATGGCTGGACAGCCCACGCAGATCAGCCAGGCCGCAACCGAGTATGCGGAGGAACCAGGTTTCCAACCCCGCGCCTGCCGGTTCAGTGATCCGGCGCTGCCGGGTGGTTTCTCGCACTCAGAAAAAGGACGGAACTTATGAGTGAACCTCGACATGCGCTGGTCACTGGAGGTGGGAGCGGAGTGGGCCGTGCCGTGGCCTTGGCGCTGGTGCAGCGAGGTTGGCAAGTGGCCATCGTAGGACGCCGATTGGAAGCATTGCACGAGACGGCGCGCCTGGCAGCCCCCAACGACGACTCGCTTTGGCCATTAGTGTGCGACATCAGCAACGCCGATCAGGTTGAAACCTTGGCACGCACCGTTCTATCTCGATGGTCGACCCTTGAACTGCTGGTCAATGCCGCCGGGACCAACGTCCCGGATCGAGCCCTGGCGCGTCTTTCCCTATCGGACTATCGCGCCATCCTTGGCGCTAACTTGGACGGCGCCTTTTACTGCGTCCGTGCGTTTCTGCCAGCGATGCGTAGGCAAAGCCAGGGAACCATTGTCAATGTGGTCTCCGACGCCGGAAAATGGGCCTCGGGCAAGGCTGGACCCGCTTACGTCATGAGCAAGTTCGGTCTAGCCGGTTTGACCCAGAGCATCAACGCCGAGGAACGCGAGCACGGCATCCGCGCCTGCGCCGTCTTCCCCGGGGACATCGACACGCCCCTGCTGGATAAGCGGCCTGAGCCGCCCCCACCAGCAGCGCGCGCTCGAATGCTCCGTCCGGAGGACGTGGCCGCCTGTGTGCTTTTTTGCGCCGAGCAACCGCCTCATGTCATCATTGAGGAACTTTTGGTGCGCCCGCGCTGAGCGCGCCTGACCTCGACCGGCACCAACCGGGGCCCCGCCCTTGACCGGAAAAAGCTGGATGCGCTGATTTTCTCCCCGGCTGGCCGGGCGTTGTCTCAAGCAGACACACTCTCGAGGCAGGAAACGGCAGTTGACGTTCCCAGAGCGGATTTCCGCAACACAAAATCGCTTTCCGCAAGAACTCGGTCTGTAACAACCCAAGCCGAACGCAGCGCCCGGTCTACCTACGACTTACGTCCCTGCTTTCCACAAGGCACCACGAGTGAAGCTTTGCTCCCCGAGGCTTGAAAAACCGGCGCTAGCCATCAAAACCGGAGCCTTTGCTCCTCTGCGGGCAGCCAAACCTCTCAACCGGCCGATCCAAAGGCCCGTCCTCGAAAGTGGCTTCTTCCTAGCACCCGCACTCCAGCCCGGGCAACTGAAACCAGAGGGAGTCGGAAACCGAACCCTCAGTTCCTTCGGCCATTCCATGACCCCCAAACCCGTGCTGCCTTAACTTGGACCGGCTGGCGGCTTCCATATGCGCCCACCTTGTGGCTGTCAGCCTACAACCCAGAACTGAGCGCCTCGCTGGGCACAGCGCACTATCGTGGGTGGGGAATCCGGGGTGGGGCGGCGGAATCCACGCTGCTGACCAGACCTCAAAGAACCACGGGAACGAGCTCGCGACTATCCCTCCCGCCTGAGCAACACATGGCTCCGATTTGATCCGTGCGCGGCGCGACTTCGATGGTAAGGCGAGGTTCCGGCCCCGCTTGGAAACGTCGCAAGAACCCTCACTTCAGCGATGGACTCCAAGGCCAGCATCCCTGCTCACACCCACCGTGCAACGAAATTGGAGGGCCCGGCTCCACCCCGGCCCGTGTCCCGTAGCGGGAGCGAGCCACCAGACTGCCTGCGCTGCCGCGACCCTGCAGAGCGCCTCCGAACTCGCGAAGCGCTTGGACTGCGCCAGCTTGCTGGCGCTGTCGAAGAGCCTCACTCCGCCCGGAGACCTGCCACGCCACTGCCGCCTTCCACAAACGACCGGATTTTCGGGAACTCGAGGGCATTCGTTGCGGCCCCGGGCCCCCATCGCAGCCCAGACTGCAACTCAGGCTGCGCCTTGCGAGAAACCCGCGGCGCAGGACGGCGTGGAAGCCGTCCCTCCCTTGGGGGGGAACGGGCGGCTTTGGTCGGATTCGTCCGCCGCGCCATGCTTTTGGAGGGCCGGGTTCGACCCTGGCCCGATGCTAACGATTCCATGGAGGGCTCGGTTCCACCCGGGCGAAGGGACGCGGTGGAAGGCGTCCCTCCAAGGCTGGACGGCGTTGGAAGCCGTCCCTCGCATTGGAGGAACGAGCGCCCTGCGTTCAATCCGGTGGGACGACATTCGGTGGGGCCGACAGGTTCCACTCTGTCTTCGTTCCGGTACAGCTACAACGAGGCCAACCAGCGGGTGCGGGTGGACCTGGCCGATGGGAGCTTCTGGATCTACGAGTATAACTTGCTCGGCCAGGTGCGCAGCGGCCGGCGGTACTGGGCCGACGGCAGCCCGGTGGCGGGGCAACAGTTTGAGTACGGGATTGATGACATCGGCAATCGGACGGTGGCACGGCGGGGCGGGGACGAGAACGGCTGGAACCTGCGCCAGAGCCTTTACACGGCCAATCTGCTTAACTAGTACAGCCAGCGCACAGTGCCTGGGTTTGTGGATATCTTGGGGATTGCGTAGGCGACCAAGCCGGTGTATGTGAATGGACAGATGGCCAGTCGGAAGGGCGAATACTTCCGCCGGGAACTGAGCGTGAACAACGCCGGGGGCCCGGTGTGGCTGGGGGTGACGGTCACGTCTCCGGGGGAGCCTACCGTTACAGGGAATCTCTTCGTGCCTCGGACACCGGAAGTGTTCACCCACGACCTGGACGGCAACCTGACTGCCGACGGTCGTTGGACCTACACCTGGGATGCGGAAAACCGGCTGCTACGTGTGCAGAGCCGGTTGGACACGCCGCAGGGCTCCTGGCGTCGGGTGGAATGGCAATACGGCGCTCTGGGTCGTCGGATCCGTCAAACCACCTGGACCTGGCTGGTGCAGAGCAACCTGTGGGTGGTGACGGAGGACCTGAAGTTCGTAAGGGATCCCTTGCTCTACGGTCGTCACGTGCTGGACCTGAACGCCTCCAACAACGTCGCTGTTCGCACCTACGTCTGGGGCCTGGACCTTTCGGAGACCATGGAGGCTGCCGGTGGTGTCGGCGGCCTGCTGTGGGTGACGTTGCACCCCGGCTCGGGTGCTGGTGCAGGGACGCACTTCTGCGCTTATGACGGAAACGGGAACGTGGTGGCCCTGGCCTCGGCCTCGGACGGCTTGTCCACCGCCGGCTACGAATACGGCCCGTCTGGCGAGCCGATCCGCATCACAGGGCCCGCAGCCGCCATGAACCCCTTCCGTTTCTCGACCAAGCGCACCGATCCCACCACCGACTTGGTCCTCTATGAATACTGGGTTTACAAGCCGAGCATTGGAAGATGGACACACAGAGACCCGTTGGGCGAGCCGGGGTTTGAACTGTTGCGACACCAGTCGCCTTCGGTTCTCGGCAATGGCCCGAACCGCTATCTCTTCTCGGGAAACGATCCAATCGGGAAGATTGATCCGTTGGGTCTCTGGTATGACACCGTTACCAACTACATGCTGAATTGTGCTCGCCTGCCGAAAGACCGGTGTAAGTGTATTTTCGCTCCGATTACGACCGGTGCTGAAGACAGCAAAAAGTGCGAGACCGACTGCGAGAAATGCGACGACCTCATAAAAGGCATTCCGGGCAAGAAGGCTAAAGCAGATGCTTTGTGTCTCTGTTATTGCAGCATGGTTAACAAATAGAGGCAGGCTGACGGAAAAGCGCCACTCGACTGCCAAGCAGTCTGTAAGCTTACATGCTCCATGTGGGACGTCATCAGGGGAAAGGGTGGTGATGAATAGCAGAAACCGATTGGCGATCTTCTTTGGACTCTGTGCAGCGCTCTGTTTAGTTCCGGTTGCCTGTCAGAAAGCGAATACTGATCGTTCGCCTCAAATCGCCTCGATTCTGACGGCGCAAGGAGTCTCTATTACGAATTCCGTGCCACCTGTTCTTTGTCGTGGTGTTTCCTTGAAGCAGGATAGCAATGGATTCATGGTTTTTGTGGAAGGAGCGGCGTTTTCTGACGTGATACGATTCCTTGAAGCTGCGCTTGGCGACTCTGCAATTGACGTGGGCAAGGATATCGACGGCTTTGAAACCGCGAGCTTTCACAAAGGAGCGACGCGCCCCGGCTTTTTGATCCAAGGAAAACCAAATGGCGTTGAAGTCATTGGCATCAAGTAAAGCGGGCACTCGCAGTTGAATGTCGCCTGCACATTGAGAGATGTCCCACTAAACGGTGACAAGGAATTAGGCCGCTCTAGCAGGCTGTTGAAAAAGTCCTAGGAAATGAACAATCATGGTCGTGGGAGCGTCTAAGAGGCATGCGTGGAACGCCTCAAGCCCAACCGGAATTTCTGACCG
>Ga0209809_1001060_pt1 | contig 23299 bp, 20 predicted proteins | sample YNPMSTMetaG_FD_186172 | JGI IMG/M metagenome (GOLD analysis project Ga0209809, IMG submission 186172) | Anoxygenic and chlorotrophic microbial mat microbial communities from Yellowstone National Park, USA - YNP MS-T MetaG (SPAdes) (version 2) ...
GTCCAGCCTTAATTCCTTGATAAGAATCCAGAAATCCTTTCATATTCTCAAAAGTTGGATTATCAACAAAATAAAGTTTCAAAATCGAAAATATACTGTAGCCTAAAGTCCATGATTCGATGTATGTGTAGTAAATCATAATTGTTAAAGAGATAAACAATCCAGTTGCACCTAAATATTTTGCGATTCTATTATTCCATAAAATATCAAACATACCTGGTGCACTACCATGTCTGAATTTACCTCCGTATCTGCCAATTCCCCATTCAATCCACATCAAAGGAATACCAAGTAAGAGAAAAGCAACAAAATAAGGAATCATGAATGCACCACCACCATTTTGTGCAGCTTGAACGGGGAATCTTAAAAAGTTGCCAAGACCAATGGCATTACCTGCAACAGCAAGAATTAATCCAATTCTACTTCCCCATTGTTCTCTTTTTTTTGTTGTATCTGTCATTGGCTCTCTCCATTTTGTTTAGGATATATTTTCTATAATGAAAAAATTTTCGACTAATTTATGATATTTCATTAAATTTTTCTTAAAAACTTTTTCGGAAAGATAAAAACAAAATTCACTGAAACTTTTCTTGTTTCATATCAATTGAAATTATAGACCATTTTAATTATTTTGTTCTATATGAAAGCAACTCTATTTATTATAATATTTTCAATAACAATAACGACAACTGCAATGAGTCAAAATATTGGTGAAATTATCGGGCAAATTAAGTCTAAATTTGCTCCAGACAATCGAACTGCAATTTTCGATATTTCTTATTCACTTGAAAATGATGAATTGATTTTATCAGGGGAAGTCTCAGAAAAAATTTTTAAAGAAGAACTTATAAAAGAATTGAGTTCAAAATTAACATATAAAATTAAAGATGAAATAGAAGTTCTTCCATCAAAAAAACTTGGAACAAAAGTGTATGGTATCATCAATCTTAGTGTTGCTAATATTAGGTCAAAGCCAGAACATCCCGAAGAACTTTCCACTCAAGCTTTGATGGGCATGCCAGTTAGAATATTAAAAGAGAAAAGTGGTTGGTATTTAATTCAAACACCAGACGAATATCTTGGTTGGGTTGATAATGACGGAATTGAACTTTATACATTAGATGAAATGATAAAGTGGATAAACTCAAAGAAAATTATTTACACTGAGTTTTTTGGATTTGTTTATTCTGATAAAAGATTTACGAAAAAAATAAGTGATATTGTTGCTGGATGTATGGTTGAATTAATAAAAGCAAATAAAAACTTTTTTGAAGTCAAATTACCTGATGGAAGAATCGGTTTCATTAAAAAAGATGAAGCTAAACTATTTGATGATTGGATTAAATCTCTCGATTTTACGGCTCAGTCTGTAATAAATACATCAATGCAAATGATAGGATTTCCATATCTCTGGGGCGGAACTTCAATCAAAGGATTTGATTGTTCAGGTTTTGTGAAAACAATATTTTTCTTAAATGGACTTATTTTGCCCAGAGACGCAAATCAGCAAGATGTTGTAGGTGAAGAAGTTCCATTTGATGTTGAATTATCTGAACTAAAGCCGGGCGATTTAATTTTCTTTGGTCGAAGGGCATCTGAAACCAGACCAGAAAGAATTACTCATGTTGGAATGTACCTCGGAGATAAAAAGTTTATTCACAGTTCTGGCCGAGTAAGGATTGATAGCTTCCATAAAAATCATCCGGACTATAACGAATACAGATTGAATACAATTGTTCGAGTAAAAAGATTTTTACATGACAAAAAAACACTGGATAATTGGAAAATCATCAATAACAAGTTTTATAAGGAAGAATTTTATAAATGAAAAGAAGAGATTTCGTAAAAACTGGCGCTTTAATCTCAATTGGTTCTTCTTTTGTTGGAAATTTTTCAAAACTTTTTGCCCAAAATTTTAAATTCTCTGGAGAGAAAATGAAATTAAGATTTTATCCTTATACTCTTGAATTAAAACATGTCTTTACTGTTGCGACATCTTCTAGGAAAACTACTCCAGTAATGATAACAGAAATTGAATATAATGGTGTTGTAGGTTATGGAGAAGCATCGATGCCGCCATATCTCGGTGAATCACATCAAACCGTAAGTCAGTTCCTTTCCTCAGTAAATTTATCGCAATTTGATGAACCATTTCGATTGGAGGAAATTCTTACTTATGTTGATTCACTTGCACCTGGTAATCCTGCAGCAAAAGCCTCGATTGATATTGCTCTGCACGATTTAGTTGGAAAATTAATTGGTCAGCCTTGGTATAAAATCTGGGGACTAAATCCAGAAAAAACGCCTTATACTTCGTTTACAATAGGAATAGATAAACCTGAAGTAGTTCGACAAAAAGTTAAAGAAGCCGAACAATATAAAATCTTGAAGGTAAAGCTTGGACTTGATAACGATAAAGAGATGATTGAAACAATTCGTTCAGTAACTGATAAACCAATCAGATGTGATGTCAATCAAGGCTGGAAGAATAAAGAAGAAGCTTTGAAAATGATAGAATGGCTCGCAACAAAAAATGTAGAATTTATAGAACAACCAATGCCTAAGGACTGGTATGATGAACATGCTTGGTTGAGAGAAAGAAGTCCAATACCAATCATTGGTGATGAAAGCGTTCAAAGGTTAAAAGATGTGAGAAAAGCTTTCGGTGTTTATGATGGAATTAATATTAAACTTATGAAAAGCACTGGAATGAGAGAAGCTTATAAAATGATTCTTCTTGCACATTCGCTTGATATGAAAGTAATGCTTGGTTGTATGACTGAAACTTCCTGTGCAATCTCGGCTGCTGCACAGCTTTCTCCTTTAGTTGATTGGGCTGACCTTGATGGTGCTGATTTGATAAGTAATGATTTATTTGATGGTGCAAAAATTATTGATGGAAAAGTTACATTAACGGATTTGCCCGGAATTGGAATAACGAAAAAATAATCCTCACAAATTTTAATTAATTATGAATAAAAATTCTTTTGAAAAGAAGTTGGAGATTTATAAGTCGCAAATAAACTCTCGGATAATTGAAGAACTCTCGAGTCGAAATCCAAAATCACTTTATTCGCCTTTATTATATTTCTTGCGTTCCGGTGGAAAGAGATTAAGGGGAATACTAGTTTTATTAACGGCTAAAACTGTAAACAAAAAATTACTAAATCTACCATATAATCAAGCTATAGCAATTGAATTACTACACAACTTCACATTAATTCATGATGATATAATGGATAATTCAGATAAAAGACATAATAAACTAACCGTCCACAAAAAATATGACTTAAATACGGCCATTCTTTCAGGCGATGCATTACTTGCAATTGCTTATGAATTTTTGAACAAAAATCTTAAAAACAATACAATCCAGATTTATGAGGAATTTTCAAAAGCTTTAAGGATTGTTTGTGAGGGACAAGCCCTCGATAAAGAATTCGAAGTAAGAAAAAAAGTCAGTCTGGATGACTATTTCCAAATGATTTCAATGAAAACTGGAGCATTGATAAGAGCTGCAACAAAAATTGGAGCATTATCATCCACAAATGAAATAGATTATAAAGATGTTTTGAAGTTTGAACTTTTTGGTGAATATCTTGGAATTGCTTTCCAAATTCAGGATGATTTATTAGATGTCTTTGGAAAACAAAGAGTCTTTGGTAAGACAAAAGCATTAGACCTTTTAGAAGGAAAAAAGACATATTTGCTTTTAAAGGCTTTAACAGTAGCCCAAAATAATGATTTATATAAATTAGCTAAACTTATTGAAAATAAAGGAATTAACACCGATGAAATAAGTGATTATATCAATATTTATGAAAAACTCGGAATACTTGAATTGACAAAAAAGGAAATTTTAATGTATTACGAAAAAGCAAAAACAGTTTTGAACAATTTAACAAAGAAATATGATACAAGAGAATTATACAATTTTCTCGAATTTGTAATAAATCGCAAATATTAAGAATGGTAGAAAAAGAAGTGACAATTTTGAACAGGGCTGGATTACACACAAGGCCTGCTGCTACAATTGTTAAATTAGCTTCAAAATTTAAGTCAGATTTTTACATAATTCAAGATAATTTAGTAGTCAATGGAAAAAGCATTATTGGTGTTATGACATTATGTGCGGAGCAGGGAAGTAAATTGAAATTAAAATTTGAAGGTGAGGATGAAGAGGAAGCAGCAAAAGAAATAGTAGAGTATTTCAATAGAGGATTTGATGAACTCTAATGTTATTGAAAATAATAGACAAAAGAATATAGTATTCAAAGGAATACCTGCAGCACCCGGCTATGTAATTGGGCCTGTTTATATTTTTCATAAAGAACAAATAGAAATTTTTCCATCTGTTTCACTTAACATTGAATATGAATTAAATGCATTAGAGTTTGCAATTCAAAGGTCAAAAAAAGAGCTAAGAAAAGTTGTTGATTTAACAAAGGAAAAACTTGACGAAAAAATCACAGGAATATTTGAAGCACATTTATTGGTTTTGGAGGATGAACATTTATTATCTGCGATTCAAAATAATATTAAAAATCAAAGGCACAGTGCTGAATATGCTGTTGAAGCTGAATTCAATCAGTATATTAATTTAATGAGAAATTCCAATGACCCATCTATGATAGAACGAGCAAATGATGTTGAAGATATAAAACTTCGTATTATCAGGAATATTCAGAGGAAACGGTGGGAGTCAAAATTTAAACAATCTGTTATTGTTGTTGCAAAAAATTTAACTCCAGCTGATACAATTCTTTTCACACGAAACGATGTTCTAGCTTTCGTTTCGGAAATGGGCGGATTAACTTCTCATACTGCAATTTTAGCAAGAGCTTTGAACATTCCAGCTGTGGTTGGAATTCATGGAATTTCTAAAGAATTACATAATGACGAAATGATAATTGTCGATGGTTTTGAAGGCTTAATTATTGTAAATCCTGATGAAACTGTATTAGATGAATATCAAGTGAAAATTCAAAATTATATTGAAAGAAAAAAGAAATACGATGAATTAAGAAATATCCCTTGCAAAACAAAAGACAATCATAAAGTAGTTCTGTTAGCCAATATTGATTTTCTGGATGAAATACCTTTTGCTATCTCTTCAGGAGCTGAAGGCGTAGGTCTGTATAGAAGTGAAAATTTATTTTTCCAAAAAGGAACATTTCTAACTGAGACTGAACAAGTCGAAGCATATCTGAATCTTGCGGAGAAGTTCTATCCTCATATTGTTACAATCAGAACTTACGATTTAGGTGGTGATAAAGTTATCATAGATGATTATTATGAAGAAAGTAATCCATTTTTAGGTTGGAGAGGAATTCGTCTTTTATTAGATATGCCAGAAGTATTGAAAACACAATTTAGAGCAATTCTAATTTCTTCTACATACAAAAACATTAGAGTGATGATTCCGATGGTCTCATCAATCGATGAAATAATTAAGGCGAAAGAAATTTTTGAAGAAGCTAAGAATGAATTGCGTTTAGCCAATATTAAATTTGATGAGAAAATTAAATTTGGAATAATGGTTGAGATTCCATCGATTGTTTATTGTTTAAAAGAAGCAACTAAATATATAGATTTCGTTAGTGTTGGTACTAATGATTTAACTCAATACCTTCTTGCTGTTGATAGAGGAAACGAAAGAGTTTTCTATTCATATCAGGAGTTTCATCCTGCTTTAATTCGAATTTTAAGACAAATAATAAAAGAACTTTATAAAACAAAAGTTGAAATCAGTATTTGTGGTGAAATCGCTTCTAATTTAATGGCTGTTCCGTTATTGATTGGACTTGGTTATAATATTTTAAGTGTAAGTGAGTATCTTTTACCAGAAATAAAAAAATTGATTCTAAATATCAGGCTAAGCGAGTGCAAAAAGTTAGCTTTAAAGTGTTTACGGGCAACAAATCAAAATGAAATAGTTAAATTAGTTAATGAATTTTATAATAAATCCAAAGGAGAAAATAATGAATCCATATAAGCTGTATGATTCAGGTGATATGTTCAATGTCCTAAAAAATTACTATAAACAAGTCAAAACAATCGCTGAAAAAAGATTAGATATAGACAAGACCAAATACAGAAAAATTGAAAAAATAATTGTCACAGGGCTTGGTGGTTCTGCAATTTCTGGTGATGTTGCCTATACTCTTTTTCAGGACCAATTTTCGCATCCATTTTTTGTGAATAGAAATTATAATCTTCCAAAATTTGCTGATGAAAAGACACTTGTAATTGTCTGTAGTTATTCTGGAAATACAGAAGAAACTCTATCAAGTTTTGATGATGCACTTGCAAAAAAATGTGAAATTGTTACGATAAGCTCTGGTGGAAAGTTAAAGCAAAAAGCACTGGAAAATGAATTTCTACATCTTGAAGTTGAAGGTGGTTATCAACCAAGGTGTGCAATTGGTTTAATGTTAACTTCTTTAATTAAATTTCTCGAAGAAAGCGGTTTTATCTTTTTTGAAAATGGTTTTTGTGACAATGTAATTCAACTATTACAGGAGAAATCAGAAACTTTTTCCTCTGAAAATGGTGCACCTTATGAATTTGCAACGAAGCTAATTGGAAAGTTTCCAGTTATTCATTCAACTGAATTATTACAATCCATTAATGTTCGATTTCGTTCCCAACTCGCTGAGAACTCAAAAGTTTTATCCTATTCTGGTATCATTCCTGAACTTAATCATAATGAAATTATAGCTTGGGAAAAATTTAACGAAAAATTCTTTCCAGCTATTTTAATTCAAATTATTGATGAGAATGACCATCCAAGAAACAAATTGAGATTTGACATAACCAGAGAAATTTTAGGTGAAGTTAAAGTTGAAATTTTAAGACTTCAAAGTAATGAACCAAGATTTTACCTAAGAGTTTTTGATTTAATTTATTTTGTTGACTGGGTTAGTTTCTTTCTTGCAGTAATAAGAAAAGTGGATCCAACACCAATTAAAAATATCAATGCTCTTAAAGAAGCTTTATCTAATATTAAGTAAAGTTTTATTTTTTGTTTTTGTTTTTTATCTAAATGCTCAGGCTCAGTTTACTTATTTTGGTAGAAATAAAGTTCAATACGAGACTTTTAATTGGCAGGTAATTAAGACTGAGCATTTCGATATCTATTATTATCCCGAATTCACTGAGATAGCTGAAATCGGTGCACGATATGCTGAGGAAGCTTACGAAGCGTTAAAAGTAAAATTTAATCACATTGTATTGCATAGAATTCCTCTCATCTTTTATAATACTCATTTGCATTTTGAACAAACTAACACAATTCCTGGACTTTTACCTGAAGGTGTTGGCGGATTTTTCGAATTTATGAAAGGCAGAGTAGTTTTACCTTATGATGGTTCGTTAAGGCAATTTAAACATGTTATCAAACACGAGCTTGTACATGTTTTTATGGTAAATAAACTCAGACGAATTCAGACTGATTTTAGAATAACCTCGGATATTCTGCCACCACTATGGTTTGTAGAAGGACTTGCTGAATTCTGGTCAACTGATTGGGATGACCAGGCTGAAATGATTTTAAGAGATGCTGTATTAAATGGCTATGTTGTTGGCTTAAAAGACATTGATAAAATCACAGGAACTTATTTGATGTATAAAATTGGTCAGAAAATTATTCATTTCGTCGCTGAGAAATACGGTGAAGAAAAAATTTTATTACTCCTAGATAATTTTTGGAAATCGAATAATTTTGAAGATGTGTGGAAAATGACACTTGGTGTTGATTTTTCAGAGTTCGACAAGGAATGGAAATATTACTTACAAAAAAAATATCTTCCAGTTATTAGTGAAAATCATCTTCCAGGATATAAATCGAATAAAATTACAGATTTTGGATTCAACTTTAGTCCTGTTCTTTATCAAAATAATAATGAAGAATATGTTATCTTTCTTGCCAATAGGGATGGTTATTCTTCAATTTATCAATCAAAGTATGATGGAAAAAAATATTCGAAAGCTGAATTGATAATTCAAGGTGAAAAAACTGACGAATTTGAATCATTTCATCTATTTCGAAGTAGTATCGATATATCGAAAAATGGAATTATTGTTTTTTCCTCAAAATCTAAGGGCAGAGATAGATTAAATTTTTATGATTTGAGAACAAAAAGAATCACAATTTCAAAATCATTCGATAACATTTTGAGTATTTCAAATCCCAAGTTTTCATCTGACGGAAATTTGGTTGTCTTTAGTGCTAATGACCTTAAAGGTTATCGAGATTTATACATTTATAAAATTGATTCTGATAGCTTAATTCGTCTTTCAAATGATTATTATGATGACCGTAATCCCTCATTTTTTCCTAATAATAAATTTATTGTTTTTAGTTCTGATAGAATATCTAAAGATGGAAAATATTTCTATAATCTATTCTTATTAAGAATTGAAGACCTAAAAATTTACAGAATCACTTCATTAAATTCTGACCAAACTTTTCCTGTATTCTCTGACGATGGTAATAAATTGTTTTTCACTTCGAACCTTGATAAAGTCTCAAATGTCTGGATGATAAATGTTAATAATGTTAGTGATGAAATCTTCTTTGAAGATAAAATGCAAAAAGTGACCTCTTTTACATCTAATGTTTATGACCCTCATCTGAAAGATAGCTCACTGATTTTCTGTGCATTTGAAAATTTCAGTTTTCAGATTTTTAAAATTGAAAATGCTTACAAGGAAATTTCAGAACTCAATAGAACCGAACTTACATCAATTGATTCACTAAGATTTAACTGGATAGCGAAAGGTATAGATGGAATTAAAGTTAAAGAAAGAATTAAATATGAGAGAGAATATAATTTGGATTTTGCACAAAGTCACATTACGACAAATCCTGTTTATGGTACAACTGGAGGGGCTATTTTTTCGGTGAGTGACTTACTAAGTGACGAACATTATCAATTTTTGATTTTTAATACGGCACAAAACCGTGATGAATTTCTTAAGAGTTTCAATATTGCGCTTTCTAGGATTTCACTTTCTCAAAAAATTAATTACGCATTTGGTGTTTTCCACTTTTCTGGAAGAAGATATGACATTAGAGATTCAGATGAATATTTTTATGAAAGAAGTTTTGGTTCTTACTTTGCATTAAGTTATCCATTTTCGTTTTTCAGAAGACTTGAAGCAAGCATCTCACTGGCAAATTCTGACAAAGAAGTTTTTTTCACTACTAAAAACCGAAAAGCTTTGCTACTCACAAATTCAATCTCTTATGTTTTTGATAATAGTCTCTGGGCATCATCAGGTCCAATCGATGGCTCTCGATTTATGATTTTATTCGGTCAAACAAACGACATAAAATTTTCAAATGTAAATTATTACAGTTTTATGTTAGATTATCGCTACTACTTGAGATTAGGTTTGAAGAGTGCGTTTGCAACAAGATTTCAATTCTTCTTTAATGAAGGGAGAGAAGCTAGAAGATTCTTTATGGGCGGAAACTGGGATTTAAGAGGATATCCTAGGTGGTCTATACGAGGTGAGAAATTGTGGCTTACTTCTTTCGAGTTTAGGTTTCCACTTGTAGACCAGATTACAATCAAATTTCCTTTTTTAACTATGAATTTGTTTGAGTTTCGTGGAGCCACTTTTTTTGATATGGGAAATGCATGGGACATAAAATACAATCAGACTCTTGGTAGTGTTGGATTTGGTCTGAGAATGAATTTATTTGGTGTGCTTGTTCTTCGTTACGACATAGGGAAAAGAATTGAGAATGGATTTAGAAGATTTCAAGATAGACTTTTCTATCAATTTTTCTTCGGATGGGATTTTTAATGAAAATAATCACTAAAGTAATCTTAGTAATTTTAATCTCATTAATTTTAGTTAGTTGTGGAAAGAAAATCCTTATAGAAAGTTATTTGAAAAATGGGAAATCGTGGGCGATGTTTGGAGCATTGCCTAAAAGAAATTTTTTTGTTCAGGACACTATTACTTTACCAATTAAAATTTCGTACAAAACTGAATTAAGAGCAGGGCTGAATTATTCGTCTGTAACAGTGATGGATGGAGCAATTTTCGTTGGCGATTTAAAAGGCTATGTTTACAAAATTGATTTGAACACAGGCAGAATAAAAAATTATATGAATTATAAACAACCAATTCTTACTTCAATTATTGTAAAAGAAAATGAATTGATTATTCCTGTTGCGGAATTAAAAAATAAAAAATCGTATTTGATAATCTACAATTTGATACAAGGCGATGAAAAAAAAGAAGTCGCACTTGAAGGTTCAATAGAAAAGGACCCCATATTAGATGGAGAAAAATTGTATTTAACTACAACGAACGGATATATTTACAAATTTGACAAGAACTATAATGTCGAATGGAAACTTGATTTAGGTTCCGCAATTAATTCCCACATTTCCGCTGAAAAAGATTTCATTGTTGTCGGGACAATTAATGGTAAAATATATTTTATATCTATGGATGGAAAAATTTTATTATCATTAACCATTAATGGCTCACTTAACTCAGGTTTTACAATACATAATTCGAGAATTTACTTTGGAGATGACAAAGGATTTCTTTATTGTCTTGATAAGTCAGGTAAAATGATCTTTCAGAAAAAATTAGGTTCTTCTATTAAATCAATTCCTTCTATTGATGATAAAAATATCTTTATTGGTGATGTAAGCGGAAATATTTATTGCCTAGATAAAATAAATGGTGAGATACTCTGGAAAATAAATTATGGTGGATTAATTAATAATTCGATTTTAATAGTTGGAGATAAATTAATTGTTCCAAATGTTCGTAAGAAAATAATCATTATTGAAAAATCAACTGGTGAAATCTTACAAGAAATTGAAATGGATGGAAGAGTTAAACTCTCACCAGTTTATGTGGATGGAAAAATCATAGTTGGTTGTGATGACAAAAAAATTATTGCACTTTCTAATTAGTACATTCTCATCATTATTGATTTTAATTTCTTTAGGAACAGCTCAAACTGGAATGCACAAGCTTGAAATAATTTCGGAAAAACCATTTGATCTGTTTATTAATGATGTTTTAATCGGAGTGAAATTAAATTTTGATACCTTAGTCTCGGCCAATTCATATAAAATAGAAGCTTATTTAATTGACGAAGGAACAATTAAAACTATTTTTAAGCAGAATGTAGATATTACTTCCGATTTAACTATTCGATTTGATACATCTTATTATATAACTGTTAAAACTTATCCGGATGATGCACAGGTTTATTTTGATTCAATTTATTTTGGTTCTACACCTTTGAAACTAAGTCTACTTTATCGACCTACTTTGCTTGAAATAAGAAAGACCGGATTTAAAGAGTTCAGAAAAGATATCAGCAATTTAAATGGTTATGATTTCTACATAAAACTTGATAGAGAAAATTTTCAAAAGACGAAATTTACTCTTTATTATAAATATATTGCATTAGCTTCAGCGGTAATTAATGGTGCTCTGGCTGCTTATTCAAAACAAATGGCAAATAAATATTTCTACAAGAATAATCGCACCGAGAACGATATGCAAAAAGTCAAGACATACGATAGATATTCTGGAATTTTTACAATTGGTATGGAAATCAGTTTTGGTATTTTTGTTTATATGTTGTTTCAAGAATAAAATATGGAGTGAAAGAAATGAAAAACTTGTTGAAATTAATCTCAATCATTACAATTACTTTTAGTTTATTAAGTTGTCAAAAACAAAAAGAAGAAAATCTTTATAAGACTGCTCTTGAAGATTTTAAGAATGGCAATAATCAATCTGCAATTGAAAATTTAGAAAAACTGATTGAATTAAATCCCTACTCTGAATTTGCGCCAGACTCGTACATTCTTCTTGCATCTTTGTATCAGGCAATTGAAGGTGACTCAATTCAAAAAGTTAACAACTATAGAAAAGCTTTAGAATATTATAACCATTTAATTGAAAAATTTCCAAATCATGAGAAGACTCCTGAAGCGATTTTTATGGCAGGATTTATTTGTGCTGAAAACTTAAAAGATTTTGACAATGCGAGAAGTTATTATAAAAGATTCTTGAAAGCTTATCCTGACCATGAACTTGCTTTTTCAGTACAAGCTGAGCTGGATAATCTTGGAAAATCTCCTGAAGATATTCTGAAAGAGCGCGGTGTTGAAATCGGAGAGGAGGTGAAAACTAAAGGTAGGTCTAAAGCTAGATATAAAGGTTCATCTCAATGAAATATCGATCTGATTATCGTCATTTGCTAGATCCTAAAATTATTTCGAAAATTTCTAGACTTGATTTACGAGCAAGGTATATAGTTGAAGGATTTTTAATTGGGCTTCATCGAAGTCCTTACCATGGATTTAGTGTGGAATTCTCAGAACATAGACCTTATATGCCTGGTGATGAAATTCAAAAAATCGATTGGAAAGTTTATGGTAAAACAGACCGTTATTTTATCAAACAATACGAAGAAGAGACAAACCTCAAAAGTTATATTCTTGTCGATTGTAGTAAATCAATGGATTATACTAGTAAAGAAATAACTAAATTTCAATATGCTATCACACTTTCTGCAGCAATTGCCTATTTACTCTTTGACCAGAAAGATGCAGTTGGTTTAGTTCTTTACTCAGATAGAATTCTAAAAATTATTGAACCACGCTCGTCTAAAATAAATTTGTTTGAAATTTATAAATCTCTTCTTAACTCTAATCCTGAAGGAAAAACAGAAACAGCAGAATGCTTGGGAGAGGTGGCTGAAAAAATTAAAAAGAGGGGATTAATTGTTGTTATTTCCGATTTTCTAGACGATTTAGTAAAAATTGAGTCTGCAATGAAAAAATTTCGATTTAAACAAAACGAAGTTATTTCTTTCCAAATTCTTGATGAGCAGGAAATTAATTTTGGTTTTAGCAAAGATGCAATATTTAGAGATTTAGAATCTCGTGAAGAACTTCTAACTCAACCATTTCAAATTAAATCATCTTATAATGAACTGGTAAATCAATTTCTAACTCTGCTTAAAAGAAATCTTCTCAATCACCAAATTGACCATAACCTAGTTCTAACAAGTGAAACATTTGACAAAGCATTGCTTGCCTTTCTGAAGAAACGAAAAAGATTACATTAACTTATCAGAGTTTGAAGTTTGGTTTTGTAAAAATACATTAATTTTTTTGCAAGCTCTGCATCGCTAGCCTCCACAATTAAGCGAATGATAGGTTCAGTATTTGATTTTCTCAAATGTATCCAATGGTCATCAAAGTCAATTCTTAATCCATCTTCTTCATTCATTTTCTCTTGTTGAAATTCTGTTTTAAACTTTTCGATTAAATCATCAGGATGAAAATTTTTGGTTTCAAATTTATCTTTCAAAATAAAATAAGAAGGGAGTTCTCTTTTAATTTCAGAAAGATTTTTATTTCTTTCAGCTAAATACTGAAGTGTGAAAGCAATTCCAACGAGTGCGTCTCTACCATAATGTAACTCTGGATAAATAACTCCGCCGCTTCCTTCACCACCAATTACCGCATTATATTTCTTCATTCCTTCCACGACATTTATCTCACCGACAGGTGTTCGATACAAATTACATTCATATTTCTTTGCAACATCTTCAACAGCTTTGGTGGTCGAAAGATTTATACATACATTTCCTTTCTTTTTACTGAGAACCAAATCTACTGCAAGAACTATAGTATATTCTTCTATAAATGGTTCACCATCTTCTTGAATTAAAACAAGCCTATCAACATCTGGGTCTACAATTATTGTAAAATCAAACTTTCCTTCTTTAGCAAATTTGATTGTCTCAGTTAGGTTTTCTGTTACTGGCTCTGGATTTCTTGGAAAGATGCCCGTTTCTTCACAATTGATTTTAGTTATTTCACATCCAAACATTTCAAGCATTTCTGGCACAGCTTTCACTCCTGCACCATTTACGCAATCAACAAGAACTTTGAATTTTTTACTTTTTATCAAGTCAATATCAATTATATCGAGATTAAGAATTTTTTCAATATGTAATTGATAGGCTTTTTCGATGAATTGATATTTACCTAATTCATTCCACTTTTTAAATTCTGGTTTAAAGCTTTCTTCAAGTTCTAAAAAATTTTTTGCTTGAGATGGGGTTAAAAATGTTCCATCGGAATTTAATAACTTAAGTGCATTCCATTGATTTGGATTGTGACTAGCTGAAATAACAATTCCGCCATCAGCCTTTAATTCTTCAACATAAATCTGGACTGTTGGAGTTGGAACGATTCCAATATCAACAACATCACTCCCGAAAGACATTAATGTGCCCGCTACGATTTTTGAGAAGGCTTCTCCACTAACTCGGGAATCTCTTCCAATAACTATCTTTCCGTAATTACAAAATTTTGCAAATGCTGAAGAAAATCTAACCAGATTTTCTGGGTCGATACCATCGCCAACAATCCCACGAATTCCCGAGATGCTCTTAATTAATGTTGCCATTTTTTCTCCAAAGTTATTTTAATTCTTGCAATTATATTCAATTTGAAATCAAAGAAGCAATTTAGTTAGAATAGATTTTAAGTATAATCAAAATTTTGAAACAGATATTCAGAGGTCCTTTTATATTGGATACAAAAGCCTTTATTTGTAAATTAGTTACGATATGAGATATTTTTTACTTGTCTTAAGTTTACTAATCAGTTTTTTTTATCCAGACAAATTAACTCTGGAAGATAATTTCCCAATTTGGTTAAAAGATAATACCAAGCACACCGAGCAAACTTCTGGAATTACATTTATCGGAAGTAAAAACGACACAAAATATTTTTTACTCTGTGACGATATTGGAAAAATTCACAGGATTGAACTCAGAAATAATAAGATTGATATAGAAACTATGATGTTTAATAAGTCAGTGGAAAAATTTTTAGATAAATTTGATAAAAAAGGATTATTGTTGACTTATAAAAGTTAGAATAAAAGGCAAATATGGACAATTCAGAAGAAAGACTAAAACTTAAAAAAGAATTCCGCAATAGATTTTTGAGATATATTAGAAAGCTCAATTCAACTATATCAACAGCGGAAGGAGACTGGATTGTAAAAGGATTTATTGATATTGCTAAAAATATTTACACAATTTCTATTGATACGAAAGTTGTATCAAAAATAATGGAGGTCCTACTTTTTCCTCAAATATGTAAATTTGCTAATGAATTCAAATACAAGATAATTTTATGCAAAGAACAAAATTTCTATCCTGATATAACTTTTATTGATTCTCGTAATAACAAGTTCGCATTAGATATAAAAAGTACCTATCGAAAGGATAAAAAGACTGTAAATGGAATGACACTTGGCGCATTTACTGGCTATTTTCGAGATCGTAAAAGTAAAAAGAATATAACTTTCCCTTATCAAGAATATGTAGGACATTTTGTGTTGGGAATTATCTATTCCAGGTCAAATGATAAGATAGATGAAAGAAAGATTTATAATTTAGATGATTTAATGAACATACCATCTGTTGTCAAGGATTTTGACTTTTTTATTCAGGAAAAATATAAGATTGCTATAGATAGGCCTGGTAGTGGAAATACAAAAAATATAGGTTCTGTAATTAGAATTGATGAACTTATAAATGGAAAAGGTCCATTCGCAAATCTTGGGGAGGAAATATTTGATGACTATTGGATGTATTATTTAACAGATGATATGGCAAAGGCAATAGAATTAAAACGTGCTCCTTATAAAAATCTTCAAGAATATTTTGATTATAAAAAAATAAAATACAAATAGATGAAAAGATGGGTAATGTCGATTTTAATCAATTAACCTTGATAGAAGATACAGGAATCTTTCCTTCTACACGATATCAGGGAAGTAAACAGAAAATTATCGATTGGATATGGGAAAATATAAAAGATATTAATTTTCATACAGCTCTTGATGCTTTTGGTGGGACAGGTTGTGTAGCGTATATGTTAAAGAAGAAAGGGAAAAAAGTGACTTATAATGATATTTTAAGATTTAATTGGTACATTGGTATTGCCTTAATTGAAAATGATTTTATAAAGTTATCTTATGAGGATGTAGATTTTTTACTTACGAAGCATAAGAATATTAAATATCCTACTTTTGTTTATGATACCTTTAAGGATATTTATTTTACAGATGAAGAAAATCAATGGATAGATATCGTTACTACGAATATAAACCAATTGGAAAACTCATATAAAAAGGCTCTTGCTTACTATGCTCTTTTTCAGTCCTGCATAATCAAAAGGCCTTTTAATCTTTTTCATAGAAAAAATCTTTATTTGAGATTTTCAAATGTTGAAAGAAGCTTTGGAAATAAAACAACTTGGGATACCTCGTTTGATGTGCATTTTAAAAATTTTGTTGCAGAAGCTAATCGAGCTGTTTTTTCAAATGGTTTTCAGAATAAGGTGATTAATTTAGATGTCTTTAATATAGATGAAAGTTTTGACCTAGTTTACATAGATACACCTTATATTTCAAAAAAAGGTGTTGGAGTAGATTATTTTAGTTTTTATCATTTTTTAGAAGGATTAGTGAGATATTCTGAATGGGAAAATTTAATTGATTATCGAACAAAACATAAACGATTGAAAAAACTGAAGGAATATGATAGCCCATGGGTTGATAAAAATCAAATTTACTCAGCTTTCGAGAAACTAATAAGAAAATTCGCTGATAGTATATTAGTGATTTCTTACAGGTCAGATGGCATACCGTCAATTGGAGAATTGATAAATATTTTAAAGAAATACAAATCAGATGTAAAGGAACTAAGGTGGAAAAATTATAAATATGTCTTGAGTAATAATAATACAGAGGAAGTTTTACTTATTGGAAAATAAAAAATGCTTAAACAAGTTTATCAAAGGTTAAATTAGTTTCGATATGAAATATTTTTTGCTAATCTTAATTTTATTTGTCAGTCCTTTCAGTCCAATTAAATTAACTCTGGAAGATAATTTCCCAATTTGGTTAAAAGATAATACCAAGCACACCGAGCAAACTTCTGGAATTACATTTATCGGAAGTAAAAACGACACAAAATATTTTTTACTCTGTGACGATATTGGAAAAATTCACAGGATGAAAATCAAAAATGATAAGCTGGATATAGAGACAATTGCATTTCATAAATCTGTTGAGAAATTTTTAGGAAAATTTGAAAAAAGAGATTTTGAAGAAATTGTATATGATAAGTTCACAAATCAAGTTTTTATTTCCCTTGAGGGAAATGGAATAAATTACAAGAACGAAATCGGTATTTATAAAATCAGATTTAAGAACAATGATGTTTTTAGTGATGAGATTATCGAAATCTCTAAAATAAATTTTCCTGAATGGGATTTAATTTCAAAATATGCTAAGCAAAATGTTGGATTTGAAGGATTTGCAATTTCATTAAATCGAATTTTTCTTGGTTTAGAAGGATTTCAGTTTGGGCAAATTTTTCTGGATTCAACTATGCTTTATGTAGTTGATAAGAATTCAAAAAAATTAATCAAAGAAATTTCAACTAAAAAATTTGGTATACATACAATTTGCGGATTATATGCTGTTGATGATTTTCGTATTTACGGAATTGACCGAAATCAGCAGTGCTTCTTTGAAATCATATTTGATGAAAATTATAATATTAGAAAATGTGAGTTAACAAAACTTGATTTGCCTATACCAAAAAAAAGAAACTTGAAATATGTTGCATCGATAGAAAGTATTGCACTCGACGATGATAAATATGTTTATGTGATTGATGACCCTTGGAAAAAATATTATGTCCCACCAATTGAGATATTCAAAAAATTAGAAAAAGAAGACCAGGAGAACTTCAAAAAATTTATTCCACTATTATTTAAATATAAACTAAACTATGAGGTATAAAATGGATAATGTCATTCAATATATCAATTCAAATAAAGAAAACTACATCGAAGAACTCAAGGATTTCTTAAGGATACAAAGTATCAGTTCTGACCCAGAAAAGAAATCTGAAATGCAAAAAGCAGCTGAGTTCTTAATGTCAAAATTTTCTGAGATGGGATTTGAAAATATCAATATACTGAATCCCGATTCAGGACATCCCATTGTTTATGCTGAGAAAATTATTGATTCAAAAAAACCAACAATTTTGGTTTATGGTCATTATGATGTTCAACCCGTTGACCCGATTGAACTTTGGACATCACCACCATTTGAACCGGAAGTTAGAGATGGTAAAATATGGGCTCGAGGAGCTACTGATGACAAAGGACAACTTTTCACACATTTAAAAAGTGTTGAAGCTTACATTAAAACTGGTAATGAATTGCCAGTCAATGTGAAATTTATAATTGAGGGAGAAGAAGAAGTTGGAAGCCCAACTCTGCCAAAAGTCTTGAAAGAAAATAAAGATTTACTCAAATGTGATGCTGTTGTTATTTCGGATACTTCAATGTATAATGAAAAAACTCCATCAATTACTTATTCTTTAAGAGGGTTAGCATATTTTCAGATTGAAATTACTGGACCAAATCGCGACCTACACAGTGGTACTTTTGGTGGTGCTGTAATGAACCCGATTCAGGCTTTATGTGATTTACTATCTGGTATGAAAGATAAAAATGGTAGAATTACTATTCCAAAATTTTATGATGATGTTTTACCATTAACAAAGAAAGAACGAGATGGATTTAAGAAGTTAAAGTTTAATGAAAAAGCATATATGAAAGGACTTGGAGTAAATGAATTATTTGGTGAGAAAGGTTACACAACTCTTGAAAGAACTTGGGCTCGACCAACTCTTGAAATAAATGGAATCTGGGGTGGGTATACTGGTGTCGGTGCGAAGACTGTTTTACCATCAAAAGCTTATGCTAAGATTAGTATGAGACTTGTTCCCAATCAAACTCCTAAGAAGGTTGAAAAGTTGTTGCAGGATTACTTGAAAAAAGCAGTTCCAAAATCAGTCAAATATAAACTTGAAACTTTGCACGGTGGTGAACCAGCAATTACTCCAATTGATAATGAAGCTATTCAAGTTGCTGCAAAAGCAATGAAAAAAGCATTTGGTAAAGAACCAGTTTTTGTTAGAGAGGGTGGTTCAATTCCTATTGTTGTTGATTTTGGCAGAACACTTAATGCTCCAGTTGTTTTGATGGGATTTGGATTATCAACTGAGAATTTACATTCACCAAATGAACATTTTGATTTGAATAATTTCCATCGTGGAATTATTTGTTCAGCATATTTCTTAAATGAATTTAGCAATGTGAAATGATTACCATAGAAAATTTACTTCAGATGAACCAAACTTATTATAAAGCGTTCGAAAATTTTGATTTAAAGTTAATGTCAAATGTCTGGGCGAATACAGATGATGTCGTTTGTATTCACCCAGGCTGGGATATATTAATAGGCTGGGAAAAGGTTCGTGACGGATGGAGCAAAATTTTTATGGATGATACTCTTTTGAAATTTACTATTAGAAATACTAACACAATTATCTTGAATGAAATTGGAATAGTAAGTTGCATCGAACAAATATTCGTTTCCGCAAAAGAAACTATTTCTCAAACTTTCATTGCTACTACTAACTTATTCAAAGAAACTAAAGACGGTTTGAAATTATTTTATCATCACAGTTCACCTGTTTTAACAAATGAGAGAGATTTAACAATAACTTATCACTAATTGCACTATGATAAAAAGTAGAATTGATGTTTATAAAAATTTATTCACTAATTTAATTTTTAATCACAATCAAAAAATTTTAAGTTATTCATCTGTAGAAGAAGAATACAATTCTTTTTATAATTCAGCTTCTGTTTTTGATGCATCACATTCAAGCATTTTTTATGTAACGGGCAATGATGCGATTGAATTTTTGCATCGAATATCAACTAATGATTTATTAAATCTATCGGATTATTCTACAATTCAAACTTTATTATTAAATGAAAAAGGGAGACTTATAGATAGATTGAAATTGTATAAGTTTCCTGAATATTTAATTTTGATAGGTAGTCCAGATAATGAAGAAAAAATTAATCGCTGGATTGAAAGATATGCTGTAATGGATGATATTAAAGTTAAGCAAGTAAGTGGGAATTATTTATACCTGAAAACTATTGGAGCAAAAAATGATATTTTTTTCACTTTATTGTTTGGTGACCAATTAAAAAACTTAGAGGATAGAAAAATTTATAAGTATGTTGGGCAGGATTTTCAATGCTGGGTTGTTAAAGATGAAATTCTTCCACAACATACTGGATACGAAGTTTTTTGTGATGAGAAAAATCAAGAAAATCTTTTAAAGTACATTCACTCAAACCTAGAATTTTTTAAAATCCAATTCATGGGAATCGATGCATTCGAAAAAATCAGAATAGAATTTGGTGAACCTATTTTCCCTAATGAAATTAATGATGCTTTCAATCCATACGAAATTAATTTGATTAAATATGTCAGTTTCACAAAAGGTTGTTATATAGGTCAAGAGGTAATTGCTCGTCTCGACACTTACGATAAAGTGAAATTTGAATTTAATGCTTTTCAGTTGGAGAGGGATTATAACTTTGAAGATAAAATCGTCTACAAGAAAGATGGAACTCCTGCTGGTGAATTAACATCAAAAACTTATTCATTAAAACTTAAGACTTTTGTTGCATTAGGAATTCTCTCCAAAAAATTAAAGTATGAAGAACTAAACGAACTTTATATAAAAGAAAATTCAGATTTAATCAAAGTAGAAAAAATTAAACTACCAATGATTGATTTATGAAAATTTATACTAAAACTGGTGATGATGGAACCACAGGCCTGTATGGTGGTAAGAGAGTCCTGAAAGACGATGAGAGGGTAGATACTTACGGTGAGATTGATGAACTAAATTCGATTTTAGGATTGGCATTATGTTTCGTTCTTTCAAATGATGTTAAAAATGATTTGTTGTATATTCAAAATCAGCTATTTAATGTCGGAGCTTTTTTAGCAACACCAGTTGAAGATAGGCAAAGACTTGAAACTTTAAGAAATATTTCTGATGAAGATGTATTATATCTTGAAAAAAGAATTGATTATTATGATGAGAAGCTCCCTGAGTTAAAAAATTTCATTTTACCTGGTGGAACAATTAGTTCTGCTTTTCTTCAATATGCTCGGACTGTTTGTAGACGATGTGAAAGAAAAATTGTTAAATTTGCATTGAAGGAAGAAAGCGATAAAATTTACATTAAATACTTCAATCGATTATCTGATTTTCTCTTTATTGTTGCCAGATTTGAAAATCATTTTGCTGGCGTAAAAGAGATTGAATGGAAAAAATGAAGTTCTTTAAAATTTTGTATTGACCTAAAACTTCGGGGGTGATGTGGTTTCGACGGTATTAAAGCGACATTAAACTGCATACCGTGCTTCTCGATGTGCACGTAAAAGAAGTCGAGAAAAAAGAAACGACAACTACAACTATGCTCTAGCTGCCTAATTGAAGGTAGCTACATTCCATTTTTCCCTTGCCTGCTGGGGAATTATGGAATGTCGATTTTAGCAGGCTCGTCCCAAACCTTGCCAGCAGGGGAGGGATTAAACTAAATAGCTGGTTAGTCGAAAGGTATCCTGTCCGTTGGAGACTTTTCGATGAGAATTAAAAAACGGACTAAGTATGTAGAAGTTTAATGGGGCTTAATACTGGACGCGGGTTCGACTCCCGCCACCTCCACTAAATTTTTTAATTAAGTCTTTCCTCAGTTATATTGTTTGAAAGGATTTGTCAATTTTAATAAAATTCTTATCAATTATTGAATTTTCAAATCTCTTAATCTAAATTTGCAATGCAATTTTGCTCTTTACATTTTGAATTGCCTAAGCCGAAGTGGCGGAATTGGCAGACGCGCTGGACTCAAAATCCAGTGGGGCTCAAAACCCCGTGCCGGTTCGACTCCGGCCTTCGGTACTAACTTTCCTTTCTAACTCGCACAAACTTTCAATCCATTTATGAAAACAGAAGAAAATTCAAGACCCAAAAATTTTATCGAAGAAATTATTGAAGAAGATATTCGTAATGGAAAATATGATGGTAGAGTCCATACTCGTTTCCCTCCTGAACCAAATGGCTATCTTCACATTGGCCATGCAAAAGCAATTTGTTTGAATTATGGTCTAGCAAAAAAATATAATGGAAAATTTAACCTACGCTTTGACGATACAAATCCAAGTAAAGAAGAACAAGAATATGTTGACTCAATCATCGAAGATGTAAAATGGCTTGGTGCTGATTTTGAAGACCGTTTATTCTTCGCATCCGATTATTTTGAACAAATGTATCAATGGGCTGTCGATTTAATTAAAAAAGGCAAAGCTTATGTTTGTGATTTATCAGCTGATGAAGTAAGAGAGTACAGGGGAACTTTAACAGAACCTGGCAAAGAAAGTCCGTATCGAAATAGAACTATTGAAGAAAATCTAGATTTATTTGAGCGGATGAGAAAAGGAGAATTCCCTAATGGCTCAAGGACACTTCGAGCTAAAATTGATATGAGCTCACCAAATTTGAATTTGCGTGACCCGGTAATGTATAGAATAATTCATATGCCTCATCATAGGCAGGGAGATAAATGGTGTATTTATCCAACTTATGATTGGGCACACGGACTCGAAGATTCAATTGAAGGAATTACTCACTCGATTTGCACACTTGAATTCGAAAACCATCGGCCATTATATGATTGGTTCCTTGATGAACTTGGAATTTATCATCCGCAACAAATTGAATTTGCTCGATTGAATTTGAGTTATACCGTAATGAGTAAGAGAAAATTACTTGAACTTGTTCAGAATGGAATTGTTGACGGATGGGACGACCCAAGAATGCCAACAATTTCTGGGCTCAGAAGAAGAGGTTACACTCCGGAGGCAATATGGAAATTTACAGAAATGATTGGAGTTGCGAAGCGAGACGCTCTAACTGATGTTGCCTTGCTAGAATATGCAATTCGAGAGGATTTAAATAAAACTGCTCAACGTGCAATGGCTGTATTGAAACCAATTAAGGTCATTATTACAAATTATGATGGTGAGGAAGAAGTTGAAGCAATAAACAATCCTGAAAATCCAGATGCTGGAACAAGAAAAGTTCCTTTTTCAAATGAAATTTATATTGAAGAGACTGATTTTATGGAAAATCCACCGAAGGGCTATCATCGTTTGGTACCTGGAGGGGAAGTTCGATTAAGATATGCTTACATTATTAAATGTGAAGAGGTTGTGAAAAATGAAAGTGGAGAAATTATTGAATTAAGATGCACTT
>Ga0209809_1001061_pt1 | contig 23285 bp, 19 predicted proteins | sample YNPMSTMetaG_FD_186172 | JGI IMG/M metagenome (GOLD analysis project Ga0209809, IMG submission 186172) | Anoxygenic and chlorotrophic microbial mat microbial communities from Yellowstone National Park, USA - YNP MS-T MetaG (SPAdes) (version 2) ...
CTCTTCAAGATTTCTCCTATTAGGTATAACGATATACCGGATTACTACTTACTATATGATCATCGCTGCTGGAATTCCTGTAGTATTCAAAAATAGGAATCTATTATTTGGAGGAAAGGGGGGCGCCAGTAGAACTACTTAGTGTACTTATCCTCAGGAAGATATGGAGATTTTATAAATATAGCGAGAAAATCCTCAGAAGGATTTACGATATTATGTTCTTCTGGAGCTTCGACCCTTATAGCGTCCCCGGCAGAGATTTCAAATGCCTCTCCATCTACTATCATCTGAGCCTTTCCGGAGATCACATAGAAGGTCTCTTCAACTTCTTTGTGATAATGAGCTCCCAGTTCCTTTCCTGGTATAAGTTTAAGCACTCCCCACTCTATACGGGGTCCCCTCATTATATACTTTGGACCCCAGTCTCCGTGTCTGAATCCCTTCTCGGATTCTTTTGCGCGTTCCATACTACTTCACCTTTTCTTCTGCCTTTTTCACATAATTCTCTTCCCATATCTTATCTGCCACGGCGCCCCAGGCATTTGCATATCTGTCTAGAGATTCTGCCAATTCAGGGGTCAGTAATGCCTCAGAACCACCATCTGTAGACTTGGCACCAACCTTGGTTACTATCTCCCTTAAAGCCCAGGGATTATCAACAATCGGACAGGGTCTTAAGAGATCCTCATTGAATGGTATTCTCTTCTGATACTCTGTGAATAATGGGGACTTAAGCACTTCAACTAGGCTCTTATCTCTTATGTTATCTACCGCAAAGTGAACAAATGCACACGGCTCTACATCACCCTTTCCGTTTATATGGAAGTAATTCCTACCACCTGCTATACATCCGCCAGTATATGGTCCGTCATTCCAGAAATCAGCAACAAAGACAGGCTTATTGGCTCTCCAGTGATGGATCGTCTCTCTCAGTTTAGCCCTCTGTTCAGGTGTGATCATAAGGCTTAGATCAGGGTCTCTTCCGATGGGGACATACATAAATGCCCAACCGAAGGCGACTCCTTTGTCGATAAGAAAGTCTATAAATTCATCAGTGGTTACTACATCTATATTTTTACTCGTAACTGTGATGGAGAATCCAAATATTGCTCCATTCTCTCTTAATAAATCCATAGCCCTCATTACTTTAGCATATACACCCTTGCCACGTCTTTCATCCGTTTCCTTCTCAAAGCCTTCTATACTTATTGCTGGGGCAATGTTACCAAGCTCTACGATCTTCTTTGCCATCTTCTCATCTATAAGTGTCCCATTAGTGTAGGTATGGAAAATTACATCTTCATGCTTCTCTGCAACCTCTAGAAAGTCCTTACTAAGGAATGGCTCCCCACCGGATACGGTTATGAAGTAGATACCCAGCTCCTTTGCCTCAGTTATGATCCTGTCCATAAGTTCTTTCCCCAGGCTGAAATGTTGCTGATATTCACCTGCCCAGCATCCGACGCATCTGAGGTTACAACTGGTTGTCGGATCTATAAGTATGAACCAGGGGATATGGATACCAAGTTTCTCGCTCATCTCCATCTGTTTTGGAACGCCCAAAAATGTTGCGTTGACAAAGAAGTCCACAAACATCTTGGACCTGACATTTGGATGAGTATTCTTTAATAGCCTTATAGCAAATTCCCTCTGTGGAGTGTCATTAAGCAGATAATTTGCTACTTGTTCAAGCTGTGCCTTATGCCAGTCCGTTCTGGCAAACCTCCTTGCCAGATTGATGAGCTTTTCCAGATTCTGTTCAGGATTTTTAGCCAGATAATTTAACCCTTCCTCTAAAATAAATCCCCCCACATAACGTTTAGCAAAGTCAAAAAATGCCATAAGCCTATTCCTCCTCTCCTATTAAAATTTTACCTCTGAATATATCTTTGGTAATATCGAAAAGGATCTCTTTGTCTCTACTGGACAATTCATTGAGTAAGTCTTTATATCTGTCTAATAGAGAATTAATTTTCGGACTTATAAGGCTATTATACTTATTAAATCCTATCTTGGCAACAATAACACCTATGAGTAGAGCAGTCAAACCCAAAAGACCACTCTGTGGATCTATGCTCCTCGAAAGAGTCTGATAGGTGGAAGATATACTGTCCCAATTTACAGCTAACTTCTGGCTAAGGATAAAAAGTACTGCACTTATATTTAAAGCCTTAAGTAGTGGTGATTTAATGGAGGATATCTCTTTCATACTGGATTGAAGGACTTCATTTACGGATAATCCATTAAGGACTTTAAGGTGTTCCTTCATCTCCTCTATCACATTACTCAGATTCTCCTTCTTCTCATCTTCGTAGATTAATTTCTCACCCTTAGGGGTAGTCTTGAATGCTAGAGTACTTCTCCCTCCTTTCTCATTTAAAGTATAGACACATTCAACATAACCTTCTTCTTTAAGTGCAGTAAGCAGATCATAAGCGGTCCACTTACTTACACCAAGCTTCTGTGCAACCAGAGAGTAGTGCACAGGCTTACCATATTTCTCACATAACTCATTGAGTGCCTTTATAAACTCTCTTCTCCTTTCCGTAATCCCCATATATCCTCCAAAAAAACCAAAATTCTATATAGAATTATAATACCCAAAAGGAAAATGTCAAGAGTTCACAAAAATGCAGATAGAGACTTCATGCCCAGAGAATCTCTCAATTTATAGAAGAGATAAGAAATAGAATTACATTAGCAGCACGCAGTACTGATGAAGCAGTAAAGACTATATCAACCCAGGTAGAGATTGGTACTAGTGTTACTGAGACCTTCAACAAGATCTCTCAGGCTAATACCGGAATAAGTAGTATGATACAGGAGATAAATTCTGGGATAATTAGCCTGGTTAACGACGGAAAGAAGATATCCGATGCCATTCAAAGCGTCGCCGCTATAGCTCAAGAGAACGCCGCATCTTCTGAGGAAGTCTCTGCAGCAGTAGAAGAGGTAACAGCTACTATGGAGAATATAACTTCAAACCTGCAAAGATTAATAGAGATATCTAGAGAATTAGATGAGATAAATAGAAGATTCACTCTGTAGTAGGGGTTAATTTCTTAAAAGTTTTTAAAGAGAGAGTCTGGGGTAAGCCATTTAGAAGCTTACTCCAGACTAATTAATAAAAGTCCGGCTGAGTGTTGTCTTCTAATTCAGAGAAATAAACCACTTGTCTTTTCTAAAGACCAGATACCTCTCGGATATGAGGTTAAGAGGCTTTTCTGCTACGGTAAAATTCTCGCTCAGAAGCAAGAGAGGTTTGTCGAGTCCGAAGACTTTTGCATCATAAGAATTTCCGGCAAGTCTATAAAATGTCTTACCCAGCTCTTCATACTCTTCTACGCTTAACCTGTACCTAAATCCTACCCTTATAGGAAGGGTTGAATGGACAAATGACCTGGGCATAACATACTCAGGAAATATGCCTAGAAGCCAGAGGCATATATCTCCTATCCTTTTATACACAGGAAATCTCATATCTTCCTCTATCATATCTGCCAACCTCAACATATCAAATACGTCTATATCAGAGAACTTTATTCTTCTGAGCCCTCTCCTTCCTTTGACTACATAATATATCGTTTGGCTCTCGGTCTTTGTAAAGGATACAAGCATATTTACAAGATAATCAAAGACATCATCTTCATTTATCAATTCCCTCACCTTGTCTATATCAAATATAGGGATCTTATGGTACCTATCCCTCTCTATAGTGTAGAGTTCTCTATTAAGATCCATCCTTGCCTTCATCATAAGTACAGTAAAGAAGAGCTTAGGTGATATCTTCAGCATTATCTCATCATCGCTCATTATCCTCGAAAACAGTCTGGAATCTTCCAGCATACCTTTAATGATCTCTTCATCCTCTTTTATGACATCTATCTTATCTCTTAGCTCTGGAGATAATGTTTCTACTATAAACATAAGGTCACTTTCAGATAATCTGAAGATTTCCCTCATAATTCTTACCTCCAGATTGTTCTTAGATTTTCTTCCAGAATCAATTCATCTGTCGAATATATCTTCTTCCTCTGCCCATTTGTAAGAACTACTAGTGCACCATCGTTAGATACATCAGTTACTATACCCTCTAATATATTATTATAACTCCTAAATTTTACCCTTTCACCCAGGATACTACAAGCCTTCTTCCATTCTTTAACTAATAGCTCGCTTCCATTTATAAACAAGTCAAAGCTTATAGAGAACTCTTTAATAATACTGAACAGTAATTCCATCCTATCTATCTCTCTTCCAATAATCTTTCTTAGAGAGATAGCATTTGATAGATAAGGAGGGAAATCTGTCGTATTTACATTTATGCCGATACCAATTATCACAAAATCCTCGAAGTTTTCACCCAGTACACCGCCCAGTTTCTTCCCTTCAAATATGATATCATTAGGCCATTTCAAACTTATGGGGACTGCAAGAAGCGAGATTATACCTTTTCTAACAATTACACTTGCCAGTAGAGTTATAAGCTGTCTCTTTTTTAAAGATCTACCATCAATTATTATAGAAAAGGATAGAGATGTCTCATCTGAAAACCAAGGTCTATAGTCCTTCCCCCTTCCTGCCCACTGACTGTCAGCCAGGATTATTATATTCCTTTCTCCTAACTTAGCCAGTTTAAAAGCTACATCCATAGTTGACGATGCTTTTTTCAGGAAAATAGATCTTCTAAAAGGGGGCATATCTAAAGGGAACTCGAGCATAATATTGATAACTATCTGCTTAAGGTCTGTATGATCTGGAATATCGGCATATACATAGCTATCACTATGAAACCAACCAGTCCACCGACGAATACTATGAGAATAGGCTCCAATAGAGAGGTAAGGGTGGTAATCATAGCATCAAGCTCTCCATCATAGTATACCCCAACTCTATTGAGCATCTCATCAACTAATCCGCTCTCCTCACCCACTGCTGTCATATATCCGAGCATAGGGGGAAAGAGGTCACTTCTTATAAAGGTAGTAGAGAGCTGTTCTCCTTCAGAGATTCTTCTTCTGGCATCCTCTATGGCATTCATATAGGGGACACTATCTAACGTCTCTTTTACCACATCTAATGCGGTTATTATAGGCACACCACCGGAGATAAGTATGCTCAATGTATGGCATAATCTGGAGAGAATCATAAGTTTCTGAATCCTGCCTATTATTGGCATCCTCAATATAAGCCTATCCCATAACTCTTTCCCCTTTGGTTTAGAGGTGACCAATCTAAACAGGAGATATAAAACCAGTACTATCGAAAGGATAACAGACCAGTAATTTCTAAGTGTACTGCTTGCCCCCATCACTATCTTAGTAGGGAGAGGGATTGGTGCCTCAAATGATAACAAGAGATTTAAAAATGTTGGAAGGACATATGTAAGCAAAAAGATTACCATAATTACAGCCATACCTATAATGGCTATAGGATACGCAGATGCACTCTTTATCTTTCTGGTTATCTCTTCGTTTTTCTCATAGTATGTAGCAAGCCTATCAAACATTACATCAAGAATACCGCCAGTCTCTCCAACTCTAACTAGACTTATATACAATCTGGGGAATATGTCTCTGTGTTTGGCTAAAGCCTGTGACAGCGCCGTTCCAGATTCAACCTCTCTTCGTATATCCTCTATAGCCAGCTTTAACCTTGCATTTCTCGTCTCCTGCGAAAGAATCCCCAAAGCCCTGACCAGAGCTACCCCTGCTCTTAACATAGTAGCAAACTGTCTTGTAAATACTACTAGGTCTCTAAGAGAGATCCTCTGGAGGTTTATCAGAAATTTGTTTATATCAAAATACGTCTTCTTCTCCCTTACAGATACGACTATAAGTCCCTGTTCCTGTAACCTTCTGACAACAACATTTTCATCCTCGGCGGTAATAGAACCATCTCTCCACTGTCCTGTCCTTTTCTCTCTAGCTCTGTACAAAAATTCTTTCATAACCTCACAGGTTCCCCTATTATCCTAAGCATCTCTTCTCTATTTGTTACATTATACAGGAAGTCTTCCACTGTGATCTCTCCATTTTTATATAGATTGAGGAGTGACTGGTCCATACTTATCATACCAAACTGGCTTCCCGTCTGGATAACATTTTGTATCATATGTACCTTTCCTTCTCTTATAAGATTCCTAACCGCAGGAGTTGCTACGAGAATCTCCACCGCTACCACTCTACCTCTAAGCATCCCATCACTCAGGGCCTTTTCCTTTTTCCTGGGTAGAAGCCTCTGTGATATGATAGCCTCTATAGTATTGCTTAACTGTAATTTTATCTGTTCCTGCTGATGAGGAGGAAAGACATCTATTATCCTCTCTACTGTCTGAGCAGCGTTATTTGTGTGCAGTGTAGCTAACACTAAATGCCCCGTTTCTGCTGCAGTTATGGCGGACTGAATTGTCTCTAAGTCTCTCATCTCTCCAATGAGAATCACATCAGGGTCCTCTCTCAAGACAGCCCTAAGAGCATTGGCAAAAGAGAGTGTATCATTTCCCACTTCTCTCTGGTTTACTATAGCCTTCTTATGTGTGTGCATATACTCTATAGGGTCCTCTATTGTTACTATGTGGCAGTCACGCGTTTCATTTATTAAGTCTATCATAGAGGCGAGGGTAGTTGATTTACCGCTTCCCGTTGGGCCGGTAACCAGGATCAGACCTTTCGGTTTTTTTGTCAATTCTCCCAAGATAGGAGGAAGTCCAAGCTCATCAAGTTTAGGGATCCTATAGGGGATACTCCTTATAGCTAACCCTATGGAACCCCTCTGATAGAATATGTTTATCCTAAACCTTCCCACACCCGGTAGTCCGTAAGAAAAGTCGAGCTCTTTATTTTGCTCAAACCTTTCTTTCTGTTCGGGATTCATTAGAGAGTACGCCAAAGCCCTTGTATCATCTGGCGTAAGTCTTGGAAATTCTGTTTTAACAAGTCTTCCATATATCCTCAAGGTTGGTGGAATACCGACGGTTAGATGGAGATCAGACGCATTCCTCTCATATAAAAGCCTAAGTAATTCTTCTATATTCATACCCCTCCGTATAAACTGTTCTTAATATCTCACTATAAGTAGTTATCCCGTTCCTTACTTTTAACTTTGCATCCTCCCAAAGGGTCCTCATTCCTTTTTTAACCGCAGTCTCTCTTATCACATTTGCAGGGACCTTGTCTACTATCATAGATCTTATCTCATCATCCACCATCAATAGCTCAAATATTCCTATCCTTCCCCTGTATCCAGTATGTCTGCAAGCCTCGCATCCTTTACCTTCATATATTATGTCATTCTCACCCAATTTCAACACTTTTATCTCTTCTTCGGTAGGTTGCTTAGGAATCTTGCACCTTGAACATATCCTTCTGGCTAGCCTCTGGGCAAGGATACCAATAACCGAGGATGAGATCAAAAATGGCTCTATCCCCATATCCATCAGTCTTGCTATAGCCCCTGCAGAATCATTGGTATGAATTGTGCTCAATACAAGGTGTCCTGTAAGGGCAGCCTGGACTGCTATCTCTGCGGTTTCTCTGTCTCTGATCTCACCAATCATAATTATATCTGGATCCTGCCTAAGAATACTCCTTAGTCCATTGGCAAAGGTAAGACCCACCTTAGTATTTACCTGGACCTGATTTATTCTAGGGAATTGATACTCAACTGGATCCTCTACAGTAATGATATTCTTCTCCGGTGTACTTATCTTTGCCAATGCAGAGTACAGGGTAGTTGTCTTTCCACTTCCAGTAGGGCCTGTTACCAGAATCATACCATAAGGCCTCTGTATAAGCCAATCGAATTTTTCCAGGACATCTTCTGTAAACCCAAGTTTTTCAAGTCCAATCAGTGGGGCGGATCTGTCCAGTAATCTCAGCACTATCTTCTCTCCATGGATTGTAGGAAGAGTCGACACACGGAAATCTATTATCTTATTACCCTGGGAGGTTACTCTAAACCTACCATCCTGAGGTAGTCTCCGCTCTGCTATATCCATATTTGCAAGGATCTTTATTCTAGCCACCAGAGTAGGAAAGATCTTTTTAGGAGGAGACATTACATCGTAAAGAACTCCGTCAACCCTGAACCTCACCTTTACATCATTCTCTGTAGGTTCTATGTGTATGTCACTGGCTCCCTCCTGAACCGCCTGTGTGATGGTTAGATTAACCAGCCTTACCACAGGAGCTTCATCTTCTAGTACTTCTACTGGAGCCTCCGTTTCCTCTTCGGTGGGAGCTATATTTAGTAACGTTTCCTCCAAGCCTTTCTGTATTGTGTATATCCTATCTAACGCCTGATTTATCTGCTTCTCAGAAGCAAGGACAGGTTCAACCTCCCTGCCTGTTATTATTCTCACATCATCTAGGGCATATATATTTACCGGATTCGTCATCGCTACTACTATCTTATCTCCATTCAGCTTTATAGGAATAATCTTGTAGCGTCTACTGATATGCTCTGGAATAAGTTTAACTACCTCTGGATCAATTGCTATCTCTTCCAGGTTTACATAGGGAACATTATATATCTCAGAAAGGGCAGAATAGAGGTCCTCCTCATTTATTAGCCCCATCTTTAAGAGTATCTCTCCAAGTCTTTCTCCTGTTCTCTCCTGAATTGAGAGAGCCTTCCGCATAGTCTCTTCACTGATAATTCCTTTTTCTACAAGTATTTCCCCAAGTTTCTTCTTCTGACTCACCATATAATATCCTTCTCCACCAGTCTAGAACTCTTACACCTCTCAGCCTTTATAATGGCTGCTATAATCTCTCCCGTCATTGAAACTGATTCATTTACTACAGTATAATTATACCACTTCCATTCTTTAAGTTCTTCTCTGGCGTTACTCAACCTCAGCTTTATAACCTCTTCACTTTCTGTCCCTCTTTTATATAGTCTCCTTAAGAGCTCATCTATGGAAGGGGGGAGTATAAATATAAAGACTCCATCAGGGAAAGTTTTTTTCACCTGTCTTGCCCCCTGTGTATCTATCTCCAGGATAACATCTTCACAGTTCTTTAACTTTTCTTCAATGTACCTTTTAGGGGTGCCATAGAGATTTCCATGGACATTAGCCCACTCTAAAAATTCTCCCCTCTCTATCATACTTGTGAACTCTTTCTCGCTAACAAAGAAATACTCTTTACCGTTGGTCTCATTTTTCCGAGGCGCTCTGGTAGTGTAGGATATAGATAGATTTATATCAGGGACCAATTTTAAAACCTCATTTATCACCGTTCCCTTGCCCACTCCCGAAGGTCCTGAAACTATAAATAATATCCCTTCCTTCTTTGAAACCATACCCTTTGAGTTATTCCTTCTTTTTTGATATTATATCAGAAAGTATCTTCTGATTGAAGATGTATGGGAACATTATGGATATCTTTGTCCTTGAAAGGATAGTTAAAGAACTAAAAGAGATGATCCTGGAGGCTACCGTCAGGAATATCTATCCACTTCCTGACAATACGGTAGGTATAGAGCTTATTAAGAAAGAAGAGGGTATCTATCTTATCCTTTCTGCTTCTAGCCAGTTCCCCAGAGTTCATTTAGATAATAGCCTGCCATTTAAGCCCACAAGATCTTCTTTCTCAAATACCCTAAATACACAGCTAGAAAATACCAGACTGGTATCAATCGAGCAGGTTCCCTCTGAAAGGATAGTGGAGTGCACCTTTGAAAGATTTACCCCCTGGAGAGAGATAGAGAGGAGAAGAGTTATCGTAGAGATTATGGGGAAACATAGCAATATAATCCTCTGCAGGGAAGATACTATTATAGATGCAATAAAACGGATAGATTCTACCAAAAGCAGGGTCAGGCAGGTCTTGCCTGGAATTAGATATGAGTATCCACCCAGGAAAGATACCCCTCCTTTCTCTAAACTAGAGGAATACATCGAACCCCTAGAGGTAACGGTGGAGGAATTCCTGATAAAGAACGTTGTAGGGATAAGTCCGTTGACCATTGAAGAGATATGCGCCAGGGGAGGGTTAGATAAGGATAAACTTATGGCGTCTTTGAGCACTGAAGAGTTAGATGCATTTAGAAAGGCTATTGAGTCATTTAGAAAGGATCTGAAGATGATAAGACCAGTTGTATACCTTGATGAGAAGGACAACCCTGAAAGCTACTACATATTCCCCTTAAGCTTTAAGTCAGGTACATACGAGGAGTACGAATTTCTCAACTCTGCCTGCGCAAGGTACTTCGACTGGATTATCCCTCGTCTTCTCCTGGAGAACAGGAAAAAGGGTATTATAAAGGAGATAAATTCTCAGATAGAAGCGTTGAAAAAAAGGAAGGAAGAACTGATCAGTGAGCTTTCCGGGATTGAAGACCCGGAAAGATGGAAACTCTATGGAGATCTACTGCTTGCCTATAGTACACAGATACCTTTAGGCAGAGATAACTTTCGTATAGAATGGGAGGGAAGGGATTTAGAGATCCCTTTGGACCCTGATAAAACATCAGTAGAAAATGCCCAGGATTATTATCAGAGGTACAAGAAGGAGAAGAGAGAGAGGGAAGTCATTCCTGAACTTATATCGGAGATAGACAGAAAGATAGAATCCCTTCAGGAGAGGATGAGTGAGATAGAAAATATATCTAGTATAGAAGATCTAGAGATTGAAAAGGTAGAAGAGAAAGAAGAATCCACTCTCCCCTATATAGTTTACAAATTTAAGGGTTATCAGATATGGGTTGGTAAAAATGCCAGATCAAATGAACTAATAACCTTTAAACTGTCTTCGCCATCGGATATCTGGTTTCATGCAAAAGGATACAGTGGTTCTCATGTGATACTCAGGACAAATGGTAAGGCTCTCGAGTATATCCCGGAGGATGTAATACTGGAGTGTGCCCGTCTTGCAGCAGAGCATAGTAAGGCAAGATCAGGGACAAAGGTCCCTGTAGATTATACATACAGGAGAAATGTTAGAAGTGCCGGCAAAAGGAGAGGAAATGTGTTTTATACAAACTATAAGACGATATTTGTATAATTTAAACGAGGAGGTATCGAGATGGGAAGTTCAAAGAGAAAGATTATATTATTAGTATTTATCTTAATGAGTCTTCTTGTAAATACACCCGTCTCTGCTGACAAAGGATCGATCTCCCCTTCGCCTGTTAGCCTATCTCAAGATTCTCAGAAGGCAATTATTATGCACAACCTGGAGGAAGAAGTCCTGATACTGGGGACAGAGTTAAGAGCAGATAGAGAAACCTATGTACTAGAGTTTATCCCTTTCCCTTCTCAGCCAGATGTCAGGTTGTCAGCTGGTGATCCTTTTAAAGAGATAGAAAAACTTATGACTGAAGAGAAGGGGATCGAACTGATAGAAACAGGGTTATTTAAAGGAGGAGAATCAGAGACTGCCCCGGTTGAGATCAAACTGAGCAAGAAGATAGGTGTTCATGATGTTACTGTTATAAAGATAAATGATATATCCAGGTTTATCAGCTGGGTTGATGGGTTCTTCAAGGAAAAGAAAGTAGATGTCTCAAATAACCTGGAAAAATTTTACAAAAATGCAGAGGACTATGTTAAAAGGGGTATAAACTACTTTGTCTTCGACTATGTACCAGTTAAAACGGAAACCAGATTTATAGAACCACCGATATATAGATTCAAGAGTGATAAGATATACTATCCGCTCAAGACTTCAAATACAATAGGTGGGGAAGGAACAATAGATCTAATATTTATCTGTCCCGGAAGCTTCCCAGAAGGTGATTACTTCTCGCCTGATAGGGATATAAGGACCTATTTTCAGCTCAGTAATTCTGCCAGAATCTATACAGATGAGATAGAGAAGATCTATCCAGAAACTGTGGATTTCTTTTCTAAAGTGGAGAAACTCTTCATACAGATGATGAGATATAAGGGGATGTATAACTTCCAGACAGACTTTATCTATGATCCGCATAAACTTGATCCCAGACCTTATATCTGGGAAGGGGAGTACTTCCTTGGGTATGGGTTAATTCCAGCAGAGGAGGACTATAAAAGAAGAATATTCTACAGCTATCCATATCTCACCAATTTCGAATATGAGGTCTATAGAGCAGTTTTTACCTCCAGAGAGCTCGAAGGGATTTTCCCTAAAAAGATAAATCTTGCCAATGCCACTTTAAAAAGGCAACTTCATATGGACCTGGCTAAGCGCTTCGGTAGAGCAATCATAGAAGACTTTAATATAAAAAATGAAAGAGAATATGAACTCAAGAATTTATGGATACCGAAGGTTAAAGGTAAGCTCTCCAGCAGCCTCCCAATAATTACGCTAATAGACAAGAATAAAGCAAATCTTTCCTCAGAAACAGTATTCTATATATCGAGGGTAGGCTTCAATATGAATAAAACTAAGGCATTAGTCTATCTCGAAAAGGTCACTGAAAGGGCAACAGATAAATACGCCATTCTACTCACCAGAGAAAGTCCACAGGATAAATGGAAGGTCACAGAGATGATAGATACTTTCTAATCAACTCAGGTAGAGTCAGCTATCCCAACTCTCCTATAGATGACTCCCAAGTTCTTCCTATACTCTTCATCATTGAAGCATTCTCTTAATTCTTCCTCTGTAAGATATCTCCTTATATCCTCATCTTCCCAAAGGATCTCATAAAACGGTCTGTTTAAATTCCATGCTTTAAGGGCATTTCTCTGTACCATTTCATAGGCATCATCTCTAGTCAAACCTTTATTCATAAGAGCAAGGAGTACCCTCTGGGAATTGTAAAGACCACCGGTAAGTCTCAGGTTCTTCTCCATATTCTCAGGATATACAACCAGATCCCTTACTAATTGTCCAAACTTACGTAAGAGATAACTTGTCAGAATAGTTGAGTCTGGCATAATAATCCTTTCCACAGATGAATGACTTATATCTCTTTCATGCCACAGGGCAATATTCTCCAAGGATGCAATAAGATTACTCCTTAAAATCCTGCTAAGGCCACATATCTGCTCTGCAGTTATAGGATTTTTCTTATGTGGCATAGCACTTGATCCCCTTTGTCCTCTAGCAAATCCTTCCTCTACCTCTCTAACCTCAGTCCTAGCCATATGCCTTATTTCCATAGCAAATCTTTCCAGAGAAGCACCAAGTATTGCCAATGTGCTTAAAAAGAAGGCATATCTATCCCTGGATATAACCTGTGTAGAGACAGTATCGTTTCTAAGTCCTAACTTCTCGCATACATATGCTTCGACCTCTGGAGGAACCTCAGCATATGTCCCTACCGCTCCTGATATCTTGCCCACAGATATCTCTTCGATAGCAGAAATTAATCTATTTCTATTGCGCTCTAACTCAGCAATCCAGCCTGCCAGCTTAAATCCAAAAGTAATTGGTTCTGCATGTACCCCATGTGTCCTACCTATCATTGTAATATCCCTGTATCTTTTAGCCTTATCCCTTACTATCTCAATTACATCCTCCAGATCTTTCAAGATAATATTACCGGAATCTCTCAATTGAAGGCTCAGGGTAGTGTCTAAAAGGTCAGAGGATGTAAGTCCAAGATGCAGGTATCTTGCATCTTCTCCTATGCTCTCCCCTACCGCTTTAATAAATGCAACCACATCATGTCTTGTCTCCTTTTCTATCTCCTTTACCCTCTCTGCACCTCCGTATGTAGCATTCTTCTTTATCCTTTCTAACGCGGAAGATGGAATTACTCCAAGTTTATTATAAGCCTCACATACCAGTAGTTCTATCTTCAACCAGAGTGAAAACTTGTAATCATCCTCCCATATCCTGGCAACCTCTGGGACAGTATACCTTTCAATCAATGTTGCTCACTCCTTCTCCTATATCTTTTCGGTAGAACATATTCTCAAAATTAACCTTAGAGATACACCTATAGGCATTATTCCTAGCTGTCTCTATAGAATCACCTATCCCAACTATATTCAGCACCCTACCACCTGAGGTATAGAACCTGTTGTCTATAAGTCTGGTACCTGCGTGAAATACTATACAATCAGAGATACTCTCCAAACCTGATATCTCCTTACCGGTCTCATAATATCCTGGATAACCAGCAGAAGCAAGTACAACACAGCAAGAGTATGCAGGTTTTAGCATTATACCAACCTTAGGCAACCTAGATACGGCTGTCTCATAGAATAATTCTAACAGGTCATCCTCTATCAGAGGAATTATCGCCTGTGTCTCTGGATCTCCAAGTCTAACATTATACTCAAGAACATACGGATCGGTATTAACCAGCATCAAGCCAAAGTATATAACTCCTCTATAATTAATACCTTCTCTCTTCAGTCCCTCAAGGGTCCTTTCTATTATCCTCTCTCTGATCCTCTTCTCTATCTCCTTTGACATAAAGATGGGGGCAACACTACCCATTCCACCTGTATTTGGTCCCCTATTCCCATCATATGCCCTCTTATAATCCTGTGCTGATGGAAGGAGGACATAATTCTCCCCATCAGTTATTATGAAACAGGATATTTCCCTCCCAACCAGAATATCCTCTAAAACAACCCTCTCTCCTGATTTCCCTAAAGTCTTTTCTACCATAAATCTGTATAGGGCATCTCTGGCTGAATCAAAATCTTGAGGTATAACAACCCCCTTACCTCCAGCCAATCCATCGGCTTTTATAGCTTTAAGGCCATATGTATCTATATATTTAACTGCCTCTTCATAGGTTGATGCCACATAAAAGTCGGCAGTTGGAATGTTATTCTTTTTCATAAAGTTTTTGGCAAATACTTTACTACCCTCCAGTTGAGCCCCCCTAGTATCTGGCCCAAACACCGGAATATTATAAGGACGACACCTATCAACTATCCCATCGACTAGGGGAGCTTCAGGACCAACAATTATAAAATCTATCCCTATGTCCTTAGCGATCTCAGGGACATCTTCGACCTTACCTTCTATAATCTCCCCCTTTCTTGCCATACCTCCATTACCAGGGATACAGTAAAGCTTAGAAAGCAGTTTACTCTGCTTTACCTTATAGGCTATAGCATCTTCTCTTCCACCGCTACCAACTATCAATACCCTCATATCTCACACCAATTATCTCCAATATTTACATCAACTGTTATAGGTACCCTCATTGGGTAGGCATTCTCCATAGTCTCTTTCACTATCTTCGCCACCTCTTCTGCCACATCTTCCCTTACCTCTACCAGTAACTCATCGTGTATCTGCAGGATAATATCTGCAGGCAGATCCTTCTCTCTTAATGTCCTATAGAGATTGACCATAGCTAACTTAATGAGGTCAGCTGCACTACCCTGTATAGGGGTATTTATAGCCAGTCTTTCTCCCAATTCTCTCTCCGTCTTATTTCCACTCTTTATCTGAGGTATATATCTTCTCCTGTTAAAGATTGTAGTCACATAGCCTTTCTCTCTGGCAGTCTCTTTCAGACTTTCCAGGAATTCCTTTACAACCCTATATGTATTAAAGTAATTTTCTATATATTCCTTTGCCTCTCTCTTATGTATACCAAGCTCTTTAGCCAGTCCATAGTCACTCATCCCATATATTATTCCAAAATTTATCGTCTTTGCAAGCCTTCTAATGTTGGGAGTTACATCCTCAGGCTTTATACCCAACACCTTTACTGCGGTCTGAGAGTGTATATCTACTCCATTCTCGAAAGCCTCTATGAGTAATGGATCTCCGCTTAAGTGTGCTAAGATTCTAAGCTCTATCTGCGAATAATCTGCAGAGATAAGTTTATATCCTTTAGGGGCTATAAAAGCCCTTCTTATCTCCTTACCTATCTCGCTCCTGATTGGTATATTCTGCAAATTAGGGTCACTACTGGCTAGCCTACCGGTTGAAGTAGAGGTCTGACTAAATGTTGTATGAAGCCTTCCAGTATATGGATTTATAAGTTTTGGCAGGGCATCCACATAAGTAGATTTTAACTTTGTCAACTCTCTGTACTCCAGAAGTTTTACACAGATTTCACTCTCATTGGCTAGTTGAGTCAAGACTTCGGCATCGGTAGAGTACCCAGTCTTAGTCTTCTTTACTGGAGGAAGCTTCAGCTTTTCAAAGAGTATATAGGCAAGCTGTTTGGGAGAATTTATATTAAAGACCTCTCCTGCAAGATCGTATATTTCTCTCTCTATCTGAGAGAGAGAAACTTCTAATACTTTGGAAAGCTCCTGAAGATAGTCTGCATCTATCAAGACCCCTTTGAGTTCCATACTGGCAAGGACTCTGGTAAGAGGAAGCTCTATCTTATAGTAAAGTTCACTCATATCGAACTTATCTATCTCTTCTTTCAGTATGATCCCCAGCTTATAGATAGAGTATTCTTGAGGCAGTCTCTCGCTTATATATCTATCTATAAGCTTATTTAAAGTCACCTCCTGAGAAGGATCGACTAAATATCCCAGTATGGAAACATCAAGTATATCAGAAGGTTCCAGTCTATCTCTTTCTATCACTTTCCACAGTGACTTCATATCATACACCGCAATACGTTTACCGCCAGTAATAAGATCTTTAACAAATCTTTCTAGGGCTGTTGGGCTTCCATTTATTCTATATATCTTTTCATCTGTTGAAATGGAGAGTTCTTTAAGCCTTGGGGGGTATACGGAGAAGTTGATCTCGGGGCTTATTGCCAGATAATCCTTATCGGATATAACACCGATAACATCTTCTACATCTATCCTCTCTGTATGTATCTCTATTCTAGAATCTGAGAGATCATCGAGAGAGAACCTCTTCAATATGGACCTCATACCCAATTCTAAAGCTATATTCCTAATATCTTCCATATTTGGAGGTTTGATGGTAATATCCTCTAACTTGATCTCAACAGGGACATCCGTCTTCAATGTTGCTATAAAGAGATTTTCTTTAATTTCTTCCTCTTTTCCCTCGAGTTTCGACCTCAGTCTTTGGGGAAGCTTAGGTATACTATCTATAAGCTCATCTAAAGTATTTACATCTTTCAGTATCTCTACCGCACTATTTTTACCTATACCATCGATCCCTTTTATATTATCAGAAGAGTCACCCGCCAGTGCCTTAAAAAGCGGTATCTTATGTGGTAAAACTCCAAATTTTTCCTCAACCGCCTTAATATCAAAGACTTCAACCTCTGTTATCCCTTTTCTCGGGACAATAACTTTCACATTCTCATCCACAAGAGCCAAAAGGTCATAGTCTCCAGATATAACAGAGATATCTAATTCTCCCTTGAATCTGTTAACAAGAGTAGCTATAACGTCATCTGCCTCATATCCTGGATATTCGAGTATAGTAATAGATAAGGCATTCAGCAGTCTCTTTATATATGGTATCTGGATACTCATCTCGTCAGGCATCGCCTGTCTATGCGCCTTATATTCCTTATAAGTCTCATGTCGAAAAGAAGGTAGTGGTGTATCAAATGCCACTGCCATATAATCTGGTTTAATTTCGTCTAGGATCTTAAACATAATATTTGCAAAGCCATATATAGCCTGTGTCGGAAGACCCTTGGGGCTGGAGAGTCTTGGCAGTGCGAAGTAGCATCTATAGGCTATTCCACTCCCATCTATCAATACAAGTTTCTCTATTGACATCACCTTCTTTCTCATTTAAAATTATAGTAAAGAGCCGAAGTGGCGGAATAGGCAGACGCGCTTGACTCAAAATCAAGTGGAGCTTTGGCTCCGTGCCGGTTCAACTCCGGCCTTCGGCACCAGTTTTTCTTCAAAGATCCCGATCTTTCTGACTTTCTGGTATCTTTCCTCCAGAAGAGTCTCTATATCTTTGCTACATATCATTTCTAGGTTTCTAGAAATATACTCTTCTACTGTTCTCATTGTAAAAGCTATATCTGTATGTGCCCCTCCAGGAGGTTCTGGGATTATCTCGTCTATTATATTAAACCTGAGCAGATCCTGTGCAGTAAGCTTAAGGGCGGAAGCTGCTTTCTCTGCCTGTTTGGAATCTTTCCATATAATTGCAGCACATCCCTCAGGGGATATAACAGAGTATATCGCATTCTCCAGCATAAGTATCCTGTCTCCCACCCCTATACCTAAGGCTCCTCCACTTCCTCCCTCCCCTATCACTACAACCAGTATCGGTGTCCGTATCTCAAAAGCCTCCAGAATATTTCTACCTATAGCCTCTGCCTGCCCTCTCTCTTCTGCACCTATACCCGGATATGCCCCTGGGGTATCAATAAATGAGATAACAGGCAGATGCCACCTTTCAGCCAATCTCATAAGCCTCAATGCCTTTCTATAACCTTCCGGATGAGGCATACCGAAATTTCTGGTGACATTCTCCTTTATATTCTTACCCTTATTATGCCCTATAACAACTACCCCCCTATTCTTAAAAATCCCAATGCCTCCTATAAGGGCTGGGTCATCTCCGTATAATCTATCACCGTGAAGCTCAATAAAATCCTCAAACAGGTTCTCTATATAGTCTATCGTTAAAGGTCTCTGAGGATGTCTGGATAACTGAACCTTATCCCAAGGAGTTAATTCCCTTACTTTGTCTTCCATATCCTTATTATTCTCCCTATAGTGGACTTCAATTTGCTTCTCTCTACTATCATATCAACCATTCCATGCTGAAAGACAAACTCTGAACTTTGGAATCCTTCCGGTAATTTCTGTTTTATGGTCTGCTCAATAACCCTTGGACCGGCAAATCCTATCAGTGCCCCTGGTTCTGCTATTATCACATCACCCTGAGAGGCAAAGCTCGCCATTACTCCAGCGGTAGATGGATCAGCCAAAACAGATATAAATAATCCTCCCCTCTTCCTGTGCCTATTTAAAGCAGCATTAGTCTTTGCCATCTGCATAAGAGATAGCATTCCCTCATACATTCTAGCCCCACCGGTAGCAGTAAATATAACAACTGGTAGATTTTCTCTCATCCCATACTCAAAGAGACGGGTGACCTTTTCTCCAACAACAGAAGCCATACTGCCACCTATAAAACCAAAATCAAATACTCCTAAAAGGGTTTCGAATCCATCTATCCTTCCCCTTCCTGTAACTATAGCCTCGTTAAGTCCTGTCTTTTCTCTATCCTCTTTCAGTTTCTCTATATATATCCCATCATCAAATGGTAAAGCATCTACACTCTCTAAATTCCCGTCTAACTCATAAAACTCTCTATCATCAACAAGTTGATATATTCTCTCCCAGGCACCCAGCTTAAAATGATATCCACATTTACTGCACACCTTCAAATTTCTCTCTAGTTCCTTATTATAAAGTATCTCAAGACATTTAGGGCACCTGGTCCATAAACCCTCAGGCATCTCTCTCTTTTCTGGCTTTAGGACCGCGTATTTTGGTTTTCTAGAGAACCAATCAGAAATATGCATTGTCTATCTCCTCTACCCTCTTTCTTATCTCTCTTAGTAAATTCCTCAGAAAATCTTCATCCTCACCCTCCAGCATAACCCTTAAATAATCTTCAGTGCCAGAAGGTCTTATGATACATCTGCCTCTATCACCTATAATATTATTAACTTCATCTATCAGAGACTTCATATCCTTAGTGTTCATTATACCAGATCTGTCCTTTACCTTTATATTCTCGGAAACTTGCGGATAATAGGTGATAATTCCCTTAAATGAGGATAATGGTTTGCCAGTCTCTTTCAATATCTTGATCGTCATAAGAGAGGTAAATATGCCATCTCCTGTGGTGACACTTGGGAGGTATATTATATGTCCAGAAGGTTCTCCTCCAATTACTGCATCACTTCTAAACATCTCTTCCAATACATATCTATCTCCAACCTGAGCTCTGAGTAATCTAATTCCATACTTTGATAATGCCTTTTCCAGACCAATATTACTTAAAACTGTTCCTACCACCGTATTATTCTTCAAAAGGCCCTTTTTTGAGAGCTCTATACCTAAAATAGCCAAGATATGATCTCCGCCCAGGATATTCCCCTCCTCATCGACTAATATTACCCTGTCAGAATCACCATCAAATGAGATACCGATACTTCCCTGATACTCCCTTGTCTTCTCCCTGATCACTTCGGGGTGAGTAGAGCCACAATTTACATTTATCTTTTCTCCTATAGGATCATCGTTTATACTTATTACTTCTGCTCCCATAGCTCTATAGATATATGGAGCGATACTGTAAGACGCACCATAAGCACAATCCAGGACTACTCTTATCCCATCGAATTTTATATCTATCTGACTCATAAGATATTTGGCATACATATCGCCTGCATCATCCAATTCTTTAACCCTACCTATATCCGCACCGATAGGCTTGGGAAGGTCTTCCTCTTTTTTTACCAAGCTTTCTATAGCATCTTCCATACTGTCTGAAAGTTTAAAGCCATTAGAGTCAAAGAATTTTATACCGTTATCAACAATAGGATTATGGGAAGCAGAAATAACAACACCACCAGTAGCTTTTAACCTCTTTGTAAGATAGGCGATACCTGGAGTAGGTAATATACCAACGTCAATGACATCTGCTCCTATTGAGCATAGCCCTGCTATTACTGCTCCTTTTATCATATCGCCAGAGCATCTTGTATCCCTTCCTAAAACAAATACTGGTCTCTCAGTAGCTTTTCCTAAAAAATATCCCCCTGCTCTAGCTACCTTTAATGCTAATTCCGGGGTGAGCTTTATATTTGCCACCCCTCTTACTCCATCCGTCCCAAATAGCCTTTCCATATCTATCCCAATATCAGAGATAGTATAGCCTTCTGAGTATGTAATCTATTTTCAGCCTGGTCAAATATTATCGAATTAGGTCCATCCATCACCTCATCCGTAATCTCCTTACCCCTCATAGCAGGCAAACAGTGCATAACCTTGACCGTCTGCTTAGCCATTCCCAATAATCTCGAATCGACCTTAAAATCCTGAAAATCCCTATTCCTCTTCTCTTCCTCTGCTTCGTCTCCCATACTTACCCAAACATCAGTATATATTAAATCTGCATCTTTTACAGCTGGTACTGGATCATTATAGAACTCAATCGTCACTCCTGAATCCTTCGCATATCTGATAGCTATATCTCTTATCTCCTCTTTAATCTCATAACCAACTGGAGAGGCGATGGCAAAGTTTATCCCTAATTTTGCGCATATAAGTATGAGAGAATTGGCAACATTATTCCCATCACCTATGTATGAAAACTTTATCCCTCTATAAGATCCGAATTTTTCCCTTACAGTATATATATCTCCAAGAGCCTGACAGGGATGTTCTTTATCTGTAAGGGCATTTATAACCGGTATATCAGCATATCTGGCAATTTCCCTAACTGTCTCATCCTTTAATGTCCTTGCCACTATGCAATCTACATATCTTGAGAGGACCCTGGCGGTATCTGCCAGAGTTTCTCCTCTCGATATCTGAAGGCTCCTATTGTCTAAATAGATAGATTGTCCTCCTAACTGAAACACCCCTACTTCAAAAGAGACCCTTGTTCTGGTAGAGGGTTTTTCAAAATACAGGGCTATAGATTTACCAGCTAAAGGCTTATGCTTTTTCCCCTCTTCTGACTTTAAAAAATCAGTAAATTCGAAGATATTTTCTATATCTTCCACCGTTAGATCATTTATAGAAAGAAGATCTCTATTGTATAGCATCTATTTCTCCTCCTTTACCACGTTTACTGTTATCATTATAATAAGCTCTCGTTCTTCTTGTTTTGTATCCCTGGATTTAAAGAGTTGCCCCAGTATTGGAATATTAGAGAGTAATGGAACCTTCTTAACATTTTCGGTATCTGAAGACCTCATTAAACCCCCTATAATTATCGTATCTCCATCCTTTACTTTCAACTCGGTAGAGGCTCTTCTAGTCCCAACATTAGGTGCTATAGTAGCTCCGCTTCCAGTCCATCCAGTAATACTACTTACCTCTGGATTTAGAGTAACTCTTATAGTCTTGTCCCTCTCCATCTTGGCTGTTACCCTAAGTGTTACACCAGCAGTTACAGATCTAAGGTCAAAGCCTCCCTGAACATTAGGGATAAAGTAATTTATCACATCTCCTATAAAGATATTTGCCTCTTTCCCATCAATAGCAGCAATCTTAGGCGCAGCTATGACTTTAGCTAACCCTTTACTCTGTGCCATATTTAACACTGCATTAAGCTGAACAGTAGAGGTTACCAGAGAGGTGAGAGATTCTAGAGCTAGAGCATTTGTGGATAGGCCAACACTTACATTACCAGTAAGACTACTGTCTATGCCAAGTAGTAATGCTCCATCCCTATTGACCTCAACTACCTTAGCTTCTAGCATATACTGAGGGGTAGGGATATCTACAGCAGAAACAAATTCCTGAACTCTATCTATAATATCCCTTGTCCCCTTTACAATGATGGTATTTGTTGGAGTCTCTATTGTAAATGTGTCCTGAGGGAAAAGCCCTTTGATTGACTCTACAAAATCCTTAGCCTCCATATGTTTGAGAGTAATACGTTCAGTTGTTTCAGTGGTCTTCGCTATAATCTCCGGAGTAACAGTGATAACATCTATGCTTGCTATTAGTTTCTTCGCCTCTTCTATCTTCTCCTTCTCCCCCCTAAGTACAAGATACTTCCCTGTTATACTTGTTACTATGTCTGGGTATACTACTTTTAATGTGTTCTGTATCTGATTCGTGTCACTCTTTATCTCTATCGCCTCTACTATCTTTACTGGTGTCTCTTTTACAGGTTCTGTATCTAGTACTGTAAGTAGCCCTTTTACCTCTTCTACTTTACTCTTTGTCCCCTGTAGGATAACTGAGTTGGTCTGCTTTATTACACTTATACTCACTTCTGTTATCTGACTTAGTACTTCTTTTATACTCCCTGCTTCTAATCCCTTTAACCTTACTATCTCCCTTACCTTCGGCTCTTCTTTCACTTCTATGTCTAGCCTCTTTGCTAGATCTATCCCTAGCTTTACTTTCCCCTCTTCTCCCTTTATCACTATCATCCTGTTACTTGGGGTTACTATCAGTTCTGGATATACTGCCTTTATCGATTGGGCTATCTTTTCCGCTTCTCCCTTTATATCTACTGTCTCTACTACCTCTTTTATAGCTGGACTTACAGGTACTGTATCTATGCTTGCTATTAGTTTCTTCGCCTCTTCTATCTTCTCCTTCTCCCCCCTAAGTACAAGATACTTCCCTGTTATGCTTGTTACTATGTCTGGGTATACTACTTTTAATGTGTTCTGTATCTGATTCGTGTCACTCTTTATCTCTATCGCCTCTACTATCTTTACTGGTGTCTCTTTTACAGGTTCTGTATCTAGTACTGTAA
>Ga0209809_1001065_pt1 | contig 23268 bp, 20 predicted proteins | sample YNPMSTMetaG_FD_186172 | JGI IMG/M metagenome (GOLD analysis project Ga0209809, IMG submission 186172) | Anoxygenic and chlorotrophic microbial mat microbial communities from Yellowstone National Park, USA - YNP MS-T MetaG (SPAdes) (version 2) ...
TTCTTTGGTGACGGTTTCCCAGACGGGCTTCATCACCGTATAGGTCTTGGTCCGGGTTTCATAGACCGGCTTCATCACGGTGTAGCAGATTTCCTTGGTTCGGGTTTCCCATACCGGTTTGCAGACCGTGTAGGGGATTTCTTTGGTGACGGTTTCCCAGACGGGCTTCATCACCGTATAGGTCTTGGTCCGGGTTTCATAGACCGGCTTCATCACGGTATAGCAGATTTCCTTGGTTCGGGTTTCCCACACCGGTTTGCAGACGGTGTAGGGGATTTCTTTGGTGACGGTTTCCCAGACGGGCTTCATCACCGTGTAGGTCTTGGTCCGGGTTTCATAGACCGGCTTCATCACCGTGTAGGGGATTTCTTTAGTGACGGTTTCCCAGACGGGCTTCATCACCGTGTAGGTCTTGGTCCGGGTTTCCCACACCGGTTTGCACACGGTGTAGCAGATTTCTTTGGTCCGGGTTTCCCACACCGGCTTGCTGACGGTATAGGTGCATTCGCGGTACTGCGTTTCGGCGACCCATTTGGTGTAGGTAACCTGTTTGGGTACCATCACCGGTTCATAAACGGTTTTGTAGCACGTAACCTGCTGGGGTTCCCAAACGACTTTTTTGCAGGTTTTCATGACGGTGCAGCACTGGGTTTCGCAGCAGGCGGGTTTGCCGCACCGATAGCGGGCCGCCCCACAATAGGCGGCATCGGCCGGTTGGGCCGATAGGATGGCCAGTATTCCGGCCAACAGGGGCACACCTAACGGGACTCTCATGATTTATGCCTCCTTTTAAGACGTCAGGGACAATACGTAGGGCCTGGTCTGACGGACCTTAGTCCGTCTTTGCTATTTTCGGTCAACTTATACGACGTAGATTAACCGAACCCTCAAGGATTCCCAAAATCCGGCGATGACGTAAACGTCGCATACGTTCTGCTCGGCCGATTTACCTTTTTCAACATCGTCTAACTGCCTCTGCTTTTTGAAGAGGAAATCTAGAGAAAATACAAAAATTGAGATGTATAAGAAAAATAAACGGTTTAGACAAAATAACCTCACTGCATAACCTGGAACGGATCGGCACACCTGCAAAAACTGGTTCCATGCCCTTGGCAGCCACCCGGAACCGGACATCCGCAAAAAACCCACAAGAGGCTCTCCCGAAATCGGTGCTGGATAGCCCCCCAGCCCCCTTCCAAACCGGTCAGGTTTACCCAAATCCCCGCTTTTATTAGGGGTTTGGCAGTGTGGGGGGCAAAGTGTGGGGCACATCCGCCTAAAAACGGATTTCGGGAACAGCCTCTGAGAAGCCCATGCCTGAAGGGAGGGGCCAGTGGGAATCGCCCTGCCCCTTCCCCCCATGCCGAAAGGCTTCCCCCGGGAAGGCCGTACCGAAAATACCGAAAAAATCGATTAGGACCGGCTTGAACGCTCGGGGAAAGCAGAAAAATTTGGACAATTTTTTCCAAAAGCTTGACTCGGCCGAACGGCAACCTACGTACTTGATAGGAGCCGGTGCTACGTGCAATCCAAAGCCAGTTTTCGCCACAGGGCCTCCGGTTCCAAAGAGGGGTTCTTCACAAGTTCAGGTGTAATTCTTTCTTTTTTGAAAAAGGAGAAGGTAGGAATGGCTCAAGCGGTCCGTCGCGGTTTTACGCTGATCGAGGTGCTCATTGTGGTGGTGATCATGGCTGTTTTGGCTGCCACGATCATCCCGATGTTTTCCTCTTCCACCGAGGACGCCAAATTCAGCTCCTTGAAGTTCAACATGCACACCTTGCGATCCCAGATTGAGCTGTACAAACTTCACCATCTGGGCAAGTATCCGGATCAGATCGGGGATGCCACGAGAGGATATCTGCCGCAGTTAACCCATGCCACGGATGTCAACGGGAATATCGGAGACCCAGGCCCCAACTTCCCCTATGGGCCGTATCTGGATGGGGATATCCCGCCCAATCCATTTGACGGCAAAAACCGGGTGGTTCAGGTGAACCTGGGAGGCCAAAAACCCACTGGAGTGGCGGATACGGACGGCGGCTGGCAATATGACCCGGCCACCGGCGCCATCTGGCCCAACAACCCCGAATACTACCAGCAAAATCAATAGCCTTTGGGCTTCTTCCATCCCCAAAACTCCCTAGCCAGAGCCAGAGAGGAAGACAAGACACGATGACCCGATAAGAGAAAAGCAGCCCGTTTTGCCGACCGCGACGGTCAACCCCTTCCTCTAGCTAGCTTGCCGCCGGAGGAAGGGGTTTTTCTTTTCTGGTAAGTGATTCCGTCGGGGAGATGTTCTTCCGGCTCACCTTTTAGCCGAATGAAAAGGCCTTTGAAGAGACCTGCTTCAAAGGTCCGATCCCTGGAAGGAATCTCCCTTCCATCGCCGCTTGGTGGGCCTGCCAAGCACCCTCCTCCGTTCGGCTAAAAGGGTACCTTCCGGCGAACAGGTCGGCTGGCCGGGGACTTCCAGGGAGGGCGGATGTGCCGTGCGCCGACATTCCGAAAGGATGCATCCATCTTCTGCCCGTTTCTGGGGGCCTAAGGCGGTCGCTGGCTGTCAGGCCGGAGGACGGACTGCTTGGGCGCAGACGGTGCAGGTCGGTGCCTCGCCCTGCGGGCCAGGGGCTTTCCTGGAGCCGAATTGTTACTCTGAATCCGGAGGTTTTTCGGAATCCGGCGGGAATTTGGAGATTCCATACTGTTGGATTTTTTTGCGGAGCGTGATCCGGTGCAGGCCCAACCGTCGGGCAGCCGTCGTATATTGCCCCTGGGTGTGCTGCAACACCGCTTCCAGCAAAGGGGGTTCGACGAGTTGAAGAAACTTTTCGTAGAGGTTTTCGACCTCTGGGGTTTGGGCCAGTTCTCCCTCGGCCCACCGGCGCAGGAGCAAGGCAATGGTCTGGTCTGAGGAAAGTTCTGGCGGCGGGGGGCTGGCCGGCGGCGGAAGATGCTCGGGCAAAATCATGTGGCCCCGGGCCAGCACCAGGGCATGTTCCACCGCATTCCGCAGTTCCCGCACATTGCCGTACCACGGACGCTGCATGAGTTCCTGGAGGGTTTCCGGAGCCAGTTCCGGACGGCTCAGGCCATGTTTGGCCGATAACAAACTCAGAAAATGATCCACCAGCTCCGGAATGTCTTCTCGGCGTTGGGCCAAGGTCGGAATTTCGATTTCAAACGTCGCGATGCGGTAGTACAGATCATGGCGGAACTTTCCCTCGGCCACCCGGCGGCGGAGGTCCCGATGGGTGGCCGTGATCAGGCGGAAGTCCACCTGAATGGGGCGATTAGCTCCTACCGGCAGCACTTCCCCGTATTCCAAAGCACGCAGGAGTTTGGTTTGGACGGAGGAAGGAATATCGGCCACTTCGTCTAAAAACAGGGTGCCGCCGTGGGCCGATGCCAGCAAGCCTTGGTGTGCCCGATCCGCTCCCGTAAACGCCCCTTCCGTATGGCCGAACAGTTCACTTTCGATCAGGCTGGGGCTGAGGGCAGCCAAATTGACGGCCACGAAAGGACCTTGGTGGCGTCGGCTGTATCGGTGCAGAGCCCGGGCGACCAGTTCTTTGCCCGTTCCGCTTTGGCCTCGCAGATGCACACAGGCCTCCGTCGGCGCTACCAAGGCGATCCGTTTGAATACCTCTTGCATCAGCAAGGACTGGCCCACGATCCGGTCTTCCAGCGGGGGTTGCTCCGAAGGCCCCCGTGCCGGGGCCATACGTTGGAGGCTTTCCACGGCCCGTTGGATGGCCCGTTCGGCCGCCTGCAAGTCGAACGGTTTGCACAGATAATCGAACGCCCCGCTCCGGACAGCTTCAACGGCCGTGGGCAAATCGCCAAACGCCGTGATCACAATGACCGGCACAGGGCCGAACTCGGCGTGGAGTTTTTTCAGGGCACTGAGGCCGTCCATACCCGGCAGCCGAACATCCATCACCACCACCTCCGGCCTCTGTTGGCGGGCCAGAGCCAGAGCCTGTTCGGCCGAGGCGGCTACCGACGCGGTATGGCCCATTTGTTCGGCCAACCGCCGAAGCCCCCAGCAGATGCTCGGTTCATCGTCCACGATCAGCAGGTGTGCCATGGGATGAGTCGTGTTGGCAGAGAGGAATATGAACGAAAAAACATGTTACCCCGTTCTCCCGACGCCACCCGATCCGGCCGCCATGGGCCTGGACAATCCGTTGGGCCATGAAAAGTCCTAGCCCGGCGCCTTCGGGCTTGTCGGTAACAAAAGGCTCGAAAAGCCGATCCCGCACCGCCTCTGACGGTCCCGGCCCGCTATCCAGGACCTCCAGCACGGCCAGGCCTGCTTGGCCCGCCGCACCAGGCGCCACGGCCAATTGCAGTTCGATTCGGCCGGCATCCGCCTGGTGTTGCACCGCCTGCAGCGCATTCCAAAGCAGATTGACCACCACCTCCCGGAGCAACTCTTTCTGCCCCCGGACCATCAGGGGATGTTCCGGCCGATGGACCACCAAAGCAATCTGGGCATGGCGAGAGGCTGCCCGAACCGTTTGGGCAGCCTCTTCCGCCAAAAGGCCCAAATCCACCCGTTCCCACGCTCCCTCGGCTTGATGGGAAGCCCGCAAAAACCGTTGCAAATAGGATTCCATCTGTTGCAATTGGTGCAGGGCCATGGGCAACGATTCTTCACCCGCTCCTCCGGGGCAGAGGCGCTGGTGCAGTTGGATGGCCATGCGGGCGCCGGTGGCCGCATTGCGCAGTTGGTGGGCCAGGCAGACGCCCAGGTGATCCAGGGTCCGGAGGCGTTCGTGTTGCCGGACCTGGGCCTCGTAGGCCCGCAGTTGCTCGCACATCCGATTGATCGACAGAACCAGATCTCGGAGTTCATCGTTTCGGCCCGGCACCGGCATGGGTTCCAGTTGGCCGTTGGCAATCGCTACGGTGCGTTGGCAGAGGAGTCGGAGGGGCTGGACGATACGGCGTGCCAGCATCACCGCGGCCAGAGTGGCCAACAGAGCGGCCCCGCCACCTGCCATTACGCTGGGCCAAACCGCCCGCCGCGCTTCGGCCGTCCACCGATCCTCTGGATATAACACCACCAACGATCCGGGCGGATCGGTGCCAAACCGGGCCGGCACCCGAATCCGGCAACCAACATATATCTGTTCCCCTAACTGGAGCCGATCTTTGGCGTCCAGGGACTCGATTCCCTGGGCCAACGGAAAGGCGGCTGCGGCTTCCTGAGCGGCAGGTGGCAACCTCAAAGTCCCTGCCCGAACCCGCCCCTCAGCGTCCAAAAGGAGAAACTGCGCCCCCGATAGCCCACTCATCTGCTCCAAAACCCGCTCGGTCAGCGGAAAGGCCGATTCCAAAAGCGTTCGGACCGTTCGACGCAGGTTCTCCTCCTGCACACGCCGGGCATGTTGGTAGCTCACATAGGCTACCGCACCGGTTGCCAACCCAATGGCCACCAACAACACCGCCAACATGGTGCCCAACAGTTGCACCTGAATCGGCCACCGCATGAAAAACCCTTTGGAAGGGAAGGTGCCCTCTTGTCCCAGAGGAATTGCTCTCCCCTGGGGGCTGCCGAGGAAACGTTCTTTAGGATGAACTTTTTCCCCAGGATGGGCCTACTGTTGGAGATGGAGCAGTTCCAGTACCGATTGGGCCACGGCTTGCGGATCGGAAGCCACCCGGACCAGAAGGAGCAGACCGAGTAAAAAACCGGCAGCCAGCAGACTCAGGCCCACCTTCCAAACCCGGGGATTTTGGGCCAGGTTTTCATGTTCGGCCAGGGCAGTGCGCAGGGCCTGTTCCAGACGCCGCCAACCGAGGAAATTTTGTTTATGTCCCGAGGCGGCCAGCGAGATGTTCCGCAGCATGGGGACCGTTTCCAGATACAGTTGCACCCCCAGACCGGGCAGAAACACGCCGTCGCCTGCCCATCGGGCCTCCGGGTCCAACTCCTGCACCACCTCCGCCAAAATGGGCCGAAATTGCTCCATCGTGATGTTATACACCACCAGCCGAGGACGCATCATCAAAAGCACCAAAATCAACCCCAACGCATACAACGTCACCACAAACAACCAGACGCTGGCGCCGAAGACGGCCACGGAGGCATACGGCAAAAGCATTTCCACCGGCCCGACCAGAATCAACCCTGCGACCGCCACCCCTAATGCCGCGGTATCCCGGAGCCCAGAGACTACCAGCGGCCGCCGGGTTAAATGCACCCCGCCTAATAGCAGGCAATAGACGGCCAACGGCCCCAGTGCCACACACAACCGAAATGGATCCATGAGAATCGGAAAGCATCGACTGCAGGGAAGGCCCATCCGGCCTCGGCCAAGTCGGGGCGGGGAGATTTGAACTCCCGACCCTCTGCTCCCAAAGCAGATGCGCTAAGCCAGGCTGCGCTACGCCCCGAACGGGATATTGTAACATTTTAGCCGATATTTGTAACATTTTAGCCGAATGGTGGGGTACAATGTGTCATTCCTGCGGAAGCAGGAATCCAGATCTGTTCCTGCGTAAGCGGGAACCTCGGCAATATAGAGTTTTCCTACGTTCTGGATTCCCGCTTCCGCGGGAATGACAAAAAGGTCCCCCTCACCCGGCCAGGCTAGCGCCTGGCCGGCCTCTCCCGCCAGAGGAGAGGCGAGTTGCTTCATTCGGCAAACGGATTATCAAAATCTATTTTACCTCCGCTTTTTTTGTCGGCAATCTCCCCCGACAGCACCCCGCCACAGATCGGCCTCCGAACCGCTTCCGGTGGCCATATGCTCTGGATTTCTTCGGCAACCGCCAAAGCGCCGGGGCCGGGCAAACTTCGCCTCTCGCCCGGCCCGGTAGCCGTCTTTGCTACTGCCGCTGCTGGGCGCCTTCCTGCCGGAACCTACGGGAAACCATGGGAAACCGGCTCGGCTCAGCCCACCTGAGGCCTGCCCACCGGACATACTTGGAGGCTGTGTGTTGGGCATAACCAGCTGCTGGGCAATCAGCCGGCCTGACGCCGGGCCGACCGGACATGCCCGTCACAAATCTGTTGCCGAATCCGTTCAAACTCTTCGTGGTTTCGGAAGAAGATGACCAATCGACCCCGGCCGGAACGGGTATGCACCAATTTGACCTTGGTCCCCAATGCCGAGCGGAATTCCTGTTCTAAAGCCAGTACATGTTCGCTGGGCGCCCGTCGGCTTCGAGCGCGTTGGCCGGTCGGTCCGGGAACTGCCAACCCCTCTTGCTCGGCCGCATCCAGCATCTGTTGGACCAAGGCCTCCGTTTGCCGGACATTGAGCCCCTCTTGCTGGATGCGCTGGGCCACGGCGATCTGCTCTTCCGGATCGCCCAACGGCAATAGCGCCCGGGCATGTCCCTGGCTCAGTCGGCCTTGACGGACCATAACCTGAATCTCCTCTGGAAGCTCCAGAAGCCGAATCAGATTGGCGATGGTCGATCGGTCGATTTTGAGGCGGTTGGCCAGCTCCTCCTGCGTACAGTGGTAGGTTTCTAGGTAGCGTTGGAAGCAGGCGGCCTTTTCCAACGGATTGAGGTCTTTGCGCTGGAGATTTTCGACGATGGCCAGTTCGGCCACCTGGCGATCGTCCGCCTCGATCACCTGAGCCGGTACATCGGTCCAGCCGGCCAGTTCAGCGGCCCGCAAACGCCGCTCCCCAGCAATCAGTTGATACCGATCTCCCACCCGCCGAACCACCACGGGCTGTAATAGACCATGGGTCTGAAGGCTTTCGGCCAGGCTGCGCATTTCCGCCGGATCGAAGTCCTCCCGGGGCTGAAACGGATTGCTGTCGATCAGCCCCAGGGCAATCCGCCGAACGGGCAACGAACCGGGCGATTCCGATTCCAAACTGCCCAGTTTCGATGCCCAGGTCGGCGTGCCGTCCTCCGATTCCGAACCGCCCCCTCGAGAAGCCGGTTTTGCACTTTCTGGGCCAGATCCGGGTTTTGCATTTCCGCTCCCGGAGGAGGGATGGAGACCCCCGCTGCCGGAGGACGGTGTTTCACTCCCGGTGCCAGAGGACGGTATTGCACTCCTGGTGCCGGAGGGTGGTTCCGGTCCGGTTGGTTCAGCCACGCTGGTTGTGCCCGTGCCGGTGCCGCCAGGGGCGGATTGGCCTAAAACATGGGCCAACAGAGCACTGCCCGGTAACCCACTGGGTCCCTGCCCCGAAGGGCTTGGACGGCCGCCCGAAGCAGGTTCTGCCCTCTCGCCGGGTTGAAACAGCGATGGATGCACCGCCGGCACCTGAATCGGAGGGTCCACCGGGCCGGTGCGACTCAGCAGGGCTTCCAAACCGCGGCCTAAACGTTTCGGCTTATTGGTCACGTTCTAATACCTCCATGCAAAGTTCCACATACGCTCTGGTCCCTCGGGAGCGGGGGGCATAGTCCAAGACGGATTTTCCATGGCTAGGAGCTTCGGCTAAGGTTACATCCCGTGGGATGACCGTCTGGAAGACAATGTCTCCGAAAAAATCCCGGACCTCTTTTTCTACTTCCCAGGTTAACTCCAAGGTGGGGTCGTACATCGTCAGCAGGATGCCGCCAAACTGCAGATGACAGCCGGCCGTGTGCATCACCTGACGGATGACTTCGATCATTTGGGCCAGCCCCTCCATGGCGAAATACTCACACTGGATGGGCATAAGCACTTCGGAGGCACTGGCCAGGGCGGTGCGGGTAAGCTGCCCCACCGAGGGGGGGCAATCGATGAGCACCATATCATACGCCCCAAAGCCTTGGACCAATTGGAGGCGGATTCGCTCGGCCTGCTGGGGATCCTCCTGGGCCAGCAGGGCGATATCCCGAAAGCTCCGGGTCCCTGGGATGATCTCCAGTCGGGGGGTGGAGGTGGTTCGAGCAGCCTCCCGAAGGGGGGTTTCCAGCACCAACGGATGCCTGTCCGTGGGTTTGTGCCCCAACCCGGTGGTGGCATTGCACTGGGGGTCCAGATCGACCAAGAGGGTGCGCAGACCGGCTTTTGCCAGGGCGACCGCCAGGTTGATCGCTGTGGTGGTCTTGCCGACCCCCCCTTTCTGGTTGGCAATGCAAAAGACCCGAGGCACTCCCTTGCCTCCTTGGGCGAACCTTTTTGCCTAGTTTACCTTTCTACCCTAGTTTTACTTGATGGGTTTTGCTCTCGTGAACCCTTGGAGCGGATACTGAAACCCGTTTGGGGGGCACCATCCGAATCCAACATCATCCCAAAGCCCATGTCCGCCCCCACCGGCTAGGGCAACCCGGAGGATTCTACCACTTTTCGCCCATGCAAGGGAATAGAAATTGGAGAAGAAAGCAGTTGGATCGGTCCGACTCCGGGCGTCGGCAGGTCCGCGGCGAGCGGTCAGGGAGGTTCGGGCGGTACTCCCCCTGAACAAGAGAAAGCGGTTCGAGTAGGTTAGGAAGTTTGAAATCAGAGCGAGGTTGGGGCAGATAAAATAGGAAATATAGGTCGTCTAGGCAATTCAAAAAGGGGACCACATGAGGTAACCTTCCCCCCAACGAGAGGCCATTCCGGCCATCCCCGTCAAAGTCCCCCATCCAGGCTATCACCCGGTCACTATGCCACTCCCTTCCGGTCGAGCGGCTTAGAGCGACCTCTCGACGGGCAGAGGAAAGGGGGTGTTCTGTAGGCCGGGTTGCCCAGGAATGGCTGAAGGTTAAGGCGGGAATATGTCGCAGGGGGAGTTCCCCAGAAACCGGTATAAGACTTCCAAAAGGAGATAGAAAACCCGTTGGCCCCAGTACAGGCCCGTATAAGATTCCCTAAAACCGGCCTGCACACCCCTGAAACGGTCCTCCAAGGAAGAATTACCCTAAGAAAGGGATTAGCGGTGGGAGAGCATCGGATGAAAGAAAGCATTTCCCGGCCCAAAGCCGTGGTTTTTGACATGGACGGTCTAATGTTCAACACAGAAGACCTGTACTGGGAAGTGGGCAGCGAGCTTTTGCGTCGGCGGGGCCGACAGTACAGCCGAGCGCTGTGCGATGCGATGATGGGTCTGCAACCGCAGCCGGCTTTCCAGACGATGATCGCCTGGCATGGACTATCGGACACCTGGGAGCAATTGGCCGCCGAATCGGAGGAAATCTATTTTTCGCTGTTGGATCGGTATCCGGTGCAGGTGATGCCGGGCTTGTGGGAGTTGCTGGACGCTCTGGAAAAGGCGGGCATTCCGAAAGCCATCGGCACGAGCAGCCGACGCCGCACCTTGGAGGCCTTGCTGAAGCGATTCCACCTGGAGGCTCGATTTGCCTTTGCGCTGACGGCGGAAGACGTGCAGCACAGCAAACCGCATCCGGAAATCTATCAGAAGGCAGCGGAGCGATTTGGGCTACTCCCCCAGGAGGTGGTGGTTTTGGAGGATAGTCAAGCTGGCTGTCGGGCGGCAGCCGCCGCCGGGACCATTGCCGTGGCAGTTCCCGGTCCTCATAGCCGACACCATGACTTCAGCCAGGCCAGCCTGGTGATCGAAAGCCTGTCTGACCCCCGGCTGTATCACCTGCTGGGATTGCCTCTGCCGCCGTCCGCCGATTCCAAGACGGTATCTTCATGTTCATAAGGCGGGGCGCAGCAGCAGAGAAACTTCAACAGGCCCTGGCCGATATTGGTGATCTGATGGCGACTGCCCGGGGGAATGGCAATCGCATCGCCGGGGCCGACCGGACGGGTTTCCCCCTCCAGTTCCATTAGGCCTTGTCCTTCCAGGATGTAGTAGATTTCTTCGGTCTTGAGATGTCGATGGGCGGTGGTGGAGGCCCCTGGGGGCAACCGAGCCTCAGCCAACGATTGGTTCCGAATGCAGGAGTTCCGATAGGCCAATAGCTCCCGAATCTCGGAACCGTCTTTGGTAATAAAAGCCGGCACGTCGTTTAGGTTTTTTACGTCCATCGTAGTCTCCTGGGCTGGGTGGACCCAAGGGAGGCCGGGCTTTGCTGCGGAATGCCATACCTTTGGCCATGCCCTGGGATTTCCCCGTCCCTATTTCGGCCGAACGAAGTGCTTCCTTCGCGTCCTCCACACCAAAGGAGCAATTCAGGAAGTGGACTTATCCATCGGAAGGAATCCTCTCCATCGGTGCGGTTTGAGCCGAGGTAACCATTTTAGCCGAACAAAGCAAATCGTTTCTCCCCTGGTGGGAGAGGCAGATATAGACCGGACTTAGCATTTAGCCGAATGGAGGATACAGGATGTGTCATTGCTGCGCAAGTAGGAATCCAGGCTGCTTTGTGCCTGCTGCTGTGTTCGTTCTGGGTAAGCGGCAAATCGAAGATATTTTCTAGATTCCCGCTTTCGCGGCAGTGACAGGCTGGGTTTGCCTGCCATGGGAGAGGCAAATCGTTTTATTCGGCTAAAATGTTACGACCTGACGGGTAGAGCCCCCGATCACCCTTCCGGCCTTTGACAGGCTACCGGTTTTTGATAAATGGCCAGCACGGTGGGCCGGTATTGCCGGATATCCCATTGGTCCGGATGGGGCAGCAGGCGGAGGTCCAATCGGGCGTCTGCTTCGACCACGAAAAGGCTTTCGGCTGGGGCCTGCTGGATCAGCCCGCCGATCAGCTCCAGCATATCTTTTTGTCGGGTCTGATAAAAGTCATACGGTGGGCTGCAAAAGACCGCCCAAGGTGTGGTGGGCAAAACCGGCCCACGGCGAAACCAAATCAACGTGTCCACCGGCAGCACCTGACAACACTGCTCCAGGCCCAATCGGGCGATATTCTCCCGAAGCCGAGCCGCCGTTGGCCGATGGTATTCCAAAAACAGGGCGGCGGAGGCCCCCCGGCTGATGGCTTCCAGTCCCAAAGCGCCGGTGCCGGCAAACAGGTCCAATACGTATTTGCCTTCGATCCTTTGGCCGAGGATGGAAAATAGCGCCTCCCGGACCCGGTCTTTCATGGGGCGGATGCGGGGATCGCCGCTGTAGTAGAGGCGACGGCCCCGGAACCGGCCCGCAATAATCCGGACCCCTGCTACCGGCCCGCTCCGCCGACCGGGCTTTTTCCTTCGGGAATGCTCAGGAGTTGCTTGGGGCATGGTTTGTCTCGGCCTCCCGTGGTTTTTCGCTGCAGCCAGAGGGCTTTTCTCTGGGCGCCCAGACGGCTTCCGCACTTTTGGAAGTTCTTTGGTATTTCCCGCCCCTGGGCCAAGGGGTGTATTTATGGTATTTTATATTCTTTTACGCAAAAAGCCCCCGATGGTGGCCTCCAGGAGCATGACCATTGCGGGATTTGGGGATACGCTTCGCATTTTCCTCTGGAAGCCGAGGGGGTTGGCCTCTAGGAGCATGGGCTTGCAGCCGTGGGACAATTTCTCGGAAGGAGTTCTTATGGATTTCGTCGGGAGAGCGGGAAAGTTGGGCTTGGCGCTAGCAGCTTGTTGGGCGGCCATCGGTGGGGGGGCTGATGTTAGTTGGATGACCATCGGTGGGGCCACGGATGTTGGTTGGATGACCTTTGGTTGGGGCACCGATGCGTGTGGGGCTGTCTTGGGTTGGACGGCAGAAGCTACGCCAGAAGCGGCCCAAGCGGCATATCCAACGGCTTCCGGGGTCGTTCGGCGTGGTTTCTTGGCCATGGACGGCACAGAAGCTGCCCAGACGGCATATCCAACGGCTTCCGGGGGCGTTCGGCTTATTTTGTTGCCAATAGTCGGTACAGAAGCTGTCCAGGCGGCTGATCCGCCGGCCAGTCCGTCGGGGATGCCGGTCGGCTCGGCGCCACCCTCTGGGAGTGCGGAGGAAGATTTTCAGAAGATATTTCGGCAGTGGAAAGGCCTGTTGGAAGAACTTCGCCGGTTGGCGGAGGAATACCGCATTGCCGAGCCGGCCCGCCGGGCGGAGATCGTGCCGCTTTATCGCCAGCAGCTTCAAAAGAGTGAGGCCTTGCTGCCTCGACTGGTAGAGGCGGCGGAAAAAGCGTATCAACAAACCCTCCAGCCGGAGGGCCAACTTCAGGACTTTCTCCTGGCCTATTTCTACGAACGGGTGGTTCAGGACGATTACGAAATTGCCTATCGGATCGGTTCGCTTCTTTTGCGGCGAGGCTGCAAGGATCGACGGCTGACGAACATGACCGCTTATGCCGCCTTTTGTGTCCAGGAATATGACGAGGCCTGGCAACTGTTTCAAAAAGCCAAGCAAGAAGGCACCTTCCGCCCCCTAGATCGGAAAGACGTGCTGAATGCCACGGTGGAAGAATTCCTGCGGAACCCGGACCCGTTCCGGCAGGCCTGGCAACGGGAGCTGCAATTCCGCCAGGCGGAGCAACAAGCCGACGATTTGCCCCGGGTTCGTCTCCGTACCAACCGGGGCGATCTGGTGCTGGAGCTGTTCGAGGACCAAGCGCCCAACACGGTGGCCAATTTCATCTCCCTGGTGGAACGGGGCTTTTACAACGGGCTAACGTTTCACCGGGTGATTGAAGGGTTTATGGCCCAAGGCGGCTGCCCGAAGGGCGACGGCACCGGAGGTCCCGGCTACAAGATCGCCTGTGAATGTTACCAGCCCAATCGCCGACAGCATTTTCGGGGCGTGGTAAGCATGGCCCATGCAGGCCGGGATACCGGCGGCAGCCAGTTCTTTATCACCTTCGTGCCAACCCCCCATTTGGACAGCCGCATCGACCCGCAGACCGGCCAACCGGAGCTGGATCCGCAGACCGGTCGGCCTTATGTGGGCCATACCGTCTTTGGCCGGGTCATCGAAGGCATGGAGGTCCTGGCTAAACTCCAGCGCCGTAGCCCCACCAATCCGGACGCCCCACCAGCCGACAAAATCCTGAAAGCCGTGGTCCTCCGAAAACGGCCGCATCCGTATGTGCCGCAGAAAATCGAACCAGAAGAAAAACCGGAAGCACCGGGCTCTTCCAGCCCCTCGCCCGACTCGGCCGAAAAGCCGAAAACCCAGAGCTGACTCCTGCAGGCGGCACAAGCGAAAGACCATGGTACCCTCAGGAACAGGCCGTCCTGAAACCTTAACCGAATTGCCAGGAATGCTGCCCTCTCCCAAAAGGCAGTCCCTCGGAGAGGCAGTCCCGAAGCTTTGAACGCATGGGTGAAGGCCCCTTGAACAACCCGGAGGCAGCAGATGGAAATTCTACCGTTGGCCATTTGGTTTGCCGTAGGGCTGGTGATTTTAATGGCAGGTGGGGAGGTAGTGGTGCATGGGGCGGCCCGATTGGCCCGGACGCTGGGCATGAGCCCCCTTTTGGTGGGGCTGACGGTCGTTGCCTATGGGACCAGTTTGCCCGAATTGGCCGTTACCGTTCAGGCGGCCTGGACCAGGGCAGGGGAAATTGCCCTGGGCAACGTCGTGGGCAGCAACATCGTGAATGTGCTTTTGATTTTGGGCGTGTCGGCGGCCATTGCCCCGCTGACGGTTTCGCTGCGCCTGATCCGGTTCGATGTGCCGGTGTTGATCGGCGCATCCTTGGTGGTTTGGGGGATGGGGTGGGATGGGCAGATCGACCGTCTGGAAGGGGCGGTGCTGGTGGCCGGGATTGTGCTTTATACCCTGGCGGTGCTCTGGGCAGCCCGACAAGAGGCCAGCCCAGAGATTGCCCAGGAATATGACGCCGCCTTTCCCCCGCCGCCGAAAAGAACCTGGCTCCGAGCAGCCGGTTATGCGGTCCTGTGTGGGGTGGGGCTGGTCCTGCTGGAAGTGGGGACCCGATGGATGGTCCAATCGGCCGTCCGGATCGCTGAAGCGCTTGGTGTGAGCGAATTGATGATCGGCCTGACGATTGTCGCCGTGGGAACGTCGCTTCCGGAAATGGCCACCTCCTTGGTGGCGGCCATCCGCAAACAGCGGGATATTGCCGTCGGCAATATCGTGGGCAGTTGTTTATTTAATTTGCTATTGGTGTTGGGGGCGGCGGGGGTTCTGGGGAGCCAGCCCGTGCCGGTACCGCCGGATGCCCAATGGGTGGATATGCCCATTATGCTGGCCACCGCCGCCGTGTGTCTGCCGATCTTTTTCACCGGCCAGCGGATTGCCCGATGGGAAGGCCTCCTGCTGGTGGGCTACTACCTGGCTTATACGGGGTATCTCGTGCTGCGTGCCACCCGGCAAGAGACGGCCTTGCAGTATTTTCGCGAAGCCATGTGCCTGTTTGTTTTCCCGTTGACCCTGCTCGGCCTGGGCGTTACCAGCTGGCAAGCAATCCGAGCCCAACGGCAGACCCTAAAACCTATTCCCCCGTCCGAATGACCCCTGCTGGGAGGACGGACGTTACGTCCGCCCCTTCGGGGGCGAAGCCCGCACTCTCAGAGGCTGTCCCGAAATTCCGTTTTTAGCCGGGCTAGACGGCCATCCTGCGACCTCCACCCCCTGGAACCCCCCCAAAAATGGGAGTTTGGTAAGGCAAAACGCTTGGGATATACCCGGTGAAGGCCTCCGGAAGCCCATTTCGGGATAGCCTCTCTACATCCCCCAACCCCGGTCTGGCCGTCGGCACTGCCTCATGCCGTCGGGGGTCCCTCAGAAGCGTAGTCTACTCTGCATCCCCCAACCCCGGCCTGGCCGTCGGCACTGCCTCATGCCGGGCCGTCATCTCCCGCAACGGGAGGAGACATCTGGCCGCATTCCCCTCCCGTGTTCTCCGCCTGCGATTCCAATCGGAAAGTAACACGGTAGGCTTGGTACTCTGACGGCAGAGGGTCGCCGTAGAGTCGGGCAATCTCGGCCCGGAGCTCTGCGGCCGTGGCAAAACCGTCCGGAACGGCGTCGGCGTCGGTCAACTCCTCCAGCCGGACCGGCTCCACCGAAACAATCCGGATCCGCCCCACGCCGGGAATATAACTTCGCTGGCCTGGACGCATAAACCGCCGTTTCCAGAGCCGAATCGTCTGCGTCTTTTCTCCCCGCCGGATGGCTTCTAAAAACCGTTTCTTGAAGAGCAACATCGCCGAAGGGCCTCTTTGGGACAAAAAGAACTCCGGGAGCTCCTCCTCCCTTGGCGGTACCCGGTTCTGCCGAATGAAGTTGTACTATGTTTTCCATTTCCTTGCCAGGAAAAGGCCTGGGTGAGGAGCCCCCGTGTCATTCCTGCGCAAGCAGGAATCCACACAGTGTCATTCCTGCGCAAGCAGGAATCCAGAAAAAAACAACTGGATTCCCGCTTCCGCGGGAATGACATACCAGGGGGAAACACAAAACACACCACCGTCCTCCTTATGCAGGAAGGATCCCCTCCTCTTCCTTTCTTTTTTCTTTTTTCTTTTAGCTAACTTGACTGTATCCCCCCGGAACGATGACCACAGTCTGGGGTGTTCAATCCGATTCTTCCTCCCTACAACTGGTAGGAGCCGGGCGGGGGGATACAGTCAAACTAAAAAGTTACGCCTTTCCCCAAAGGCCGGTTGGAGGCGTTTTCGGGAGGTTGAGGCTAGCCTCCGGCTTTCCCGCCCTTGGAATACGGCACTTCGGGACTGCCTCGTTGAGTTTCCTCTTTCCCTGGTGGGAAGTTTGCCGGGTTTGGGACACTTTGTCAAGCACAGTCTGGCGGTACCGAATGTAAGGGAAAAAGCTCTTGGACCGATTCTAGAGGGAAAAGCTCTTGGGCCGATTGTATCAGTCCTGCCAAATGCACCGGAAGGCGAAACGGTCTGTAACGACTGTTCCGAACCCCACTTCCCCATACTCACCCCACAGCCGCCTTTTACCTGAGCCGATTCCACCGATCCTGTCGATTGTTCCGATAAAGGGGCGATCTTCTAGAATGTTGCCCGGGAAACTCGGATGCCCCCAATCCAGCACCGCTGGAAACCCCAGGCCGCGGAGTCTGGCAGACGGACCTCAACTGGGACAGTTAGGACGGAAAACCTATACCGGCCAACCTGGGCTGTCCGGCAATCCAGTGTCAGCTCAGTACGGTGCTTCGGCCCCAGAGACAAACCGGGAGAGGAGAAAGTCGGTTGGCCTGATGGATGCTGCCCTAACACGGACGTATGAACACCAACCTATGAACCGCACTCGCCGAAGGCTGTGGACACTGTTCGGTTGGCTGGCCCAGCACGCCGGAGTGCTGCTGCTCTGGCTGGGCCTGGTCGGCACTGCCGCTGGCCAGTGGACGCCCCAACGCCCGTCGTACCTCCTGCCCCAGGAGGAACCCATTCCCGTCCCCACAAAAGATAAAGCCTTTTCCCTCCCCGCAAAGGAAAAATCCATCCCTATCCGGGCAAAGGATCAATCCATTCCCGCCCATGCACAGGATGAATCCATCCCCCTCCGGGCACAGGATGAATCCATTCCCCGCCGGGCACAGGATGAATTTGTTCCTCTCTTGGCAGAGGCGAAAGGCGTTCCCCCTGCCCCAGGTTTGGGGACTTCTGCCATGGCATCGGCGGAGGCGTCTTCCGATGTGCCGGAGGCCCCCTGGGTGCCGCCGATTTCGGCCTCAGCAGGTCCCGTTACCGAGCCATCCGCCCAGCATCAGGACACTCTTTCCCCAGATCCGGGCAAGACTTCTGGTATTTTGCCGTCCGGGAGGAGTTCCGATGCGGACAGCGGCCAGGGCGATGAAGTTTTTTCCGACAAGCAGCAGCCTACTTGGACGCCTTTTTCTGGGCCTTCGCCGGTGGTTGCCCATCAAGCGGGTCCACCGGGCGACCAGGCCGAGGAAAGCGGTCCTTCCTCCCCAGGCCGGCCATACCAAGAGGCTCATGGATTGCCTCCGGTGCGACTGGAAGCCAAACTGATCCCCATCGAAGCATTTTCCCGAAACGCCTGGCCGGAATCGGGCCGCCCGCCGAAGCCGGTCTGCCCGCCAGATGCGATCTCCCACCAAGAGTCGCTCTGCCAACAGGAGCCACTCAGCCAGCAGGATCCACTCTGCCCGCCGGAACGTTCCCGCCAGTTGGAGCGGATTGCCCGGCAGGCCAAAGAGCATATCGGTCGAGCGGTTGAGTTGGCAGGCCGAGGGGCCTATTTTTCGGCCAGGGCGGAATTCTTGAGTGCCTTGGAACTTATAGCCCAAGGATTAGACCAGCAGCATCGAACCCGCCGCCACGGCCAGGCACTGGCCCGTGGATTGACCGCCTTGGAAGAGGCCGATGATTTTCTCCCAGCTTCCGGAGGTATGGGGCAGATTCGGGACCTACGGGCGATTGTGGCCGGGCACACCACCCCCGTGCTCCAAGGGCATCCGGTGGAGATGCTCACCCCGATGGAGGCCCTCCAACGGTATTTGACCTATGCTCAGGAGCAATTGGCCGTGGCCGTCGGTCAGGAAGCGGCCGGTTCCGCAGCCCTCTACGGCTTGGGGAAGTTATATGCTGCCCTGGGGGACCAACCGGCGCTGAGCCTGAAAGCGGCTCAACCCAAGGCCATGGTCTTTTATCAGGCGGCGCTGTTGGTCGATCCGCGCAACTATCGGGCGGCCAACGACTTAGGGGTGCTGCTGGCCCGCAGCGGCTGGTACGAAGAGGCCAGGGCCGCCCTGTCCTATAGCCTCCGCCTCCACAGCGATCCGGTCGTTTGGCGGAACCTGGCCATTGTCTATCGGCAGATGGGGCAATACGAACTGGCCCTTCAGGCAGCCCAACAGTGGCGATTGCTCCGGCAGCACTCGGAGGCCTCCTTGGCCTGGCCAGGACAAACGGCGGACTTTTTCGTCCAGTGGGTGCCGCCGGAACAGTTTGCCGCCCCAGAAAACCAACCGCCTGCCGAAAGCCCTCCGGCGCTGCCCGGTCTGCCGAATCGGGCCCCTGCCCGGTCCGCCGCATCTTCCGGTCTTCCCTCTCCCCCGGAGATTTCCCCTTCCCGCGCGGCCCCTTCCCGATTCGAGCACAACAGTGCATGGAAAACCTTCGGGGGCGATCCGGCAGAACCCCGGCCCTCCCAAAGCAAACCAAGTCCTTTTTGGAAGAGCCTTTTGGCAGGGCCGTTGGCGATCTTTCCACGGCCCGCCGGTTCTGGGACCCCTAGCGGTGCTCCTTCCGGGATGGGCAACGGCGGGCCAGTCGAAAACAGTTCCTCGGCGCTGGGCCCGACGGCCAACCGTCCCAGCCCGCTCCCTTCCAGAATGGAGCCGTTTCGATAGCGTCTGCCAGGGAGAACTATCCACTGTGGCAGGAACACAGGAACATAAGTGCAGAACCTCTCCCGAATGGAGTCGTTAGGATGGCTCCTCCTAGAGGCCGCTCCACCGGAACCTTTCCCTCGGAAACAGGAGTCCAGGCATGATCGGCCAATTTGCCAAAAATACCCACCGGGTGCTCTTCCAAAGGGACCGGGGAATCTCCCAGAGGCGAGGCTTTTTCGGCAACTGTTGGGGCTTAGGCCTGGTGGTGCTTTTCTGGGGGGTGATCGCAGGGGTAAGCCTGGTCGGGGTAGGCCTGGCAGCAGAGGGGCCGGTTTGGACCGCCTCCCCGTCGCCTCCCCGAGCAAGCAGCCTGCCGGAACGGCCAGTGAACTTCTTTTCCGCACTTGTTCCGATGCCTGAGCAGCCCCGTTCCAGCACCGGAGTGGCCCATCCACCGGCACCGGCCGAGGCCCCGTGTTCCGTATCTCCGAGTGCCGATTGTCCGGAGTGTTGGGTGGAGTGTCGCGGCTGTGACCTGCGTCGGCGGGGCGGCTGGGAACTGCTCAGCCCACAACCCCGGCCAAACTACGCCCAGGGCCAATATCTTGCCCATCCCCGACTCCCCCATGTCGCGGAGTACCGCCTCCGCGTGGATGACCAACTGGAACTCATCTATCGCCTGACCCGGGAAGAAACTAGCCGACCTTATCGGCTGAATGTGGGCGACGAAATTCGGCTGGAATCGTTTACCGATCCGGAACTGAATCGGGACCTGATCATCCAGCCGGATGGCACGATCACCGTTCGGCTTTTGGGACAAGTGCGGACCAAGGGGCTGACCGTTGCCCAGCTCCGGGATCAGTTAGAACAAGCATATACAAAATATTACAAAGTCCCAGCCATCACGGTAACCCCGCTGCGCGTCAATGCGAAATTGGAAGACCTGCGGGCTTCGGTGGATCGCCGCTACGGTGCGGGCGGACAGGGCTACCTAGTCCGGGTCAACCCCGAAGGCACCATCTCGCTGCCCGGCATCGGACCAGTCCAGGCCCAGGGGCTCTCGTTGGCCGAACTCCAACGGGAACTGAACGAACGTTACCGACAGCTTGTCGAAGGCATCGAAGTCATTCCGGTCCTCGTCCAGCGGGCACCCCGGTATATCTACGTGCTGGGAGAAGTGCGCACGCCCGGCCGATATGAACTGGTCGGCCCTACGACGCTGATGCAAGCCATCAGCATGGCCGGCGGATGGAATATCGGTGCCAATCTCCGCCAAGTGGTAGTGTTCCGACGGGCGGAGGATTGGCGGCTTTTGGCCACCATGGTCAACCTGGAACCCGCCTTGATGGGCAAAAAGGCGTGCCCGACTGGCGAAATCTGGCTGGCCGACTCCGATGTGATCATCCTACCCAAAAGCGCCATCCAACGGCTGGACGATTTTATCGAACTGGTCTTTACCCGGGGCATCTACGGCGTCGTGCCCTTCCAGACCTCCATCAATTTCTCCAAGCTCAATTCCCTCTAATTGGGCTGTATCTCCCCGGCCTGGCTCCTACCACGTGTATGGGCTACGAATCGAATCAAACACCACAGATTGTGGTCATCGTTTCCGGGGGATACAGTCAAGCTAAGAGGCTGTCCCGACATTCCGTTTTTCGGCGGGATAGACGGCCATCCGGCGAGCTCCACCCCTCGAAAACCCCCAAAAATGGGAGTTTGGTAAGGCAAACCGGTTGGGCAATACCCGGTGAAGGCCTCCGGAAGGCAATTTCAGGACAGCCTCTAGGAAAGCGGCCACAAACCAGGGAATTTCGTGTCTCTACGATTGGCGAAGCTCAATCAGGGGGTTACCGGAGACCTTTAAGAAAGTCCCGCAGCGCGGCGTCTTCGATCTCATCCAGATCGTCCGGACCGCTTTCTTCTTCTCCCGAACGGGAGGCCTGTTGTTCCGCTCCGGCTGCCTGGTCAGGCCTCCCAGGGCCCTGCAAGGCCGGAGCCTTCGGAGCCGGTGAAGCTCCTTTACTAGGTTGCGGTTTGGGTTTCGAAGAGGCTTTAGTCCCTGGGGCGGGTTCGGGCGGCGATGGCTCGGCCAAAGCCTCTTCAGGTTCGGCGGCTTCGGACGGAGCCGTCTGGCCAAACTCTTCGGATTCAGTCAGAGGCTCGGCAAGGGCTTGTTCGGCGATCTCTTCAAGCGGAGGCTCTTCTGAAACGGCAGGAGCCTGTTCCGTTTCCGGAGGCGATTGGGTGGCCACGTCTTCGGCAAGATCGAAATCGAATTCCTTTTCCAGGGCCTCCAGGTCTTCCCAAGGGGCGGGTTGTTCCGCCGAAGGCGGGGCGGCGGGAGCCGGGGCTTCCGCGGCAGCTTCCGCCACAGGGGTTTCCGCTAACTGCGGCATAGCCGCCTCGGCAGATGGAGGCGGCACGGTTTGCCCAAAAGAGGGAATGTATTCCGGGGTTTCTTCTAGGGGCAGAGAAGGAGGTTCTGGAGCAGTCTGCGGGGCCTGGTATTCGATGCGGAAGGTAATCGGGCCGATGGTAAACTCGTCGTTGGGGCGGAGGAGGACTTCCTGGTCGATCCGTTTACCATGAACATATGTTCCGTTCAACGACCCCAAATCCTTGATCTTCACAAACCCGTCGGCCTCGAAAAGCTCGCAGTGCCGTCGGCTAATCATCGGATGCACTACGGTCAAATCTGCCTCCCGGCTTCGACCGATTACGGTCGGCAGCTTTAACCGGACATCGCGCTTGTTCGTTTTGCCGCTGACAATAACCAGTTTCGCCTCCATCGTCACCACCCATCCTTACCAAGACCGGCTCGAGCCAGTGGCCCCGGAAAAGCTTCGGCCCTCCGCACTCTGGACCTCCGGAAATGCACTCTTTTCATCATACCCAGCCCCTCTGGGCAAAGCAACTACAGGGAAATTGGCCGAAGCGACGTCCCCCAAACCTCGCGGATCCCACTTGGAAGAGCGTCTTCCCAGCAGGCCCGAAGGAACGTTTATCCTCGCAAATCCCCATAATGAGAGAAAAAGGCGCCCCCCATTATAGGGGGAAAGGCAGCTCTTATGTACGGAACCTGCTTAGTTTGACTGTATCTCCCCGGCTGGCTCCTCCAAAAGGTGGGGGCCTGGGCTGGGGAAACAGTTTAATCATGGAATCCAGTCGGGGCGGTTTTTATTCGAGCCAGAATTTTTTATCTAGATTTTCCAAATTGCCTAAGCTCACATCGAGTGCCTCTATTCCCGGCGAAAATTCGATCCGATTAGCCCCTACAACTGGTAGGGGCCGCAGGGGGAGATACAGTCAAATTAGGCTTTTCCTTTCCCCAACAATACCGGCTCCGAAGACTCCCCTACTGGCTCCTTGGATTTCCAGGGATACCGGAACAAGGATTTTTGCTTTCCAAAGGAAAGACCTCCCCTTGACAAATGGTTTTTTTTCTTTATGGTAGAAGGTTTCCACACCGATGACATAGTTTTTCTTCCAAGAGAAGGATTCAGGTAGATGCCAACGATCAATCAATTGGTTCGTCGGCCCCGGGTGGTGCAGCGGCGTCGGAGCAAATCGCTGGCGTTGGAGGGCTGCCCCCAGAAAAGGGGGGTTTGCCTCCAGGTCCGTACGATGACGCCCAAAAAGCCGAACTCCGCCCTGCGAAAAATCGCCCGAGTGCGGCTTTCCAACCGCAAAGAAGTTACCGTCTATATCCCCGGCGAAGGCCATAACCTGCAGGAACACTCCATTGTCCTGGTCCGAGGGGGCCGTATCCGGGACCTGCCCGGCGTTCGGTATCAGGTGATTCGAGGGGCCTTGGATTGTGCTGGCGTGGAAGGCCGAAAACAATCCCGAAGCCGATACGGAGCGAAAAAGTCTTCTTAAGGAGCTCGACCCAAAAGGGTTTCCTTTCGTGGATTCCCCTAATAGGGGGGTGCCATCCTGGGAAATCCGACGGCTTGGGCGGGGGAGGGAACCCACCGTCTCATTCCTGCGAAAGCAGGAATCCAGGAAAAATAGGCCGAATTCGGGGAACTTTTTTGTGGGTGCCAACAGGCACCCCACTGCATACAATAAAAAATCCTCCTGCTCCAAAACGAATCTGGGAGCAGGGATGTGTAGTGTATTCACCGGAAGGAATCCCATAATCGGGGGGTGGTTATGGGATTGGCCCCCCACAAGGTGGGGATTTCTGGCCGGGTGGATACAGTCAAAAGAGACATACATTCCCCCCCAGAAGATGGGGTCCCTCTC
>Ga0209809_1001067_pt1 | contig 23244 bp, 17 predicted proteins | sample YNPMSTMetaG_FD_186172 | JGI IMG/M metagenome (GOLD analysis project Ga0209809, IMG submission 186172) | Anoxygenic and chlorotrophic microbial mat microbial communities from Yellowstone National Park, USA - YNP MS-T MetaG (SPAdes) (version 2) ...
CCGGGATTGGCCACGATTTCGAGGGCTGTGGGCCGACCCGGCACGGCCGGGCTGGTGGGCACGCGATAACGGCCGGTGCCGTAGACCGTTCCATCTGGAGCGGTCCATGGACTGGTGAGGATGATGGCACCCGGGTTGCCGGCAGAGCTCCGGAGGTCGACTCCGCCGCGGGCCCGTTGATCGGCAGATTTCGAAAAGTCGCGGTCGCGATAGAATAGCGCGTTGCGGCTGAACCAGTCAGCCACCACGAGAGCGCTGCTCTTTTCGGTAAGCACACCCCAGGCCGCGCTGTAGGACTGTTCGAGCATGTCATCGCCGCGGGTAACGTTGCCAACCCGGGCCGTGACTTCGGTCCCGGTGAACTCGCGTTTCAAGACGATGTTGACCACGCCCGCAATGGCGTCGGAACCATAGAGAGCCGAGGCACCGTCCTTGAGGATCTCGATGCGTTCGACGGCCGCCAGCGGGATGCTGTTGAGGTCAACGAACTGGTCGGTGATGTTTTGGGCGAAGCCGTAGCTGGCCAGGCGCCGTCCGTTCAGAAGCACCAAGGTGGCATTGGGTCCCAATCCGCGCAAAGAGACCGCAGAAGAGCCCCGGGAGAAGGAGTTGCCGCCTAGCAAGCTCTCGTTGAACATGCCGGCGTTGTTCTGGGGCATGCGCTGCAGTACGTCACTGACCGTGGCCACGCCGATTTTCTGAATTTCGGCCGCTGTCAGGACCTTGACCGGGGAGGGACTGGCATTGGCATCTACCGTCGGGATGTAGGAACCGGTAATAATGACCGGTTAATGACCGGTCTCATGGTTTCCGGTGCTCCGGTTTCCTGTGCGACGGCCCCGTTGCCAACAGCCCACAGCACGCCTGCTGCAAACAAGACACGCGGAGCCCCTTGGAGCTTCTGCAATGCGTTGATGGTCATAGGATCGTTGGCTGGTGTTCTGGGTTTTAACGGTCTCTGGTTGCCCGGCTTACTACCCCCCTTCGCGGATCCTGACAAGCCTTTTTTGAAAAAATTCGCGATTTTAGCCCGGCGGGCATCGAGAAGCCCGATAAGGTTGCGAGGTTGCGGAATCTTCGGCCGTGTCTGGCTGCCGGTGGCAGCGCGTCGGCGCCGGTCTGGGCTGGTTTGGATGGACCGTCCCGAAGCTGGTCAGCACCACGCGCTGTCTTGTTCGAAGCACCGGCCGGAGGGTAAGGGGATCGTGCGTGTTCGAGCCTCAACAGGGCGTTGGAGCCTTTTTGGGCGAACAGCGATCTGCTCTGTCCGAGCGCTCGAGGCGGGTGCGCTCATGAGCTCGGGGCCTCCTGTGCTCTGTGGACCGTGACTGCCGCCTGGACCTAAATCGGCGTTCGGAGTCGGCAGGGGTTTTAAAAGTGGTTGAGTCTGCTTACGGCCTTTGGCCGGGGTTTCCTATGCGCGCGGCGCTCCTGCAGCTTGACTGGCCCTCACTCCCGAGGCCAGTCTGGTCTCATGAACCAGCCCCGCGGCAGCCTTGGCGTAGTAGGAGCCATTCTTCTCTTGGCACGCACCGTTGGAGTGGCCGGCGCGCAAGCGCCCGCCTGGGTCCCCGAATCTTTGCAGCCCTGGATCCCTTGGGTGCTGTACGGACAAGAAGCCCAGTTGACACCTGCGCGGTGGGATGACCCCGCGCAGCGCCGTTCGGTCTGGCCGGGCCGACTGTCCTTGGAGGTGAATGCGGACGGGGCCCGCTTCGCCCTGGAGGTGCGGGTCTTTGCCGAATCTTGGCTGGCGTTGCCCGGGGATGAAGGTCTTTGGCCCCAAGCCGTCACAACCGATGGACGGCCGCATCCGGTGCTGTTGCGGGGGAACCGGCCGGCAGTGCGGCTGGCCCCAGGACAGTGGCGCTTGGAAGGCTCGTTCCGCTGGCGGGAAGTGCCGTTACGAATGGCGATCCCACCCGACATCGGTCTGCTGGATCTGACGCTGGAAGGGCAGCGGGTGTTGTATCCTGCTTGGGACGTCGAGGGCTGGTTGTGGTTCCGTCGCCCGCCGGTGGCGGTGGAGCCGCAGGAACAGCAGGATTTTTTGACGGCCGACTGGTTCGGTGTGTTCGAGGATGGCCATCCCCAGTGGTTGCGGGTGGAATTGCAGTTGTCGGTGGCCGGACGTCCTCGCGAAGAGCTGGTGGGCACGGTCTTGCCTGAGGGGTGGCAACTGGCACATGTGCAGAGTCGCATTCCGGTGCTGGTGGACGAGCAGGGACGACTGCGCGCCCAGGTGCGGCCGGGCCAATGGCAAGTCCTTTTGGACGCCTTTCGCATTGGCGACGTCCGGGAGATTCGTTTTGGGACCAACCGCCAGCCGCCCGGAGGGACTGTGCTGCTGGGGTTGCAAGCCAACCCAAGCTTTCGGACCATCGAACTGGAGGGGGCCGAGCAGGTGGACGCAAGTCAGACCCGATTCCCGGAACGCTGGCGAGGTCTACCGGTCTACCGATGGGACACAGCCCGTGCGCTGCAGGTGGTGGAGCGCATGCGTGGCCAAGACAGTGGGCCCGCCCGACGACTGACCGTGCGTCGGGAATGGTGGCTGGACGAGGATGGACGCGGGTTGACCTTCCGGGATCTGGTGACGGGAACCGGCCAAACGTTGTGGCGCCTGGACGCTGCCGAGGGGATGGAGCTGGGTTCAGTGCGCTTGGGCGATCAAGGGCAGTTGCTGACGCGCAATCCGGCCACCGGCCGACCGGGCTTTGAACTGCGCGTGCGCGATTTCACCGCGGAATGCGTCGGGCGAATGAGCGTGGCAGGCCCGTTGCCCGCCACGGGTTGGATGGTTCCGGCCGACGAGCTGGCGGCCACCCTGCATCTACCGGTGGGCTGGCGTGTCCTGGCGGTGTGGGGACCGGATCAGGTGGAAGGCGACTGGTTACGACGCTGGACGCTGCTGGACCTGTTCGGCGTGCTGGTGTTTGTGCTGGGGGTGCATCAGCTCCTGGGATGGCGCGTGGCTCTGTTGGCACTGGTGGCCGCGACGCTGGCGTATCATGAGCCCGGCGTACCGCGCTGGGTGTGGTGGTTTGTGCTGGGGATTTTGGCGCTGCTGCGCGTAGTGCGAACGCCGCGCGCCGAACTGGTGCTTCGCGCGGTCCATGCGCTGACAGGATTGTGGTTGGTGATTGCGTTGGTCCCCTTCGTGGCGCAGCAACTGCAGCAGGCACTGTATCCGCAATTGGAACGCTTGGACGGACTGGTAGGCATACCCGCCTTTGGGGCTGAGGCCCCCTCGGCGGAGGCAGCCCCTAGAGACCGAGACGCATTGAAGGTGACGGGAATCATGCCGTCGCGCCTGGCCGCGCCGTCCCTCTCCGAGGCAGCGCCTCGAACTCCCCTCCCGGGCTACGTGGTCAATTTGGGGCAGGACCTCTCAGCCCGGATTCAGACCGGTCCCGGCGTGCCGGAGTGGAGCTGGCGAAGAGTTCACCTGACGTGGAGCGGGCCGGTCCATCCGGACCAGAGGGTGCGCTGGTGGCTGGTTCCGCGGTGGGTGGAACGGTGGTTGTCCGTGCTGCGTGCGTTGTTGCTGGCCTGGCTGGCGGTAACTTTGCTGCGTGCCTCGAAAGGGTGGGGGCCCATCTCGAGGGGTCGATCTGCCGGCACCTCCGCAGGGCCGGGATCGAGAGCGTCCAGCGCGGCCGTGGTCTTGGGACTGGCTGTCATGGTCGGTTGCGGAGGGACAAAGTCGCTGGCAGCTGCTGAATTTCCGCCGCCGGAATTGTTGAACCAGTTGCGGGAACGACTGTTGGCCGCTCCTCCCGCCTTCCCGGGTGCTGCCGAGATCCCGATCGCAACGCTGGTTTTGACCAACCGTCAGATCGTGCTTGAAGCCCGTGTGGAAGCCGCAGCCACATGCGCCGTTCCCCTGCCGGTGCGGATCGCGCAATGGTCGCCATTGCGCGTCACCGTGAACGGCCAACCGGCCGCGGCCCTCCGCCGCGAAGAAGGCACGCTGTGGGTGCCCCTCGATCCCGGTGTGCACCGAGTGCAGGTGGAAGGCTGGTTGGCCGAAGTGAACGAATGGGTCTGGTCCTTTCTGCTGCGGCCCCGCCGGGTTGAAGTACAGGCACCGGGCTGGACGGTCACCGGGATCGGGCCGGATGGAGTCCCTCAAGCGCAGATCTTTTTCAGCCGGGTTGCCACGGATCAGGACGCGGTGGCTGCGCGCACTGCACAGCCGGCTGCTTATGACCAGCAACCGTTGGTGCCGGCCTTCGAGGTGGTCCGTGAGCTCGAGTTGGGTCTGCGGTGGAGGGTCCGGACCGTCGTACGACGCCTTTCCCCTCCGCGCCGAGCGGCTACCGTGGCGGTGCCGTTGTTGGCAGGCGAACAGATTCTTACCGGCGGCATCCTCCCGCGTGATGGCAAAGTAGAAGTGAATCTAGGTCCGGGGCAGATCGAGCTCGTCTGGGAGAGTGAACTGTCTCCGGTCACCGGGCTGACGCTGGAAACGCGCGCCGGGGACACCTGGGCCGAACAGTGGCGACTCCGGGTGGGAACCGTTTGGAACGTCGCCTTTCAGGAGCTGCCCCCAGTCTACGAGGGGGGACGCGATCTGGTGCCGGTGTGGCGGCCGTGGCCGGGGGAGAAAACGCACCTGAGCATTTCGCGGCCGGAGGCGATCCCGGGTCCAACCATTACCGTCCGATCTGTGGAGCAAGTAACCGAAATCGGGCGGCGGCTGAGAACCACTACCCTGCGTTTGGCGGTGATTTCGAGCCTGGGTCAGGACTTTGCGTTGGAACTGCCGCCCGGGGCTGAGGTCGAGTCGGCTTTCCGCAACCAAGAGAAACTGCCACTCCAGCAGTTGGGAGGTCGGTTGCTGCTGCCGCTGGTACCGGGCCAACAAGAGCTGCGGGTGCATTGGAGGGAGTCCGTCCCCGTGCAGAGCCGGATCCGGCTCTCTCCGGTCGGCCTTCCGGTGGAGGCCGCCAACGTGCGTCAACTGGTGCGTTTGCCGCACGATCGCTGGGTTTTGGCTGTACAAGGGCCGGTCTTGGGCCCGGCGGTGCGGTTCTGGGCCGTGCTGGCGGTGGCGGCTCTGGCGGCTGTGCTTCTGAGCCGGCTAGGGGTTGGGCCCATGGGTGCCTTCCAGTGGTTTTTGCTGCTGGTTGGATTGACACAGGTCCCTGTGGTCGTGGCTTGGCTGGTGGTGGCATGGCTGGCTGCACTCCAATTGCGCGGGAGCTGGAATCTGGCCGAACAGCGCTGGTGGCTGGCCGATCTGGCGCAGCTGATCTTGGCGGGACTCACACTGGCTGCCTTTGCCGTCCTATATTGGGCAGTGTCTGCGGGATTGCTCGGCAAGGTTCAAATGTTCGTCACCGGCAACGGCTCCACGCACTGGGAACAAAACTGGTTCTCACCGCGCTCTGCACCAAGCCTACCGCAGCCCGAATGCTGGACAGTGTCGCTATGGTGGTACCGACTAGCCATGCTGGTCTGGGCCCTCTGGCTGGTCTTCTGGCTGCTACGCTTGGTGAAATGGGGTTGGACCCAGTTCAGTACTGGAGGCACGTGGCAGTGGCCCCCGCGGCGTAAGCAGAGCCCTGCACCGCCCGCTCTTGGTTGAGGGTAGCTACTGGAAAGATCGAGCACCTACATTCGCACAGCCGGTGGAATGCGAGGCCCGAGCGATAGGGCCAAGGCTGGCGGGGCTCTTCCTCAGCCGGCTAGATTGTGCGCGACTGATGGGAACAATTTACTGCGACTATAACGCGACAACGCCCCTGGACCCTGAGGTTCAGGCGGCGATGTGGCCCTTCCTGACGGAGATCTGGGGGAACCCCTCCAGTCTCCACCAGTACGGCCGGCGAGCGCGGGCGGCGTTGGACCAGGCGCGCGACCGCGCCGCAGCCGTGCTTGGGGCAAAGCCCAGCGAGATCATTTTTACGAGTGGCGGTACGGAGAGCGTTAATCTGGCCATCCTAGGAGCTGCCCGTGCTCGGCGTCACGAAGGCCGTCACTTGATCACCTCTTCCATTGAACACCACGCGGTGCTTGAGGCGATGGCCTATCTGGAGCGGCACGAAGGGTTCCGCGTCACCCGCTTGCCGGTCACACGAGAAGGACTAGTGGAACCGGAGAGGTTGGCTGCAGCCCTGCAGGACGAGACTGTTCTGGTATCGATCATGGCGGCGAACAACGAGATCGGGACCCTCCAACCAGTGCGAGAATTGGCTGCTGTTTGCCGCCGGCGTCGGGTGTGGTTCCACACCGACGCTGTGCAGTTCTTTGGCAAGATGGAATTTAACTCTGTCCATGAACTTGGTGCCGACCTCGTTTCTCTTTGCGGGCACAAATTTCATGGGCCCAAGGGGGCTGGGCTCCTGTACATTCGGTCGCCCCTGCGTGTTCACCCCCTGCTGTTTGGTGGTCCTCACGAGAATGAGCTGCGCGCCGGCACGGAAAATCTGCCAGGCATTATCGGACTGGTGACGGCCATGGAGCGGTTCCTCCGCCCGCCCGTGTTCGAGCCTTCGCGCATGCGCCTCATGACGAAAGCTCTGTTGGAAGGTCTCTTGGAAGTTCCAGGGGTAGAACTCCTCGGGTCGGCCCAGCAGCGGCTTCCAAACACCGTCGCCGTGGGAGTACGAGGGTTGGACAGCATGACATTGGTGGCCGGGCTCGATATCGAAGGAGTATGCGCCTCCGCGGGCTCAGCCTGCTCGGCAGGTGCAATGGAACCATCCCATGTGGCAAAAGCGCTCGGGGTGCCACCCGAGATCGCGGCTAGCCTGGTCCGCTTTTCCCTGGGACGAGAGAACACACCCGACGACATTCCACGGATCGTGGACGCCTTTCGGAAGGTCGTCAGTCGGGGAAGAACCGGTGGATAAGAAGGGAAAACCCACCCCAATAGGCCGGCGTCCTTGTGAATAGAGCATGCCCTGCCTGAAGAACGGCGTGTTGATTGGCAAGTTATTGGCCCCTTCGAGGTTCGCACGCTGCCCGTGAAACCTTGACACTCCCACGCATTCTGCCTTATTCACACGCCATAAGAATATGGCGGTCTTGAAATCTGATTGAACCATAGCAGCCTAGGGCAGCGCATGAACCTGACCATCGCCAAGGAGCATCTCCTGAGGGGACTGGAGGCCGTTCAGAGTGTTGCAGGAGGAAGAACGACAATTCCCGTCCTGCACAATGTGCATTTGGAGGCCAAGGTCGGTCAGCTCCGGTTGACCGCTACGGATTTGGACATGACCGTCATTTGCACCGTGCCAGCCACGGTAGGTGCGGTGGGGGCCACGACCGTTCCCGCTAAGACGTTGTTTGGAATCGTGCGGGAATTGAACGGGCAGGAAATTGAGATCGAGGTCAGTGAGAAGAACATCTGCAGCCTGCGGGTGGCGTCGTCCTATTATCGGATTCGTGGCATTAGCGCGGAGGAGTTTCCCCCTCAGCCTGCGTTTCCCAAGGGGCAGCAGTTGGAGGTTCCGCGCGAAAAACTGGCCGGTACGCTGCGAAAGACGGCCTTTGCGATGTCGGTGGACGAGTCACGGTATGTGCTCAACGGAGTCTTTTTTGGGATCAAGGACCAGAAGTTGACGCTCGTGGCCACAGACGGACGACGCCTGGCATTGGTGGAAGAGGAAGTCGCTGCGGCGGAACCGGTGGAAGGCCAGTTCATCTTGCCGGCCAAGGCGGTCAGTGAGTTGTCTCGCCTCCTGCCGGGGCAGGGGAATGTGCTGATCCGGTTTGCAGAAAACCAGGCTGGGTTCGAGGTCAAGGACGAAAAAGGCTCCTCGACCGTCCTTCTGACCAAACTGGTCGAGGGTACGTACCCGAACTACCGTCAGGTCATTCCCACTGAATCGCGTGAGCGCGTGGCAGTACCCCGCGAGGAGCTGCTCCACGCACTACGCCGTGCAGAGTTCATGACCAGTGACAAAGCCACTTCGGTCAAGCTCACCTTCACCCGCAACAACCTTGCCATTACGGCCAATTCCCCGGATGTGGGCGAGGGCCGAGAAAGCCTGGCAGTCGCTTATAGCGGAGCCGACCTCGCTATTGCATTCAATCCGCGGTATCTGATTGAACCTCTGACAGCTCTCACGGAATACGAGGAGGTCTTCTTGGAGCTAACGGACGAGCTCAGCCCGGGTGTGCTGAAGGTCAACGGGCCCTTCCTCTACGTCGTCATGCCCATGCGCCTGACGTGAGATCGGCTGGCTGGGCACCAGGATCGCCAGCGCGATGAACTGTTTGGTCACTGCAGGGCCAACGTGGGAGCCCTTGGACCAGGTGCGGCGGATGACCAACTTTTCCACCGGCCGCTTGGGTATCGAGCTTGCCAACGCCCTGGCGCAAGCCCAGCACCGCGTTACTCTGCTCTTGGGCGAACTGGCCACATGCACGGTGCCAATTCACGCGACCGAGGCCCGTCGATTCAGCACAACTGAAGACTTAGAACAGCAGCTCGTCAGATGTGCCCGGGAAAGCTTCGACGCGGTGTTTCATGCGGCGGCCGTCAGCGACTTCCGGCCCAGCCGGATCTGGCACTTGGACGCTGCCGGTCGCTCTCATCCAGTTTCGGCGGGCAAAATCCCCACGCATCTCGGCCCGCTCTGGGTCGAAATGGTACCGACCCCCAAGCTGATCCGACGCCTCAGGGAATGGTTCCCGACGGCGTGGTTGGTAGGTTGGAAGTATGTCGTAGACGGCACTCGCCAGGATGCATTCCAAGCCGCGCGCGCACAGATGGCTGAAGGTCGGACGGATGTGTGCGTAGTCAACGGACCCGCCTACGGCGACGGGTTTGCATTACTGCAGGGCGACCAGCCACCTGTGCACGTCAGCGACCAAGCTGCCCTCTGCGCGGAGCTGGTGCGACGTTGCGCTCACGCGCACTCAGCCAGGTAGAAACGGCGGCCTTGCCGTGCGTGACCGGGCGGGCCCGGCAGAACAGGTGGGAAGCTCGAGAGCGGAAACTCAGTCAGGACCAGGCTGGGCAAAGCCCAAGCGTTGCGCTGCCAATTGGCCCAGAGCGATTCCCCCGTCGTTCGGGGGAACGCGCTGGGGCCAGTAGGGGCGAAACCCAGCTTTGCGCAACGCCTCGATTGTCCACTCCAAAAGCCACCGATTTTGGAAGCAGCCTCCCCCTAGAACCACCGATGGGACTTGCTGCCACCGGGCCACGCTAACGACCGCAGTAACGAGCGCACGATGGAACCGTGTGGCTAGCAGGGCCACGGGCTCACCCTTTCGGAGGTCTGCGTGCAGCTCGGCCAGTAACGGACCCCAGTCCATCAAGATCCTCTGAGTGCGTTGAAGGGGTGGTCCCGAAGGGGTCGAGCCGGGAAGAGTCTCGGCTGGGCTCAAGGGGACCTCACGCAGCGGCAACGGGTAGGGGAGGCACCCCAAGTCGGGCTCCACAGAAAATTCAAGCTCCATGGCGGCCTGTCCTTCGAAACGGGACTCGAGGCGCAGCCCTGCCAGCGCGGCCACAGCATCGAAGAGCCGTCCCACGCTGCCGCACCAGGGGCTGTGAAGCCCCCGCTCCAGCATGGTCCAGAGCACCCGGAAGGTCGCCGGCTCGAACCACCCGCGGGCACGATCGAGCAATTCAGCCTGCAACTCGGGTGCATCCTGTCCCAGCGCATGCAGCACCCCCAGGGCAGTACGACGGGGTTCGCGAACTGCGGCGTCGCCACCCGGCAACCGAAAGGGTCGGAAACCGCCCACTCGGACGGCACGCTCTCTGGTAACAAGAAAAAACTCACCACCCCAGACGATGCCATCCCAACCGAGGCCAGTCCCGTCCCAAGCCACTCCGAGCACCGGCGGGTCAACCTCGTTCTCTGTCATTACGGCCAATACGTGGGCCAAGTGATGCTGGACGGCCAGGTAGGTCGACTGGCCCGGTGCTGCGTGCGATGGTTGCAAACCGCCTTGGGCCTGCGCCATACGCCGGGCATGTCTGGTGGACATGTAGTCCGGGTGCAGGTCCGCCACGAAGAGGTCAGGCCTGACTCCGTACAGGGCGGGCAGGTCGCGGGACACCGCCAGGAAGGCCTGCTCGGCTGCCTCGGTCTCCAGATCGCCAACATGCTGGCTGAGGAAGGCGTAATTTTCGACGCCCAGGCCGATCGCATTTTTCAGATGCGCACCCACGGCAAGCGTGACCGGCAGGGACCGGCCCGGATGCGGGGGCATTGCCGGCAAGGGCACAGGCAGAGGAGCATAACCGCGGGCCCGGCGCAGCAGCATTTCGCGCCCTTGGATGATGCGGACTACGGAGTCGTCCACATGCCGCGCAATCGGTCGGTTATGGACCAGAAAGAGGTCGGCGATACCTGCCAAGCGCTCCAAGGCTTCGTGCTCGTCGGTGCAGATCGGTTCGTCGCTAAGGTTGCCGCTGGTGGCCACGACGGGTTCGCCCAACTGGCGGAGCAGCAGATGGTGCAACGGGGTATACGGCAACATGATGCCTAGGTAGGGGTTGCCCGGGGCCACGGAAGCGGCAATGACCGGGGCTGCGGGATCTGCAGATTTGCGGCGAGCCAACAGAACGATGGGCGCTTCCGGCCCGCTTAAGAGGCGAGCCTCTGCCGGACCGATTGCGCAAACCTGCTGCACTTGGGCTAGCGATGGAAACATCAGGGCGAAGGGTTTGGATTCACGGTGCTTGCGCTGCCGGAGCCGCTGCACCGCTTCCTCTAGGCGTGCCAGGACCATCAGGTGAAACCCGCCCAGCCCCTTGACGGCCACAATAGCCCCGGCGCGCAATGCTTCGCATACTTGCCGGATCAATGCCAAGCTGGCGGGGGCAGAGGCGATTTGGGGGTGGACTTCGGGCTCGGGCTTTCCGCTGGCGAGCAGGCGCCCTTGGGGCGACCACAGTTCCAGATGAGGCCCGCAGCGGGCACAGGCATTGGGTTGGGCATGGAAACGCCGGTTGGCAGGATCGGTATATTCGGCCCGACATTCCGCACACATGACAAAACGTGACATGGTAGTGTGGGGCCTGTCATAGGGGAGGGCGGTGATGATGCTGTAGCGCGGGCCACAATGTGTGCAATTGATGAACGGGTAGGCAAACCGCCGGTCGGCGGGGTCGAACAACTCGCGCAGGCACTCGAAACAAGTAGCAATGTCGGGCAGCACCAGAGCTTTGACCGGGCCCTGCTGCTCGCTGGGTTGGATGAGGAAACCTTGGTGGCCCACGGGATCGAGCCAGAGAGTCTCGAGGCTTTGGATGGAGCTGTGGGCCGGGCGCTCTTCCACGAGGCGTTGGAGGAACGTTTCCAACACGGAGCGTGGCCCCTCGACCTCGAGGGTGACGCCCTGGGGCGAATTTCGGACCCAGCCAGCCAAGCCAAGGCCGGTGGCCAGCTGGTGAACGAACGGCCGAAAGCCTACCCCTTGCACCACGCCGCGAATCGACAGTCGGAGCCGTTCCATAGTGAGTGCGGGCCCGCTTGCTAGTGGCAAGGGCAGCGAATCACGCTGTCCTTGGGGAGCGAACCTGGGCAGGGGATGGCCCCTACGGCTGTTGGGGCCGGCCGTGGGGAGGCGCTGGGGAGCTGCCCCGTCCGGTCGTGGGGCCGCGTGAAGGCTGGTCCGGATCCAGCCTCGATGCACCGGGAGCCGTCCAGCGGCTGCCAGCGGAGGCTCGGGAGCCGGGGGGAGGCGGGTGGTCGGACCGGAGGTCTGCCCCCGATCCGCCTTTTGCTCTGGTTGCCCCGGGCTGTGAGGGACACATTAATAAGCCAGCCGGAAGAATTGCGGTCCGCCGGAGGTGGACACGGTGTAGGGACTGGAGGCGTTGGGGACATCGAGGTAGGGTCCCTGCACTTGACTGGCCTGTTGGAGTCGCAGGGCCGGTTGGGTCCAGCGCAGAACGAGGTTTCGGCCGTCCCAGTGGTATTGCAGCGGCTCGGGCACAGGTGTTGCGGCTTCCCAGACGTCGCTCCACTGCGTGCCAATGCGGAGATCATCCACGCTCAGTTCGCCGATGCCGCTGCTCTGCCGCAGGCTAAAGAAGTAGAGTGTGACTGGTGTGGTCGGATCGGTGGCCGTGACGCCGCCGAGGGATTCGTCAGTGGGGCTGACCCATAAGGTGGTGCGTGCCGTGTCCACGTTGTACCGCAGCAGCACCTGGTAGGTTGTGTTCAAGTCCAGGTCCCGGGGCACGACGGCCGAGGGCGTCGCGGCTCCGTTGGCCACACCCACTCGGTACTTGCCGGGAGCGGCACCGTTGGTGGTCACGAACACGCGTCCGCGGTAGTTCACAGTGCCAATGTCCCGGTAGTGGGCGAAATAGTCGCCGTTAGCGGTCGTGGGCAGGCTGGTGAGGTTCAACTTGAAACTCGCAAACAGGACGATGCCGTTGCCCACGGCTTGGAAGAAGTTGGTGAAGGCGGCGCTGACGTCCTCAGTGTTGGAGCGGCTCAAAAAGGCGCGCCCCTGGACGACTTGGAGCTGGCCGGTGGTGCCGCTGTGGGTCGTCCAGAACCCTCCTGAAGTCTCGACGATGGATCCGTCCGCGTAGTTAAAGGAATCTCCCAGCACCAACCCGAATTTGGGGTAGAACGTGACCCGGAAGCTGGTGGGCACGGCCCAGGTACCATCGCTGACTTCCAGCGTGATGGTGGCGGTGCCGGAAACGTTGGGCGAGGGCGCGATGCGGACGGTACGGTTGGTGCCCGTACCGGCAATGAGGATGTTCTCCGTGGGCACCAGTGCCTCGTTGGAGGATTGGGCCGTCACGACCAGTTGGTGGGGCGTTTCGGCGTCGTGCACGGTGAAGGACAAAGGACCGATCACGGTATTGGTGGGGGCCAACTGGTCCGCCAAGGTGGAAATGCTGGGCCTGCCGACGTAGACGCGGAAACTGATGCTGCTTTCCTGGCCATCGGCATCCCGGACGGTGACTTGGATGGTGGCGAGCCCTTCGCGCCCGGGCACGGGAATGACCGTGAGGCTGCGCTGTCTGCCAGCACCCTGAAGTAGCAGGTAGGACGGATCGTTGGGCACCAGGGTTGGGTTGTCTGAAACGACGGTTACCTGAAGCTGGTCGGCCGGCGTTTCCACGTCCTCCACCGTGAAGGGCAACGGGCCGGTGTTCATGCCTGCGGAGAGGTACTGGTCCGGGATGCCGCTGATGGTGGGCGGGCCACCCGGGGTGTGGACATCCGGGAAGGTCGTGCCGACCCGCAGATTGTCGAGGAACAGGCTTCCCATGCCGTGACCGCCCGAAAGCGACTGGCGCAGCGCTGCGTAGGTAATGGGCACCGCCGAAGACGAGTCCGTGGCTTCTGCGCGATTGACGGCCGACTCTTCAGAGGTCGGATTCAGCCAAAGTGTGGCTTGGGCGGCTTGCACGTCGTACCGGACGACCAACTTGTATTCGGTGTCCAGATCGCAGTCGGTCGGGATCACCACCGGGGTGTTCCCGCCGTTGGCGATGCCGAGGCGGAATTTGCCGGCTCCGGCCCCTGTGGTGGTGGCGAAGACACGGGCTCGGAAATTGAAGGTGCCAGTGTCCCGGTAATGCCAGAAATAACCGCCGGTGCCGGAAGGAAGTGCCGTAAACCGAACGGTGAAGCCAGCGTACAACAGCCCGCTGTTGACGGCGCCCCCGGGAACGTTGGTGATGGCGATGCTGACGTCCTCGCTTTCGGCCTGCGTCAGGAAAACCGTGCCGGAAACGACGTCCACCTGTCCCGTGGTTCCGCTGTGGGTGATCCACCGTCCCTCCGAGACGCTGACGATCGGTCCGTCGGGATAATCGAAGGGTTCGTCCAAATAAACCTCGGCGCACAGGCCGGTGCAGAGGCTGGCCAGCAGCCCGATAAGAAGCAGCGTTCGGTTCATGGCTCGTACGAGGTTGAGGTTGAAGCGGTGGATTGGTGAAAGACCCGCGGCCGGGAGGATGCGCAGAGATGACCGAGCGGCGGCGGTGGCGGGCACCCGTGGGCTTGCCCCGCGCGTTTTCGGGTCGGCATTACAAGGCCGGTGGAATCAATTCGGCGTGGTTTCACTGGGGTACCAGTACATGCGGCGCTGAATTCTCCACTCTTCGGCGGCGCTGTTGGATTCGGCGGCCGTGCGCAGGAACTCGTTGGTACGAGCCACGCGCCCGCTGCCGTCAGCCATGGCGAAATTGCCGCGGTGATCGTGCCGGGCCACGGCATATTGACCGGTCACGTTGGATTGGGCCGGAGCCGTGTTTTGGGGCGAGTTCGGGTCCACCTCCGCCACCAGGATGGTGTCCACGGGTTTTTTGATGGTGGAGAAACGTGTGTTGACGATGCCCAGGGAGGCCCGGGTGTTGCGGTTGATGCAGAGGCGACCGTTTTCGCCGTACATGAAAAAGGCCCGGGTGTAGTTGGGTGGGTTGGCGTAGGGGTTGGCGGCGCGAGACGGGTCAGGCGCGCTGGGACAGGAAAAGACGCTTCGGGTGGTGGGCAGGGGCGGGGCCGGGGGGGTCTGCAGGTAGAGGTCGGCCAATCGGGGTTGGCTGATGTAGACCGCGACAGCGTTGTACCAGGCGTCGGTATTCTGGGGATCGATGATGGGGACCACCGTGTTGCCCTCTTCCGGCACGAAGTCACCGTTGTCGTCGCCGTACATGCGAAAACCAATGGACCACTGCCGCATGTTGTTGAGGCAACTGACCGCCTGGGCCTTGCTCTTGGCCCGGCCCAACGCCGGCAGCAACATCGCCGCCAAAATGGCGATGATGGCAATGACCACCAGTAGTTCGATCAAGGTGAACGCCACTGGGCGGCGCCGGCCGATCTTCCCTTTTCCGAATTTCTGTCGCATCGGTCCCTTCGAGGTTGGCCACCTCGCTGCGCTCGATGTGCCGGGCCAGCCCTGACGCCCCCCTGCCGGATGGGCGAATCGCCGGTGCAGGCTGCCCGGTGGCCCTAGCGGGTCAGAGCGCGCTCGCCCTGACCACGCTTTACCCTAGCCGGTAGGATGGCCCTTCGGCAAGCGCGGCCGCCGGCCGTGGGTTGAATTGTCACAGCCCTGTCACTATGCTGCCTGCCGGTAGGGATGAAGACCTTTGCCCAGCTCGGTTTCCCGGGGCGCCTGATCGCGGTCGAAGGCATCGACGGATCCGGAAAATCCACGCAACTGTACTTGTTGAAACGTTGGCTGGAATGCCAGGATCTGAAGGTGTACCTGAGCGAGTGGAATTCTTCCGAATTGGTCAAGAGCGCCACCAGCCGGGGCAAGGCTCAGCAGTTGCTTAGCCCCACAACCTTCTGTCTGATTCATGCTACGGACTTTGCCGACCGCTATGAACGGCACTTGGTACCGTTGCTCCGGGCCGGTTACCTGGTGCTGTGTGATCGGTATGTGTTTACGGCCTTTGCCCGGGACGTCGTGCGCGGGTGTCCCCCAGCCTGGGTGCGCGGCATTTACAGCTTTGCCGGGTTGCCGGATCTGACTTTCTTTTTTAAAGCCGACCTGGAAGTTTCGCTGACGCGCATCCTGGAGGGGCGGCCCCAACTGAAGTTTTACGAGGCGGGCATGGACTTGCGGTTGTCCAGCGACATCTACGAGAGTTTTCGCATCTTTCAGGGCCGGCTCCTGGAACAGTACCTGGCCATGAGCACCGAGTTCCAGTTCCACGTCGTGGATGCCAACCAGACCATCGAAGCCCAACAGCAAATCGTGCGGGCCATCGTGGCCGCACGGCTGAACCTGGACAACTTTCGGCGCACGCACAGGGCCCGGCCCTCGGCCCGGCGCAGCCGCAGTTCCCCTTGAGCTTGCCATGCCTCGAATGCCCGCAGTCCCTCGCCGACCGCATGTGATTGTGCCCCGCCGTACGCCGCATCGGTTTTACGGTCACGGCATTCCCGGGGTGGAAACCGACAAGCTCATCGGCCACCTCATCGTCATCGAAGGGGCTGACGGCTCGGGTCGATCCACGCAGATTCGGTTGTTGGTGGATTGGCTGGAAAGCTGTGGCCATTCCACCGTGCAGGTGGGGCTGAAGCGTTCTACCCTGGTCAGCGAGGAACTCGAACGCGCCCAGCAGGGCAACATCCTCAGCCATACCACCTTGAGCCTGTTCTATGCCACCGACTTTGCCGACCAGCTCGAGAATCAGATCCTTCCCGGATTGCGGGCCGGTCAGATGGTCCTGGCCGACCGCTACATTTACACCCTCATGGCCCGGGACCTGGTTCGTGGCATGGACGAGGAATGGTTGCGCAACCTTTACGGAATGGCCGTGGTTCCGGATGCCGTGTTTTACCTGAACGTCTCGCCGGAGGAACTGGTGCAACGCACCTTTGCCAAGTACGCTGCCTTGGACTATTGGGAAAGCGGCATGGACCTGGGCCTGTCGCGCGACATGTTTGACAGCTTCCTGAAGTACCAGGCACTGATGGCCGCCCAATTCCGACGGCTGCAGAAGATCTACGGTTTCCATATCATCGACGGCCACCGCCCCATCGAGGTCATCAACGCCGAGCTGCGTCGCAAAATCCAGGCCGTTCTGTCCGGGCAACCTTTGCGCTAAAAAGCATGGCCAATGCAGCTTCAAACTGCTGGGTGGGTGTAGATCTCGGAGGGACGAAAGTCCTGGCGGGGGTGTTTGACCAGCGCCTCAAGCTGTTGGGCTCAGCCAAGCTCAGCACCCGGGCCGAACGCGGGGTGGAGATTGTCCTGGAACGCATCGGGCGCTGCGTGGGCGAAGCCCTCGAGGCCGCCGGAAAAAAGAGGAGCGACGTGGCCGGGGTGGGCGTGGGGGCGCCCGGCGCGGTGGACGTGGCCCGTGGCGTCGTGCTGTTCGCACCCAATCTGCCCGGTTGGCGCAACATCCCGCTCGGCCGGCGTTTGAGCAAAGCCCTGGGCCTTCCGGTGGTGGTGGGCAACGACGCCAACGTCTGCACCTTGGGCGTCCATGAGGTCGAGCTTGGCGGCCGGCCCCGGCAACTGGTCGGCGTCTTTGTGGGCACTGGCATCGGGGGCGGGCTGATCCTCCAGGGCCGGCTCTATGAAGGCGCCTGCCACACGGCCGGCGAAGTGGGTCACATGATCATCGAGGTCAACGGTCCGAAATGCGGTTGCGGCAATCGCGGCTGCTGGGAGGCCCTGGCCAGTCGCACCGCCATCTTCCGGAGAATTCGCGAGGCGCTTCAGTCCGGCGAGAAAACCGTGCTGACCGAATGGCTGGGGTCGGAGCTGCAGGACCTGCGTAGCAATGACCTCCGGAAGGCCCTGGAACGTGGGGACAAGCTCGTGCACCGGATCCTGATGCAGGCGGCCGATTACTTGGGCATCGGGTTGGCCAACCTGATCAATCTGCTGAATCCCGAGGTGGTCGTTTTGGGCGGCGGGCTGATGCAAGCGGTGGGGGACCAGCTCCTACCCCGCATCCAGCGCACGGCGCGTCAGCTTGCCATGCCCGGCACTGCCCGACGCCTCCGAATCACGGCCTCCAAACTTGGCGACGAGGCCGGCATTACCGGCGCAGCGGTTCTGGCGCAGCGCTGGGCCCAGTCGCGATAGAGCGCACCACCGTCGGCTCCGGCCTCTCCGCCCTGATCTTCGGCCCATCGCCCTTGGCTCAGAACCTCGCAAGCGTCCGGAACCGGGCGCGGTTGAAACGCTACGTGGCTTTGCCCGCTGCCATGGATGGCCCCGTGGCTGAAGGCAGCGGCTTGGAAGCACTGTGTTTACGTGCCTTTGCAAGGACGCCTACAACCCCGCAAGGGCCCCACTGCGGCCGTGGCCCGGTTGCGCACAGCGCGGCTCAATGGGCTGACCGGACGAGCTCCGCGGCCCTGGCCCTGCTTGGTTTCGGTGCCTGCGATGCACTCCGATCGGTAGGGGGCAGGCCTCCCGAGCACGCCGGCCCTGGCCCGGGTTTGGGCTTTTCGTCCTTGGCCCAGCCAGCACAGACTCGGCGCATGTCGCAGATCATCGCCATCGTCGGGCGACCCAACGTGGGCAAATCGGCCCTGTTCAATCGCCTGGCCGGGCGTCGCATCGCCATCGTGCATGATCAACCGGGCGTGACGCGGGACCGCGTCAGCGCCGAGGTCGAGTGGCGCGGACGCCCATTCACGCTCGTGGATACTGGCGGCATTGGCTTGCGCCCGGGCGAAAAGGCGCCGGACATCCTCGCCGAAGCCACGCGGCAACAGGTCGAATTGGCCGTCGCCTCGGCCGCGGTGATCTTTTTCGTAGTGGACGTGCGGGAAGGCCTCGTGCCATTGGACGAGGATGTGGCCGAATGGTTGCGCGCCAGCGGCAAACCCGTGCTCGTCGTGGCCAACAAGGCCGATACCCCCGAATGGGACGGGCAGATCGTGGAGTTCGCCGAACTGGGCTTCGAACGCATTTTCCCCGTTTCGGCCGAGCACGGCCGCGGGCTTGAACCCTTGATGCGGGCCGCCCTGGCGCTGCTGCCCAAACTGGAGCCGGGCTCCTCCACTGGCGAAAGCCCTGCGGTCCAGCCGCTCAAACTCGCCGTCGTCGGCCGCCCCAATGTGGGCAAATCCTCCCTGATCAATGCCCTCATCGGCTCGGCCCGTGTCATCGTCAGCCCCATCCCCGGCACCACTCGGGACGCCGTGGATGTGCCCTTCGAAATCGAAGTCGAAGGGCGCAAAGAGGCTTACGTGCTGATCGATACGGCCGGCCTCCGCAAACACCGCCACCGCGCCGATTCCATCGAATTTTTCAGCATCACGCGCGCCGAAGCCTCCATCCGCCGGGCGGACCTCGTCCTTTTCGTCCTGGACGCCGAGGCGGGCATCGTCGAGCAGGACAAAAAAATCGGCGGTCTCATCGTCGAGGCCGGCAAACCCTGCGTGCTGTTGGTCAACAAATGGGACCTGTTCCAGGAAACCGTGCAGAAGGAGTGGGCCAAACGCCACAGCTCCGCAGGAGCCCGACGAGCATCCGAACCACCGCCGGATCCCCTGCAAATCTTCGGGGCCTGGGTCCGCGAGAAACTTTTCTTTCTGGACTATGCGCCGGTCCTGTTCACCTCGGCCGTCACCGGTTTCCAGTTGGAGCGCGTGCTGGAAGCAGTGCGCTACGTGGCGGCCCAAATGCGCCAGACCGTGCCCACGGCCCTACTGAACCGCACCCTCCACGAGGCCGTCGAACGCCGTCAGCCCGTCAGCAAACAGGGGCACCGACTGAAATTCTTTTACGCCACGCAGATCAGCCAGAGGCCGCCGACCTTCCTCCTGTTCGTCAACCGTGACGAAGGGTTTTCCGAGCCTTACAAAAAGTATCTGGTGGGCGAATTGCGGAAAGCCTTCGGATTCGAAGGCTGTCCCATCGTACTGGTCCCCCGGCCCCGACCGCAGACCATTGCACCCGTTCGGACCGACAAAGACCAAGGCCACGATCAGACTCGGTCGGATCGCCGCCGGAAAACCAGGCGCTGAGCACTGGACCGCACCGGCCCCGGCCCCACCGCGCCTGTCAGATGCCTCCCAGACCTTCAGCCGGACAAGCGGTCCACCGGTTCCACGGCACTGCTGGAAACCGCCTCCCGCCTCCCGCGCACCGGCCGAATCTGCCGGGACAAACCCAGCGCCACCCCTGCCAGAATCACCAAGCTACCCCAGAGGTGGCCCCAATGGGGCCGTTCCCCCAGCGCCACTGCCGCGATTGCCACCCCCAGCACCGGCTGCAAAAACACCGTCAGCACGGCCACATTCACCTCCGCTTCCCGGATGACAACGAACCAAGCCATGTAGCCCACCACGGTGCAAATGACCGACAAATACGCTATGACCCACCAGCCCTGCGCCGGCAGCGTGGCAGCGGCCCGCCAGGCTGTCGGGCCGTCCAGGACCACGTTGGCTACCGTTCCTGCGGCCAAAGCCACCACCACCAACTTGCCCAGACCCACCCGGCCCAACAGCGGCTTACCCATGACCGAGTAGGCCGCCTCGCACACGAACGACCCCAGAAACAACAAATTCGCCCAGAGGCCCGGCAATTGAAACCCAGGCCGCCATACCTCGGCCATCACCACCACGCCCGTCATCCCCAGTGCAAACCCGGCCCAACGCCGCGGCCCGATGTGTTCCCGCAGGAACACCGCCGCGGCAATGGATGTGACCAGGGGTTCGAGAGCCATCAGGACAGATGCATCCGTGGCCCGCCCCATCTGCACCCCGGCCACCTGCAGGCGCGGCGCCATGCAGAAAACGATGATCCCCATCGCGGCCGCCCGCAGCAGATCCTGGCCCTGGGGCGCCGGTCCTCTCAACCACGGCCAGGCACAGGCCAACAGGAGCGCTGCCAGACTGTACCGTACCGTGGCCAGCCCTCCCGGATTCAAATGCGGAGCCAGCGCCTTGAACGCGGAGTAGGTCCCCGCCCAGAAGGCGTTCATCGCGATCAACAGCAACAGGTGCGCCGGACGCATTGTCGTGGCCGACCAGCAAAGCCCTCTCCACCCGGCAAGGCAAGACTGCCCGAGCCTTGCATGTCACGGTTGAACTCGAACCTTGGGAGTTGGCAGGTTACCGGCGGACGCTAAAAGCCGGGAGACAGGCCACCCAGGTCGTTCCCCGCTCGAAGCGCGCCGAACGCCTGTCCAAGCTTTTGGGCGAGCCTTTGGCCAGGAACACCCGCTTGGCTTCCCACAGTATCGCCACAAGCCCCACAAGCCGCGCGGTCGCGGGGAGTTTTTCGGTGCTTCGTTTGGAATCGGTCTGCCGGCAGCGTTCTGCGGTCATCCCAGACTTCAATCCGCCGACTCTTCAGGGCCAGTCTTGCACCCGCTCAACGCCGGAGCACCTGCCCCCGGTGGGTTCAGGGCAATCCGGGCCAAACCGTCGGGAACGTCCTTCGATAAAAATCCACCCGAGCGTTGGGAAACGCCGCTGCCCTTACGACTCAGGGGCGCCGGCCCAGCCCCCAGATGAGCCACACGGCCAACGCCACCAGCAGAATTACCCACCAGAAATAGCGCAGTTCCCGGGCGGCCAACTCCAGGACCGCCAGTGCCCGTGGGAACAGCGCCAAGAGTACCCCCGCCACCCCCGCCAACAGCAGGATCCGCACTATCGCCCGCTGCGGTCCGGTCATGGCCCATCTCCGCTGATGGCGGGCGTGCCCACAGGCAGCAGCAGGCCGGCCCCGCTGTGGCCCGGATCCGCCGGTACTACCAAGGGCGCCCGCCCGTTCCACTTCTCCACCAGTTGCAGCCGCAAAAAGGCCGGGTTCAAGCGCAACGCTTCACCCCGAATGCGAATGGCCTGGGCTTCCCCCTCGGCCCGGATCACGGCGGTCTGCGCCTCGATCTCGGTTTGCAACTGCACAAACCGTGCCCGGGCCGCCTCTTGCTCGGCCACCATCTTGGCCTCAATGGCCCGCTCCAGTTCCTCGGACAGATCGATGTTCCGGATGACCAGGTCGTTGACCTCCAGCAGGGAGCCGATCTTTTCGCGCGCGTTGGCCAGGGCTTGGCGCTTGACCTGGTCGCGGTTCTTCACGATCTGCTCGGCCGTCAGCAGCGCCGTGACCTCCTTGACCGCCTCCTGAACCCGCGGCGCGATCAAACTGTCAAAGGGATCTCCGGCATACTGCCGGTAGATTTGCACCACCGAGCCCTCGGGAACCCGATACAGGATCCGCAAATCCAGCTGGATTTGTTGCAGGTCGGAAGAGAAACAGTCGGCCCGCAGGGGCACCGTGCGCTGCCGCACACTGACGGGCACGATGCGTGTAACCAACGGCAGCTTTAACCCGAAGCCCTCGGGCAAAAACTCATCAGCCGCCTTTCCCAGGGTCACCTTCACGCCGCGGTGCCCGGGCGGAATGATGTAACTGCTGGCGCCGGCCAGCACGGCCAGGACGAACAACACCACCGCCACAGCCAGCAACTTCGGCAAAAACGCCGGAATTACCACCTCAACGGGTCGGTCGTGGGGATAGTACGGATTTCGCGGGGGCATAGTTGGTCACCGTGGTTGCACGCAACAGGTCGGACAGCGACATCAACACCGGTCCACCTCCAACGACCAGCGGCGCAATGCCGTCCCACCGGTCGACGATTTGTAACTCCACGTAGGCCGGATTCTCTTTGAGGGCCTCGCCCCGGATGCGGATGGATTCGGCCTCGCCCCGGGCTTTGATCACGGCTGTGTCTGCCTCGATTTGCGCGCGTTGCTGCACAAATTTGGCCTTCGCCGCCTCCTGCTCCTGGATCATCTTCTGTTCAATGGCGCGTTCCAGCTCGGGCGTCAGCTTGATGTCCTCAATCACCAGATCCTCCAGCACCACCAGCTCGCCCACCTTACGTCGCGCCAGCTCCAACGTGCGTACCTTGATCTCCTCCCGATTCTTCACAATCTGCTCGGCAGTTTGCAGGGCCACCACTTCCTTCAACGCCTCATGGACCCGGGGCGCCACCAACTGAGGAAACGGTTCGCCCTCGTAATCCCGGAACAGGCGCACCACTGCCCCTTCCGGGATGCGATACAACACCCGCAGCGCCACAAGGATCTGTTGCAAATCCGAGGAGTAACACTCGGCCGTCTCCCGGGCCGTTTGTTGCCGGATAGAGACCGGATGAATGGTCGTGATCAGGGGCATCTTGAAACCGAATCCCTCTGCCTTGAACTGGTCGGACACCCGACCCAAGGTCACCTCCACGCCCCGGTAGCCGGGTTGCACCACGTAGGTGCCGTTGGCCGCCATCAAGACCGCCACAAACACCAACAACCCAATCCCCAGCCACCGTGCCAACGTTTGCGGTTCCATCGTCCTCATCCTGATCCGCCTTGCACCTTACGGGCATTCGACCCCCACGCAAGCAAAACCGGCCCGCCCGGGGAAGCATGGGGAACCGATTGCAGTAGCGGCGTGCACAAAGCGGCTTGCACAACTTCCCACGTGAGCACCCGAAGCCCTGCCCGGGATTTCCCGGCTTTGGGACCCGGCTCCCCGGGAAATTCAGCTCCCACGCCGCCCGGGCCTGCCGAGATCTACACACAGCGCCGGCAAGCCGCGGAGCCCCTCCCCGCGAGGCCACACCACCAGACGGCCACTGGATCATGGGAGATCTTGGAAAGGTTCAATTCTTCCGACTTATCCAACGGCGAGACGAAAGGTGCTGCTTTGACGGTCTGACCTCCTCGGGTGGGACAGGCCGGGAGCCTGTGGAATCGCAGATGACCCCTTGGCCAGTCAATCGGACCGTGCCGCGCCCTTGCATTGAACGGCCCGAGCTGCCAAGCATGAAGGGCGAAGCTGTTTTAGAAACCTGAATCCTTA
>Ga0209809_1001078_pt1 | contig 23120 bp, 16 predicted proteins | sample YNPMSTMetaG_FD_186172 | JGI IMG/M metagenome (GOLD analysis project Ga0209809, IMG submission 186172) | Anoxygenic and chlorotrophic microbial mat microbial communities from Yellowstone National Park, USA - YNP MS-T MetaG (SPAdes) (version 2) ...
ACGATCGGCATCGTGGTTGTGTTGTTCGTCGAGGCATTCGTCTTCTTCGCCGCGCCCGAAGTGTCTCTACTTGAGTTCTTCACCGACACGGTCTGGGCGCCGGAGGCAGGCCGCGTGGGCATCCTGCCGCTCGTCACTGCGACGCTGATCACCAGCGTCATTGCGATTGTGATTGCTTTGCCGCTTGGCCTCTCGGCGGCCATCTTCCTGAGCGAGTATGCCTCGTCGCGGGCGCGCGCTTATCTCAAGCCGATCCTGGAGTTGTTGGCCGGCATCCCCACCGTTGTCTACGGCTTCTTCGCGGTCACCTTCATGACGCCCCTGCTCAAGAGCATCTTCGGTCAAGACACCGTGGAGTTCTACAACATGGCGTCGGCCGGTTTGGTGATGGGCATCATGGTCATCCCGATCGTGGCCTCAATGAGCGAGGACGCGCTGAGCGCCGTGCCGCGGGCGCTGCGCGAGGGGTCGTATGGCTTGGGCGCCACCAAGCTGGAGACCAGCTTCAAGGTCGTGCTGCCGGCGGCGGTGTCGGGCATCGCCGCGTCGGTGATCGTGGGCATCTCGCGCGCCTTCGGCGAGACGATGATCGTCGCCCTGGCCGCCGGCGCCGGGCCGAACTTCACCTTCAACCCGTTCCAAGCGGCCGAGACGATGACCGGCCATATCGCCCGCATCAGCAGCGGCGACCTCAGCTTCGACTTGCTCGACTACACCAGCATCTTCTCGATCGGCATCGTGCTCTTCTTTATGACCTTGACGCTGAACATCATCAGCCGCTGGATCGTGCAACGCTATCGCGAGGTGTATTAGCATGGCGATGATCTCTCCGAGCCGTTCGGCTGAACCACTTGAAATCGGCGCTGATCCGTCCGTTCGCCGACGTCAGCGCGTGGGCCTGCTCGGCCAGGCCGGCCTCTTCCTCTCCCTCGTTATCGCGCTGATCGCGCTGATCGTGCTCTTGCTCGACGTGGGGAGCAAAATCGGCGGGATGGTGGTCTATGGATTTCGGATTGATCCGCTAACGATAGTGCCCTCCATCCCTCTGGAAGAATTGAGCCAAGAGGAGCTGCTTAGCCTCGCAAGAGACAATATCCCGCCCGAGCGATTGGCTGAGTTGCCAGAGGAGCTGGGTGCGAATCTCGAAGATCTATCGGTTGATGATCTGCTGAACGTGATCTACGCCGAAGTGCCCAACGTGGACGTGCTCACTGCGCGCCCGCTTGAGGCGTTGTCCGATCAGGAGCTGCTCGAGATCCTCAGTCAAAACCTGACCACCCAGCGCTACGAAGCGCTCAACGCAGCGCAGCCATTTGAAGCGCGCAGCCGCGAAGACCTGATCGAGCTGATTGAGCAAGAGGTGCTGCTGGAATCGGTGATCAAGACCTGGCCACTCTTCCCATCGCTCTTCAACCGAGCCGCGATCGAGGAAGAGATCAGGGCTAATTATCCGGGCGCGGCATACGGCTTTCGCTGGTGGCTGACGCCGGAGTTCATCGTCGGCGACCTGACGACGCGGCCAGAGACCAGCGGCCTGCGCCCGGCAATCATCGGCTCGGTGCTGATGATCGTCATCACCATCCTGTTTGCTGTGCCGGTGGGCATTGCGACAGGCGTCTACCTAGAAGAGTTTGCCGGCAAGAGTCGCTTTAGCGCGCTGGTCCAGACGAACATCTACAATCTCTCCGGCGTCCCGTCCATCATCTATGGCATGCTCGGCGTGGCGATCTTCGTGCGCGCGCTGAGCGATTTCACCAGCGGCGCTGCCTTTGGCGTGCCGGATCCGCCGCCTAATGGCCGCACGATCATCTCAGGCGCGCTGACGATGGGGTTGCTGATCCTGCCGCTGGTCATCATCAACACGCAAGAGGCGATCCGCGCCGTCCCACAGGGCTTGCGCGATGGCAGCCTAGCGCTCGGCGCGACCAAGTGGCAGACCGTATGGCACCACATCCTGCCGGTTGCCTTCCCGAGCATCCTCACCGGCATCATCCTGGGCATCTCACGCGCACTGGGTGAAACAGCACCGCTGATCGTGGTCGGCGCAGCCGCCTTCGTCACCACCGACCCAAGTGGGCTCTTCTCGACGTTCACCGTCTTGCCGATGCAAATCTATACTTGGGCGAAGTTGCCCGCAGACACCTTCCGCAACATCTCTGCGGCGGCCATCGTCGTGCTGCTCGTCGTCGTCCTGTCGTTTAACCTGACCGCCATTATCCTGCGCAACCGCCTGCGCAAGAGCCTATGATGCAAACCAGAACGATCTCCATTCAAAGTGTGAAGGCAGCCAGTGGCGACGGTGCTGCCAGTGCGCGCGACCTTCAGGTCAGGCTTAGCACCGAGAACCTCTCGTTGTATTACGGCGCGTTCCGCGCCCTCGCGGACGTCAACTTTCACGCCTACGCCAACCAAGTCACCGCCATCATCGGCCCGTCCGGCTGCGGCAAGAGCACCCTGCTGCGCACCTTCAACCGCATGAACGACACGATCGCTGACGTGCGCGTGGAGGGCACGGTGAAGTTGGACGATGAGGACATCTACGCGCCCGACGTGGACCCGGTCGCGGTGCGCACGCGGGTGGGTATGGTCTTCCAGAAACCCAACCCGTTCCCGAAGTCCATCCACGAGAACGTCGCCTTCGGCATCCGGCTCCATAACCCGCGCATCTCGAAGAGCGAGCTGGACGATCGCGTCGAAGCCGCCCTCAAAGGCGCTGCGCTGTGGGACGAGGTCAAGGACAAGCTCAAGCAGCTCGGCACCTCGCTCTCCGGCGGCCAGCAGCAGCGCCTGTGCATCGCGCGGGCGATCGCCGTTGAGCCAGAGGTCATCCTGATGGACGAGCCGTGCTCGGCGCTCGACCCGATCTCCACGCTGAAGATCGAGGAACTGATCGTCACGTTGAAGCAAAATTACACCATCGTCATCGTCACCCACAACATGCAGCAGGCCGCGCGGGTGAGCGACTACACGGCGATGATGATGATGCGCGAGGACCGCGCCGGCGAGCTGATCGAGCTCGACACCACCGAGAAGATCTTCACCAAGCCCAGCGACAAGCGCACCGAGGACTACGTGTCGGGGCGGTTTGGGTAGTTCGTATTTCGTATTGCGTATTTCGTATTCCGTAATACGCAATACGGAATACGCAATACGCAACACGCAACACTTCACTCCTCCCGAACCGCCCGCGCGATCTCTAACCTGCCCAAGCGCAGCATAGGGTAAATCGCGGCCAGCAGCGCCGAGACGACCGCGACCACCATCGCCTGCGCGAAGGTCTCCCACTGCAAGTCAAGGCGAATCGTCCAGCCGAACGATCGCAAATTGATGATGTAAACCAGGATCAGCGCGAGCAGAAAGCCGGTGGGCATGGCGAGCAGGCCGGCTGTCCCACCCATCAACCCCGTCTCCAGCAGGGTCATGCGCCAGAGCTGGCGCAACGTCATGCCGTTGGCGCGCAGCATCCCCAACTCGCGCGTCCGCTCGATCTGCAACGCCATCAGCGCGCTGAGCACGCCGATGAAGGCGACCACTGTGGCCAGCAGGTTGAGCGCGCCGGTGATGGTGAACGTGCGCTCGAAGATCGCCAGCGCGTCGGCGCGCAGCTCGCGGTTGGCCGAGATCACCAGGTCGCGGCCGGCAAACCGCCGGCGTAGCTGATCCACAAACGCGCCCAGGTCGCTCACCTGCGCCGGGTTCACGTAAAGCGCCAGCGAGGAGATTTGCGCGTCCTGCCAATAGCGGCGGTAGGTCTCGTGGCGCATGACGATCACGCCGGCGTCGGAGGCGTAGTCGTAGTACACCGCCACCACCTGGAAAGCCCGCTCGCCCTGATCCGTGCGCAGGAGCAGCCGGTTGTTCTGTGGGGTGATGCCGTATTTGTTGGCGAACGGCTCGGAGACTTGCACTTCGTCCTGGCCGGCCATGCTGGCCCAGAGGCCATCGGCTGGCCGCAAGGTCCACACGAAGGTGCGCGCCGATCGCTCGCGGTTTGAGCGAATGGCCAACAGCGAGGCCGGCCGATATTCGGCGTCGGCGGTGCGAAAGTCCACCGACACGCGGCGGAAGCGCGTCACGTCGCTCACGTCGGGCAGCGCCTCGAAATCGGCCACCACCGAAGGCGCGATCGTGGCGTTGCTGGCGTTGATGCCGGTCGCCGGCGGCGCGATGTACACATCCGCCGTCAACGAGGCGTCCAGCCAGGATTCAACGGTGGTGCGAAAGCTGTTGATCATGCTCTGTAGGCCGATGATCACCGACACCGCCACCATCAGCGAGGCGATGGCGATCGCCGTGCGCGAGATGGCGTTGACCACCCCGCGCGCCGAGAGGCGGCCGACCAGGCCGGCCAGGCGGTCGAGCAGGGGCTGCAGCGCGCCCATGAGCCCGATCGTCGCCATCGGCGAGGCCAGCGCCAGCCCGATCAGCACGAAGAAGATCCCGCCCAGGTTCACCACCAGCGCGCGGGAGAGCAGCAGCATGGCCGCGCCGATCGCGAGCATGACCAGGCCGGCGAGCGCGACGCGCGGCAACAGCCAGCGGACGCGCTGTTCGCCGGCGGAGCGGCGCAGCGCGGTGATCGGCGGGATGCTGGTGGCTTCGTAGGCTGGGGCCAGCGCAGCCAGCAGCGACGCGGCCAGGCCGAGGCCGAACCCTTTCGCCAACGTCCAGGGGTCAACATCCACCGAGCGCACGTTGACCGTGTAATACAGGTCGTTGATCGTCTGGCTCACCAGCCCGACTGCGCCCCGACCGAGCAGGATGCCCAGGCCGATGCCGAGCACGCCCCCGATCGCGCCGAGCAGCAGCGTCTCTAAGAGGACCTGGCGAAAGACCTCGGCTTGGGTCACCCCCAGGCAGCGCAGCGTGCCGATGATGGGCCGGCGCTGGACGACGGAGAAGGTGATCGTGTTGTAGATCAGGAACATGCCCACCACCAGCGCCAGCAGGCTGAGCGCGGTCAGGTTCAGCCGAAAGGCGTCGGTGAGGCTTTCCACGCTCTGGCTGCGGGCGCTCGGCTTGACGATCGCGGCGCCGGGCGGCAGGATGGCGCGGATGCGGTCGAGCAGGGCGCGGCCGGCCTCGGTCCGCTCGTCGGCGATGAGGTCAATATGGCTCAGCCGACCAGCCATGTTGAACAGCTCCTGGGCGGTGCTGATGTCCACGATCGCCAGGCCGTCCAGGGCGCGTCGGCTGCGCTCGTCGGCCGGGTTCAGGATGCCGGCGATGCGCATCGTCCGTCGCGCGTCGCCGGCCCGCAAGGTGAGCGCATCGCCCAGGCGCAGTCCGTAGCGCGCCGCCGTCTCCTGACCGATGAGCAGCGCGTCGGGCCGGACGAAGAAGTCCGTCAGATCGTTCTGGCGCAGGGGGGCGTTGCCTTGCCCCAAATAGCTGCGGAATGGGGCTTCGGCGAAGGCGTCCACCCCCAACACGCGCAAGGGCTGTTGGTCCAGCTCGACCGCGATCGCGTAGGATTCCACCACCGGCGCGGCCTCGCGCACGCCCAGCTCGACCTTTAGCCGGCGATAGACCGCCTCGTCCAAGCCGGCCCCGCTGCCGACGATCTGATGGGTGGCGCGGCCGGCCACCGTCTCGGTGCTCAGCTCGAAGGCGCGCGCGGCGCTGCCGTTGGCCAGGTCAATGGCGATCACCATCGCCACCCCCAGCGCGACGCCGAGGATGCACAGGATGGATTGCAGCGGCCGGCGCAGCAGATAGCGCAGGCCGGTCTTCAGCAACGTCATCTCACCACGACTGGGCCGGGGATGTCCAGCCCGACCTCCGCGTCGTCGAAGATCACGTAGCCGTCGGAGAGGGCGCGCAGCCAGCGGATAACGCGCTCAGCGTGGTGAGCCGGCACGTCCAGCGCGAAGCCGGTCGCGGTCTTGTGCAAGGTGGCCTGGCAGAGCGGGGCGCGGTTGCGCCCCAGGAGGGTCACTTCGGTCGGCTGCGCCACGTCGTCCACGGCGCGCCCCAGGACCACCCGCAGAAAGCCGGCGGCGTTTGGGCCGCTGACCGCGACGCGCCGCGTCGCGGTTGCCGGCGCGCCGTTCGTCGCATACCAGGTGAAGGGATAGCCCTCGCGCGGCAGGTCAACGTCGCAGCCGGCCTTGGCGACCAGCGCCTCGACGCGGGCAGCCCCTTCCATCAATGCGTCGAAGTCCACCCGCGCGGCCGGAACGGCCGCCTTCTTGCCGGCCTGCACATAGGGCTTGGCCGTCTTGAGCACGCCGGCGATGACGTCGGCGATCGCGCGCATGTCGGCCTCGTCCAGCCCGCGCTGGGTCACCCAGGGCGTGCCGAAGCGCAGCGCGCTTGGCCGGCCGGCGTCCGGATCGCCGGGGATGGTGTTGCGGTTACAAACGATGCCGATCAGATCGAGGATGCGCGAGGCGACGTTGCCCATCAGCGGCACGCCGTCGTGTTGAGCGACCGACTTGCAATCCAGCAGCACCATGTGCGTGTTGGTGCCGCCGTATGCCACGCGCAGCCCGTTGGCCTTGAATCCCTCGCTCAGCGCGACCGCGTTCTTGACGATCTGATGCTGGAGCGCCCTGAACTGGGGCGTCTGGGCCAGCTTGAACATGGTGGCCATACCGGCGACTTTGTTCATGTGCGGGCCGCCCTGCAGGCCGGGGAAGACCGCCCGATCAACCCGTTTGGCGATCTCCGGGTCGGTGGTGATGATCACGGCGCCGCGCGGCCCCATCATGGTCTTGTGGGTGGTGAAGACGGTGACGTGGGCGATCCCCACCGGATTGGGATAAGCGCCGGCGGCGGCCAGGCCGGCGGCGTGCGCGATGTCGGCCAATAGATACGCGCCCACCGCGTCGGCGATGGCGCGGAACTTGGCGAAGTCCGGCGCCCACGGATAGGAGGTGAAGCCGGCGATGATCAGCTTAGGCCGCTCGCGCTGGGCCAGATCATGGATCTCCTCATAGTCCAGCAGCTCGGTCTCTGGGTTGACGCGGTAATGCACCACGCGCTGGCGCTGGCCGGTGAAGTTCACCGGGCTGCCGTGCGAGAGGTGGCCGCCGTGCAATAGGTCGAGCGTCATCACCGTCTCACCCGGCTGAAGCAGGGCGTGGTAAACGGCCACGTTGGCGATCGCGCCGCTCAGCGGCTGGACGTTGACGAACAATTGTTCTGGCCGCATCCCCGGCGGGCAGAAGGCCTCTGCCGCGCGCCGCTGGGCGAGCGCCTCGACCAGGTTGCAGAACTCCACGCCCTTGTAATAGCGCCGGTCGCCGTTGCGCCGGTAAAAGGCCAGTTGGTAGTCATAGTCCAGCAGCGCGGCCTCGTCCAGCCCGTGCAGATCGGCGTGGGGATAGCCCTCGGCATAGATGTTCTGAAAGACCGAACCCTCCGCCTCGCGCACAGCAGCCGGCACATACGACTCGCTGGCGATCATGATCAGCTTGTGGAGCTGGCGGGCGTGCTCATGGCGGATCAGCTCGGCGACTTCTGGGTCAACTTCGGCCAAGCTGCCGCGAACGAGAAAGTCACTCATCGGTTTGCTCCTCTTCCGGTATTAAAAAAGGCAACCAGGCCATGGCCTGAGTTGCCTTTTGTGCAGGATAAACACCGCGCCTGGGCGCAGTGCTTGTGAACACGGCCTTCTATTCAATGCGATTCTAGCATGGGCTATAAGCAAAAGCTGAGGGGGTGCGTTCACGGTTTGGGGCAATGCCCCCTTCTAATTCCCCCGCACGCGGGGGAAGGTTTCCACATAGAGCGCCGCGCTTCTGGGTTGCCTCTATTGGTGAATGCACCCGCTGAGGGGGTGCGCTCGCAAGCTGAGGCGCTGCGGGGTCAGCACAGCGCCTTGCCTCACCCTCGTCATTCTGAGCGACAGCGCGGCATGCCGTGTCCACGAATTCATCATACTGGCGTGGACTGCGCAATTGGCAATCCGCGACTGCTACTCTGCCGAATCGTCTGAATCCAACACTTGTCCGCTCCGTCGCAGACGCAGGCGGGCGACCCGCAGCTTGTCCATTTCTTCCACGCATAGCACCACACCCTGCGATTTCAGCTCAACACAATCGCCCACGGCGGGGATGCGGCCCAGTTGGCCCATGACGAACCCACCGATCGTGTCGTAGTTGGGATCCTCCAGCGATAGCCCGAAGGCTTCGTTCACGTCGCCGATCGTCATCAAACCGTTGATCAGCGCGCTGCCATCGCTGGTCAGTTGGACATCGGGAAGAGCAGCCGCCGGCTCCTCCAGTTCGCCGATCAAACGCGCCAGCAAATCGTTCAGGGTCACCAGGCCAGCGGTGCCGCCGTATTCATCGAGCACGATCGCCATGTATTCGCGCCGGGCGCGGAACTGCTGAAGCAGCTCATCGGCGCGCTGTGTATCGGGCACGAAGAATGGCTCACGCATCAATTGGCGGATGGGGGGGACGCGGGTGGACGACAGCAGCGCAGGCACCAAGTCCTTGATGTGCAAGACGCCGACGATGCGATCAAGTGACCCCTCATAGACCGGCAGCCGGCTGTAGGCCCGCGCAGAGAACAGATGCGCCACCTCCGCCAGGGGCGATTCGACGCTGACGCAGAGCATTTCGGTGCGCGGGACCATCACTTCGCGGACCGTGGTGTCACCCAAAGAGAAGACCTTGCTCAGCAACTCCCCCTGCTCTGCCTCGAGCACGCCGCCGCGTTCGCTGGCCTCGATCAACATCCGCAGTTCCTCGATGGTGTGCAGACGCTCGCCGTTCAGGTCAGAGCGAAAGCCCAACGCCTGTAAGACCAACCTGGATGACCCTTTAAGCAGCCACACAAAAGGCGCGAAGAACTGCGCCAGGGCGCGCATCGGCGGGACGACCAACAGCGCGACCCGTTCGGCCAGGCGCAGCGTGATCGCCCGCGGCACCAGCTCGGCCAGCACAATCTGAAAATAAGAGGCGATCAACAAGCCGGCCAACGCGCCGATGAACGATGATGACGGCAAGGCAAAAGGGACGAACACGCTGAGCGCCGCCAGGGCCTGGCTGATCAGCCGGCTGAAGGCCGGCTCGCTCAGCGCCCCTATCGCCAGCGATGTCAGCGTCACCCCCACTTGCGTCGCCGCAAAGAAGCGATCGGGATCCTCCATCACAGCCAACACCAGCCTGGCCGATGCGCTCCCCTGTTCGGCCAGTTCCATGATGCGCGTCCTGCGCGAGACGGCCACGCCGTACTCAGCAAAGACAAAGAAGGCGTTGAGCAAGAGGAGCAGGAGTAAGCTGCTTATGCCTAAGGCGATGTCAGCATCCATCCTATAATCAAAGCGCTATTGTGTTATTGTAGCTTTATGCTAAGTGCGCATCGAAAGGGCATTTACCAAGCTTTTGACCCCGCCGGCAACGTGATCGCCGATGAACGCTGGCAGGCCGTTCGGCTATCGCGCGGCGTTCAGATTGACAACGAAACAGCCCGCCTGGCCCCCTTTGGCGAACCGCGCAGCGATGCAATGACCATTCAGCTCGACGAGCAACTTCGTTTGCTCGAAGTCACCGTTCACGGCTTGTTCGGGACGCGCGAAAGCCGCGTGCGCGTCTTGGGTGAAGCGCGGGATCACGCCACCATCTGCTGGCGTCACAAAGCCCAAGTTCACGAGAAATCCGTCCGTTGGCGGGATGATATCGAGATCCTGTGGAACACGCCGCTGTGCTATATGGTGATGATATGGCACAGCCGGCTGACCCTTGGCCAGGCGCGCAACCTGGACGCCATTTTGCTCGACGCCATCACACTCCGACCCTCGGAGATTCGCCTTATCCTCCAGCGCCACCCCGACGAACGTCACCCCACCCGTTTCGGCGAGAAGCTGCTCCAGCACTACCAGATCATCAATGGCCAGCTCAGCAGCCAGATCTGGTGCGACGAAGACGGGGTGATCTACGACTGCGCGGCTGCTGATGGGTCGGGATATGTGCTCACCGCGGTGAATGTCTAACATGCAGCGGTTCGGGCCTTACGCAGACCTGACGGAGATCGGACGAGGGGGGATGTCGGTGGTGTATCGGGCCACCGCCCCCGATGGCCGACTGGTCGTGCTGAAGTTGATGGCGCCACATCTGGCCGGCAATCTCACTGCCCGCCGCCGCTTCGAGATGGAAGGCAGATTGGCGCTGAATCACCCCAACATCGCGCGCGTCCACCGGACCGGCTTGCAAGACGGCACACCATATATTGAGATGGAGTATGTCGCCGGCCAGACGCTCAGCGCGCTGGTGGCGCGTCAAGGGCCGCTCTCGCCAACGGTCGCGGTGCGCCTCCTGGCCGACATCGCCAGCGCACTCGACTATGCCCACCGCCAGGGCATCATTCATAGAGACATAAAGCCAAGCAACATCATCGTCCGTCCGGATGGGCGGGCTGTGCTCACCGACTTTGGCGTGGCCAAGCTGCCCGACGCCACCGCCTACACAGCGACCACAGCGCGGGTCGGGTCGGTGCTGTTTATGTCGCCCGAACAAGCAGCCGGCGCCTACACGTTGACCCCTGCTTCGGACATCTATTCCCTGGGCGTGACCATGTATTACGCGCTGACCGGCCGCACGCCCTTTCAGGGCGGCACCGATGTCGCCATCGCCCGTCAGCACATTGAGCAAGCGCCCCCTCATCCAAGCGAGGTCTATCCAGCCCTGCCGCGCGCGATCGGCGACGTTTTGATGCACGCGCTGGCTAAGGCGCCTGCTCAGCGCCCAGCCTCGGCGGGAGAGCTGGCCCATCGCTTCGCGGCAGCGCTGCGCGCTGCCGGGGCGCCGGCAGCGCCCACTTCCGGCAGACACAGCGCGCCATCTACTTCAGCCCAGCGCTCGCCAGGGCTGCTCGCCGGCCTGGGGAGCGCCGCAGCACTCATCATTGTGGGGGCGCTCATCGCTGCGCCGCTCATGTCGAGGACGCTCCCTCCCACTCCTGCCACCTCGCGGGCAACACGCCAGCCGATCAATCAACTCGCCATGCCAACTGCCGTTCCAACCCAACCGGTGCCCGCTACCCCACCGACGCGCGCCGCGCCCAGCCCAACGCCGCCGTTCGCCATTATGTCGGTCATGATTGAACAGCCAACTGCGCGCGTCACGCCCACGCCGCGCGCTCGGCCAACCAGAGTCGCGCGCCCTGTCCGGCCAACGCGCCAACCTCCCGATCCCATCCCGCCGATCGCATCGTCTGCCACGCTGCCGGCGCCTGCCACGCTCACGCCGTCTCCCCTCCCGCCCGCCACGCCCACGCCAGACTCACCGCCGACCCCCACCTTGTCCGTCAGCGACACCCCGCCCTCGCCAGAAGTCCCAACCACAGCGCCGGAGGGAAACTGATGCGCCCATAACGTGAGTTCGGCTTAAGTGGGTGCATTCATGATTGGGGACACATGCGCTAGGCGTGACCGGCATCGAGCATACGAGGGTCACCAGCACCTTGCCTCCCCCTGTGCGTGACAGACTGACAGGGGCCCACGCCCCTGTTGGTGAATGCGCCCTCTTTGCGGCCGGTTACACTTAGCCCGTCCATGGTAAAGCTGACGATCTTCTTCCGCCAGCCGGCGGATGTGGAGGCGTTCGAGCAACACTTCGCCAACCGCCACGTGCCGCTGATCGCGGCCATGCCCAACGTCATCCGCACCTCGGTCTCGCGGGCGCTTGGCGCGCCGCGCGGCCCAGCCCCGTACTACCTGATTCACGACATCTACTTCGCCGACATGGCCGCGCTGAACTACGCGCTGAACTCGGCGCAGGGTCGAGCCGCTGGCGCCGACCTGATGGCCTTCGCGCGCGACATCGTCTCGCTGATGTTCTCGGAGGTGTGGGGCGAGGAATCGCCACCGGCCAGCGCTACGCGCGATACACCAGCGCAGGGGGATGCCCCTCCACATCCACCGTCACCCGCGCCGGCGGGGCAGACAGGGTGAGCAAATAGTCAGCCAGCGCGTCGCGCACGTGGCGTTGGAGGATGCGCCGCAACGGCCGCGCCCCCATGCCTGGCTCGCGGTTTTGGGCCAGCAGCCAGGCGCGCGCCGCGGGTGTCACCTCCAGCGCGATCCCCTGCGATGCGGCCAATTTGACCTCGCGCGCGATCAACAGGTCGAGGATCTTCGCCATCGTCTCCGGCGCGAGCAGCTTGAAGATCACGATCTCATCTAACCGGTTCAGGAACTCGGGGCGGAAGAAGGCGCGCACCTCGGCCAGCGCCAGCTCGCGCGCCCGTTCGCCCAGCGTTGGGTCGCTCAGATAGGCCGCGCCCAAGTTGCTGGTGAGGATGATGACCGTCTCGGCAAAGTTGGCAACGCGCCCCTGGCCGTCCGTCAGCCGGCCTTCCTCCATCACCTGAAGCAGGACATCCAAGATGCGCGGGTGCGCCTTCTCCACCTCGTCGAAGAGCACAACGGCATACGGCGATTTAAGGATGCGCTCGGTGAGCTGGCCGCCGCTCTCATAGCCCACGTAGCCCGGCGGCGAGCCGATCAGGCGATTGATCGCGTCATCCTTTTGATACTCGGTCATGTCCAGCGCGACCAAGGCATCCTCATCGCCGAACAAAAACTCGGCCAGCGCCTTGGCCAGCTCGGTCTTGCCCACCCCGCTTGGGCCGAGGAAGAGGAACGAGCCAATCGGCCGCTTGGGGTCTTTCAACCCGACGCGGGCGCGCTTGACAGCGCGGCTGACGGCGAGCACAGCTTCATCTTGGCCGATCACGCGCTGCTGAAGCGCCTGCGCCATCTGGGCGTATTTGGCGCGCTCGTCCGCGCTCAGCTTGTTCACAGGGATGCCGGTCATCAGGCTGACGGCATAGGTGACGTCCTCGCCGTCAACAACCGGCGCGCCGCCCGCCGCCGTCCGCGCCACGGCACAGGCGCGATGCAACACGTGCACAGCCGAGCCGGGCAGCGGGCGCTGGCCGACGTAGCGCGCGGCCAGCGCCGTCGCCGTGCGGATCGCCTCGTCGCTAATGGTCAAACCGTAATCGCGCTCAAACGCCGGCTTGTGCAACGCAAGCATGTCAACGCACTCTTCGACGGTCGCGGGCGGCACGTCCAGCCGCTGTGCGTGGGCGATCAGCGCAGTATTTGGGCGAATGCGCTCGTTGTACTCCGCATCGCTGACCGTCCCGATCACCGCGCACGCATCCTCGATGATCGCCTTGTGCAAATCCTTCATCGCGCTCGCATGCGCGCTGCTCTCGGCGCGCCCGAAGAAGCGCTGGATGTTCGGGATGAGCAGCGCGCCGCCCTCCGCCTGGCGCAGCGCGATCTGCATGGCCAAGCCGGGGTTGTCCAACCAGGCCGACTCGCTCACCTCGATCAGGCGCTGGATGCCGAGCGGGCCTTTGCCCTCGGCGATCAAGAAGGCCAGCGACTGGGCCAGGCTGCGCCGGCCGCTGCCGGGCTGGCCAACCAGGAAGACGCTGCGCCCTTTGGCCAACGAGAGCACGCTCAGCAGCGTCTGAAGCAGCTTCTCGCGGAAGAAGAGCGGCCCCAGCCGGCCATGTTTGGCCTCGGCCACCCAATCTATGGTCGTCGTGCGCTTGCTGACGATCCCTTCGTGCATCAGCGCGGCCAGCGCGGCAGGGGTGATCCCCCTGCGCTGGAGCATGCCGGCGGTGCTGATGCCGGGCTGCGCCAGCGCGCTGAGCAGATGTTCGGTGGCGATGTAGATCTCGCCGTTGGCCAGCGCGATGGCGCGCGCCTCGTCCAGCGCGATCAGCGTCTCGTCGCTGAGCGTGACGGGGGTGTTGTGATCGGTGATGTAATCGAACTTGGCCGAGCGGCCTTCGCGCGCGCGCATTTGGGCTTCGGCCTCGCGTTCTAGCTCAACCAGGCTGAAGCCGCGATCGCCGGCCAGGTGAGCGATCGCGCGATGCGCGGTGGACTCAGGCATCCGCAGCAGGGCCAGCAGCAACATCTCGGGCATGAGCAACGACTTACCAAACTGGCGCATGATGTCGCCGGCGCGGTTGAGCGCCGCCCGCGTCGTGCTGGCCAGCAGGTCTTTATTGAGCGTGCCCATCGGCCCGCATTGTCGCACCGGCGGGCCTACTTTTGGTGGGCGGCCTCGTAGGCGTTGATCACGTCCATCATCCCCAGCAGGTAACCGATCTCATCCACGCCGTTGAGCAAGCAGGCCTTGCTGAAGGGGTCAATCGGGAAGTGGACCGCTCGGCCATCGGGAAGGGCCAGGGTTTGCGCGGCCAAGTCAATATGCACTTCGATCTCCGGCTGCGCCTGGAAGGCCTGGAAGAGGCCGGTGTGCGTCGCCTTATCCACGACCACCGGCAGCAGGCCGTTCTTGAGCGCGTTGTTGCGGAAGATGTCGGCGAACGAGGTGCTGATCACCGCGCGGAAGCCATAGCCGACGAGCGCCCAGGGCGCATGCTCGCGGGATGATCCGCACCCAAAGTTGTCGCCGACCAGCAGCACCTGCCGGCCTTTCATCTCCGGCCGGTTGAGCACAAACTCCGGATTCGGCGAGCCATCGGCGCCGTAGCGCCAGTCGTAGAACAGGCACTCCCCCAGCCCTTGCTTGTCGGTCACCTTCAGAAAGCGGGCCGGGATGATCTGATCGGTGTCAATGTTCTCGATGGGCAGCGGGACGATCTTGCTGGTCAGGGTTGTGAATCGGTTCATTGCTCATCAGGGAGTGGAACGCAGTCGGAGGCTATTCGGGCCAGGAAGTCTGGATCTGTGCGGTGGTAGTCCAGCACGTCCACCCGGAAGGGAAGATCAGAGTCCTCGAAATCCAGACACAGCTCAGCAAAGCGATACGGATCTATCGGGCCGTCGGCGCGCAGGAGCAGGTCTAGATCGGCGTGCGGTTTAGGCCGTCGGCCGGCGCGCGAGCCGAAGACGAAGACCTGCGCGTGCGGGGCATGCCGACGCAGGATGTGCCACACCAGGCGCAACTGTTCAGGCGTGAGATGAACGGTCATCTTCTCCCAACCGTTGCTCTAACTGAGCCAATAAGAAGCGCGCATCTTCCAGGAACTCCGGGATCACCTCGAACACTTGCGCTGCGATGGCTTCGCTATATACATGGCTTGTCAGGTTGCGCCGTCCGAGATAGAGCATCCATGCCGCGCTGTCGCGCAACAAGCCCTGCTCAAAGCCCAGGCGAAAGAGCTGGCGATTGGTCAAGCGATCGATCGGTTCGATGCTGTTTTCCTCCAAGAAGCGCTTGAGCGTCTTCCACGCCACCTCGAATGTGAACTCAAAGCGTTGAATCGTCGCGTCGCGCAGCAACACCCTCAATGATTCATCGGTCGTTCGGCTTTGGTAGGTGAATAGCGCTTCTTGCAAGGCGCCAATCGTGCGCCGGAGCGGCCCCAAATCAACCGTCATCCGTCCAGGAGGGTGCGCGCGTCGGTGATCACGCCGGTGACGGCGCTGGCCGCAGCGGTTAGCGGCGAGGCGAGGAAGGTGCGCCCGCCCTTGCCTTGCCGGCCCTCGAAGTTGCGGTTGCTCGTGCTGATGGCGTATTGGCCAGGTTCTAGCTGATCGCCGTTCATGGCGATGCACATGCTGCATCCTGCTTCGCGCCACTCGGCGCCGGCGGCGATGAAGATGTCGCGCAACCCCTCGCGCTCGGCCTGGCGCTTCACCTGGGTGCTGCCGGGCACCACGAGGACGCGCACGCCCTCCTTTACTTTGCGGCCCTTAAAGATGCGCGCGGCCTCGCGCAGGTCGCTCAGCCGGCTGTTGGTGCAACTGCCGATGAACACCACGTCTATCGGGTGGCCCAGCAAGGGCTGATTCGGGCGCAAGTCCATGTAGGCCAGGGCCTTTTGTAGCGCGGCCTTCTGGCTGGGATCGCCGACCTGGTCTGGATCGGGCACGCGGCCGGTGATCGGGATGCCCATGCCGGGGTTGGTGCCGTAGGTGATCATCGGTTCGAGGCTGCTGGCGTCGAGGGTGATCTCCGCGTCGTAGCATGCGCCCTCGTCGGTGGGCAGGCTGCGCCAATACGCCAGCGCGCGATCCCAGGCGTCGCCCTGTGGGGCGAACTCACGGCCAGCCAGCCATTCAAACGTGGTGTCGTCGGGCGCGATCAGGCCGGCCCGGCTGCCGCCCTCGATGCTCATGTTGCAGATCGTCATCCGGCCTTCCATCGAGAGCTGGCGGATCGCCTCACCGGTGTATTCAAACACGTGGCCCGTGCCGACGCCCACGCCATATTTGGCGATCAGGCCGAGGATGATGTCCTTGGCGGTCACGCCGGGCCGCAGCCGCCCATCAATGCGCACGTTCATGGTCTTCGGCTTGCGCTGGAGCAAGCACTGCGTCGCCAGGACCATCTCCACCTCGCTGGTGCCGATGCCGAAGCCCAGCGCGCCGAACGCACCGTGGGTGGCTGTGTGGCTATCGCCGCACACGATGGTCATGCCGGGCTGGGTCAGCCCAAGCTCCGGGCCGATCACATGCACGATGCCCTGCTTATCCGCGCCGCTCTTGATGCCGTAGAGCGGGATGCCGTGCTCGGCAGCGTTGCGCTCCATCGTCTCGATCTGTTTACGCGCCAGCTCGTCCGTGATCGGCAAGCTGCGGTCGTGGGTGGGGATGCCGTGGTCGAGGGTGGCGAAGGTGCGGTCGGGCCGGCGCACCTTCAGCCCGCGCCGGCGCAGCCCTTCAAACGCCTGCGGCGAGGTCACCTCGTGCACAAGGTGCAGGTCTATGTAGAGAACGGTTGGCCCATCGGGCAATTCAGTCACCACGTGGGCGTCCCAAATCTTCTCGAACAGCGTCTTCGGTCGCTTGGTCATAGGTTCGGATTTTAAGGATCGCTACAAGACAGACGGTCACCCTGTCAGATAGCTGCTGTGCCGGCTTTCACATGCGCTCAATCGGCATCGGCTTGCGGGCGCGGATGCGCGCCAGCCCGCGGTTCACCGCGGCCAGGTAGGCTTTGCCGCTGGCCACCAGCGTGTCGGTGTCCGCGCTGCGCCCGCTGAAGATGTGCTTGCGCCCCTCGGCGTCTTGCATCTCGATGCGGATGGTGACGTTGGCGATGGCGTCAATGCCCTCGGTCACGGCGTGCACGTGGAACTCCACCAGCTTGGCATCGGCGCCGGTGATGCGGTTGATGCAATTGCACACCGCGTTGACCGGCCCGTTGCCCAGCGCGGCGTCCTCGCGCAAATCGCCGTTCTCGTCAATCAGCCGCACGCTGGCCACCGGCGTGTTGCCGGTGCCGGTGGTGACGTGTAGCTCATCGAGCTTGAAGATGTCGTTGCCCAAACTCTCGAACTGATCGGTGAGCAGCGCCTCGATGTCAGCATCGCTGACCACTTTCTTCTTATCGCACAGCAGCTTAAAGCGTTCAAAGGCCTTGTCCAGCTCTTCGCGGCTCAGCTCATAGCCCATCTGCCGCAAGCGGTCGGCGAAGGCGTGCCGGCCGCTGTGCTTGCCCAGCACGAGGTTGGTGCTGTTCCAGCCGACGGCCTCCGGGCGCATGATCTCATAGGTCAGCGGGTTCTTCAGCATGCCATCCTGGTGGATGCCGGCCTCGTGGGCAAAAGCGTTGGCGCCGACGATCGCCTTGTTCGGCTGCACCGGGATCGAGGTCAGGCTGCTGACCATCTTGCTGGTGCGCACGAGCTGCGTGGTGTCTATGTTTGTATACAGGTTGCCGAAGAACTGCGGGCGGGTCTTGAGCGCCATGACCACCTCCTCCAGCGCGGTGTTGCCCGCCCGTTCGCCGATGCCGTTGATGGTGACCTCTGCTTGGCGCGCGCCGGCCATGATCCCGGCCAGGGTGTTGGCTGTGGCCAGCCCCAGGTCGTTGTGACAATGCACGCTGACGATCACCTTGCCTTCTTTGATCCCCGGCACGTTCTGGACGATGCCCTCGATCAGGCGGCCATATTCCTGCGGCGTGCAATAGCCCACCGTGTCGGGGATGTTGAGCGTCGTCGCGCCGGCCTGTACGGCCACCGTGAGCACTTGCCAGAGGAACTCCGGATCGCTGCGGCCGGCATCTTCGGGCGAGAACTCCACGTCGTCGCACAGGCTCTTGGCGTAGGCGACGAACTCGCCAACTTGCTCGATGCAGTCGCTGCGCGAGATCCTGAGCTTGTACTGCAAGTGGATGTCGCTGGTGGCCAAGAAGGTGTGGATGCGTGGGCGCCTGGCCCATTGCACGGCGCCCCAGGCGTGGTCAATGTCCTTTTTGGCGCAGCGGGCCAGGCTGGCGATCACCGGCGCGTTCTCCGACTGGCCAACTTCTTGGGCGATGCGGGTGACGGCCTCGAAATCGCCCGGCGAGGCGATGGCGAAGCCGGCTTCGATGATGTCCACCCCCAACCGGGCGAGCTGGCGCGCGACCTCCAGCTTCTCGGCCAAGTTCAGCGTGGCGCCGGGCGATTGCTCGCCGTCGCGCAGGGTGGTGTCGAAGATCAGGACGCGATTGGGATCGAACATAAGTCGCTCTTCCTCCTGAGTAACTGGTAGCGGGCTTTACGTTCCTGAGAGGCAATGCGCCCACCGTCTATCACCAGACGGTGGGTGATGAAGGGCAGGATGTCCTCCGCATGGTGGGTGACCAACAGCACGCTGGTCTGCGCCGCGATCTGTTGAAAGACGCCGGCCAACTCGGCGCGCGCCTCAGCGTCGAGGCCATCGAAGACCTCATCCAGGATCAGCAGGCGCGGCGCGTTGACCAGGGCGCGCGCGATCAGCACCTTGCGCGCCTGGCCGTAGCTCAGCTCCAAGATGCTGCGCCGGGCGAGCGGGAGCAAGCCGAACAAAGCGAGCACCTCGCGCACGCGCTGCTTCTGGGCGCGGCTCAGCGGTTGAAGCCAGCCCACGCTGGCAAAGAAGCCGCTGGCCACAACCTGGGCGGTCGTCAGGTCAGCGCTGTAGCGGGCCTGGAACTCGCAAGAGACATAGCCAATGCGCTGCTTGGCCTCCCAGACGCTTGACGCGCGCTGTCGGTCATCTGGTCGGTCAACGAAGCGCTCGATCCTCCCGCCGTGCGCGGGCCATAGCTCGCCCAGGATCAGCCGCAGCAGGGTGCTCTTGCCGGCGCCGTTGTCGCCGAGGATGGCCCAATGTTCACCAGGGTTGACCCGCCAGGTTACGCCGCGCAAGATCAGCGCGTCGCCGTCGGCGGTGGCCACGTCGGCGTTGACGATGTTGATCAACAATGGAGGCCGCGCCGCGGCCCGCCGAGCGATCGCCGCGTCGTCGAGCGCCTGCCAGGTGGCCGGCCTGGACCTGCGTCGCGCAGAAGCCACGAGGGCTTCGCGCCGGCCCAGCCAGACAATCCGCCCCTCCTTAAGCTCCATGACATGCGTGATCGCAGGGATGATCTCATCGCGGCGATGGGTCGTGATCAGAAGCTGCGTGCCCTGTGCCGCCAGGCGCTGGATTGCTTCGAGCAGCTCGTGGCGGCTGCGGGCGTCCAGCCCAACGCCGACCTCATCCAGGATGAGCACATCGGGATCGCCGACCAGCGCGCGTGCGATCAACACTTTGCGCAGTTGGCCCTGCGACAGCCGGTGCAGCGGCGCATCGGCCAGGGCCTGGATGCCGAGCGCGTCCATGGCCCGCGCAACGCGCATCAGCTCGGATCGGGTGGGCCGACGGGTGACCTGCTCGCCCCCCAGCAGGCCGGTGAACACCACGTCGCGCACTTGCATGGGCTGGGCGTCCCAGCGCGTGTGAAGGCGGAGGTAGCGTTGCTGCTGTTCGGCGCCGACGAGCGCGATGCGCTGCGGGGCGCCGATCGGGGAAGCGGTCGGTCGGCCATCGAAGTAGTAGTAGCGGCTGCCGCCGTCCACAGGCGCGGGCCAGATCTCGCCGCGCAGCAAACGAAGAAAGGTGCTCTTGCCCGCGCCATTAGGGCCGAGCACTGCCCAATGCTCGCCCCGCCGCAGCGCCCACGACAGGTCGTGGAGCACGCGCCGGCCGTTGAGCGCGACGTTGACGCGCTCCAGGCGGATCAGCACATCGCCTGCTGCGTGCGGGGCGAGCGTCATTAAGCGCCTCCTTCGCCGGGTTTCACCTCGCGCGGGTTGATCCACGGCATCATGCGGCGGAGCTTCAGGCCGACCTTTTCAATTGGGTGGTTGATGTCGCGCCGGCGGTACTCGTTGAAGCGCCGGCGGCCGGTCTGGTTCTCCTTGATCCACTCGCGCGCGAACTTGCCTGACTGGATGTCGGCCAGGATCTTCTTCATCTCCGCGCGCGTGCGGTCATTGATGATGCGCGGGCCGCTGATGTAATCGCCCCATTCGGCGGTGTCGCTGATGCTGTAGCGCATGAAGTTCAGCCCGCCGCGGTACATCAGGTCCACGATCAACTTCAGCTCGTGTAGGCACTCGAAGTAGGCCATCTCCGGCGCGTAGCCGGCCTCGGTGAGCGTCTCGAAGGCAGCCTTGATGAGGTGCGAGACGCCGCCGCAGAGCACCACCTGCTCGCCGAACAGGTCGGTCTCGGTCTCTTCTTTGAACGTGGTGCGGATGACGCCGGCGCGCGTGCCGCCGATCGCTTTGGCGTAGGCCAGCGCGTTCTTCAGCGCGCGCGTCCCGCCCTGATAGACGGCCACTAAACAGGGAGTGCCGCCGCCGTCTTGGTAGGTGCTGCGCACGGTGTGGCCGGGTGCCTTGGGGGCCACCATGCTCACGTCCACGTACTTCGGCGGCACGATCTGGCCAAAGTGAATGTTGAAGCCGTGGGCGAACATCAGCGTCTTGCCCTTGGTCAGGTGTGGCTCGATGTGTTCTTTGTAAATCTGCGCCGCCGGCACGTCGGGCACCAGCATCATGATGAAGTCACCCGCCTCAGCGGCCTCGCCGACGGTCATCACGCGCAGGCCGGCGTTCTGCGCCTTCTCGCGGCTCTTGCTGGTCTCCGGCAATCCGACCACCACATGCACGCCGCTGTCCTTCAGGTTCAGCGCATGGGCATGGCCCTGGCTGCCGAAGCCGATCACGGCCACCGTCTTGTCGCGAAGGAGTTCGAGATCTGCGTCTTTGTCGTAGTAAACCTTAGCCATGACGTTGATTTTGGACGACGATTGGGAATGCGGATGTTAACCGCGCACCATGGCGATGCGTCCGGTGCGGATCACCTCAAGGATGCCGTAGTCCTGAAGCACGCTGAGCAGGGAATCCACCTTCTGCTCCTCGCCGGTGATCTCGATGATCAGCGAGTCCTTGGCCACGTCCACGACGCGGCTCTGGAACATATCGGCGATCTGCTTGATCTCGCCGCGGTGCTGCGCGTCGCTCACGCGCACCTTGATCAAGGCCAGCTCGCGGGCGACGGTCGGCAGGTTGGTCACGTCCTGCACGTCAATGACGTTGACCAGTTTGTAGAGGTTGCGCTCCACGAGCGCAGCGTTCGTCTTGCTGGCGTCAATCACGATCGTCATGCGCGAGACGGTGGGGTCCTCGGTCGTGCCGACGGCCAGGCTCTCGATGTTGAAGTTGCGGCGGCGCATCAGGCTGGCGACGCGGTTGAGCACGCCAGGCTTGTTCTCCACCAGCGCCACCAGCGTATGGCGGGTCGGGTTCTTCTGAGCCTCCATGCGATCAATCAACATAGAAACCTCCTCAGCTTATACGTAATACGCAATACGCAATACGGAATACGTATTCCGTGTTGCGTATTCCGTATTGCGTGTTCCGTATTGCGTATTACTGCGCCTTCACTTTCATAAAGTCCATGCCGCCGCCCAGGGCAGCCGGCTGGATCGGCCGGCGGGTCATCTCGTTCAATGATTTGCCGGGCTGGATCATCGGGAAGACGTTGGTCTCCTTCTCCACCACGAACTCGATCAACACCGGGCCTCTGTGCGCGCGCGCATGGCGGATGGCTTGGCGCGCTTCGTTCGGCGTGGTGGCGCGCAGGCCGCAGATGCCATACGCATCCGCCAGCTTCACAAAGTCCGGCGTCCACATCTCGACCGCTGAATAGCGATGATTGTGCATCAGCTCCTGCCACTGCCGCACCATGCCCAGGAAGTTGTTGTTGATGATGGCGATCTTGATGTCCAGCCCTTCCTGGACGATCGTCGCCAATTCGGGGATGCTCATCTGAAAGCCGCCGTCGCCGGCGATGGCCCAGACTTCCTCGTTCGGGCGACCGAACTTGGTGCCAATCGCGGCCGGCACGGCGAAGCCCATCGTGCCCAGCCCGCCGCTGGTGATCAACTGGTTCTTGCGCGTGTGTTGGAAGTACTGGGTCTCCCACATCTGGTGCTGGCCGACGTCGGTGCAGATCGTGCATTGGCCCTGGGTCTCCTCCCAGATCATGCGCATCACCTGTGGCGCGAGCAGCAACTCGTCAGGCAGCTCGTAGCTCAGCACATCGTGGACGCGCGTATCGGCCCGCCATTCCTCGATCTGCTCCAGCCAACTGGGGTAACTGCGCTTCTCGATCAGCGGGATCAGCTCGCGCAGCACATCCTTGACGTTGCCGACGATGCCCACGTCAGCCGGCACGTTCTTGTTGATCTCGGCGGCGTCTATGTCCACATGGATCACGCGCGCGTTCTTGGCATAGGTCTTCAGGTTGCCCGTCACGCGGTCATCGAAGCGCATCCCCAGCGCGATCAGCAGATCGGCGTGAGCGATGGCCTGGTTGACGTAGGCTTCGCCGTGCATGCCCATCATCCGCAGGTTCAGCGGGTGGTCTTCGTTGAGCACGCCAATGCCCAGCAGGGTGGTGGCGACCGGGATGCCGGACTTCTCCACGAACTCGCGCAGCTCGTCGTGCGCGTTGCCGTGCTTGATGCCCTGGCCGGCCAGGATAATCGGCCGGCGGGCATGATCAATTAACTCCTTTGCGCGCCGCAGCAACGCGGGCAAATCCTGCTTGCCTTGGGGCTTAATCGCGCGATAGCCGCGCATCTGGATCTGGGTAATCGGCTCGTAATCCACCGTCTTGAACTGCACGTCCTTACAGATGTCCACCAGCACCGGCCCTGGGCGACCGCTGCGGGCGATGTAAAACGCCTCGGCCAGCACCTGCGGCAGTTCGTTCACGTCCATCACCAGGTAGTTGTGCTTGGTGATCGGCAGCGTCACGCCGGTCACGTCGGTCTCTTGGAAGGCGTCCGAGCCGACCAGATAAGACGCCACCTGGCCGGTGATGGCGACGACGGCGGAGGAATCCATCATCGCGTTGGCCA
>Ga0209809_1001084_pt1 | contig 22979 bp, 20 predicted proteins | sample YNPMSTMetaG_FD_186172 | JGI IMG/M metagenome (GOLD analysis project Ga0209809, IMG submission 186172) | Anoxygenic and chlorotrophic microbial mat microbial communities from Yellowstone National Park, USA - YNP MS-T MetaG (SPAdes) (version 2) ...
CTTTAGCTCCCGGAGGCATCTCTTTGTCTGGAGAAAGTATTGATATAACTCCATCACTGGAGGCGGCAAGGATCATCCCATTAGATGTGATGCCTCTTATAACTGCAGGCTTTAGATTGGCAACAATCACTACCTCTTTTCCTATAAGGTCTTCTGGCTTATAGACTTCTGCTATGCCTGCTACCAGCTGTCTGTACTCACTTCCTATGTCCACAGTAAGCTGTAAGAGCTTCTTTGCCCCCTCAACATTTCTGGCATCTACAACTTTACCTATCCTCAGGTCTACCCTTTGGAATTCCTCTATAGTTATCTCTTCCATAGTTACACCTCTATCCTAGGGAATAATGGTTTTACTTCTGGTATCTTCCAGTCTGTCCTCAATTTTCCCCAACCATCTAGGGCTTCTTTCTTTAGCGAAGATCCTAAATCTAATCCGAGGGAGTTAAGTAGATACTCCGATACCTTGGGCATAAAAGGAGAAATCAGTATGGCAATATTTCTTATTGCCTCAAAGACATTAAACATAATACTGTCGAACTCTTCTTTTTTTCCATCCCTTGCTAAGCTCCAGGGCGCTTTCTGGTCTAGATATTTATTTACCGCACCGATAAATTCCCAGATATCAGATAAGACCCTTACATATTCGAAGTTGGTCATTGCATCATCCAGATTTTTTACTATTGAATCCTTCATAGAGACCAGTTCGTTTTCTATCTCTCCCTTTTCAGGAACGATGCCGTCTCCATATCTATTTATGATCCCCACACTTCTGAAGAATAGATTACCTAGGTCATTAGCCAGATCAGAGTTTACTCTGTGTACGAAGCTTTCATCAGAGTATTCTCCATCTAATCCCAGAGGGACCTCTCTCATCAAGAAGTATCTGACTGCATCCACAGCTATATCCCATTCAAACCCTTTATCTACCAGACTTTCTGCCATCTGAATTGGGTCTATGATATTCCCTTTACTCTTGGACATCTTTTCTTTCTTTACAGTCCAGAATCCATGTGCGAATACCTTTTTCGGGACATCCACACCTAAAGCCAAAAGTATGCATGGCCATATTCCTGCATGGAACCAGAGGATATCCTTACCAACCAGATGTACTGCAGGCCAGAATGTCTCGAACTTTTCCTTGTCTTCAGGGTATCCGGCAACAGTCAAATAGTTTATCAGTGCATCTACCCATACATATATGGAATAATCTTTATCAAAAGGGATCGGAATACCCCAGGTAAGCCCCTTTCTAGATATACATAGGTCCCTCATTCCTTCTTTTACCCTATTGAGTAATTCCTGTCTTCTTGTGGGTGGTTGAACAAAGTCAGGATTGTTCTCTATATGCTGTAGAAGTTTATCCCCATATTTTGACATCCTGAAGAAATAATCCTCTTCCTTATTCCATACAACAGGCCTGCCACAGTTAGGACAGTTTCCACCTACAAGCTCATCTGCCTGATAGAATGTCTCACAGGGGACGCAGTACCACCCTTCATACACCCCTTTATAGATGTCTCCCTGTTCGTATAGTTTATTTACAATATACTGGACCACCCTCTCATGTCTTGGTTCTGTGGTCCTTATGAACTCATCATATGATATGTGAAGCTTCTTCCAAGTATCTTTAAATACCTGTGAATAAAGATCTACATGTTCTTTTGGGTCTCTGTTCTGAGCCCTGGCAGACTCTAATATCTTCTGCCCATGCTCATCTGTACCTGTAGAAAACAGGACTCTGTATCCCCACATCCTTTTAAATCTTGATATGACATCTGCGGTAATAGTAGTATAGGCATGTCCTATATGTGGAGATGCATTCACATAATAAATAGGTGTAGTTACATAAAAAGTTCCCTCTTTCATAGACTAATTTACCTCTCTATCTTCAAGTTCAGAGGTGAGATACAACTCTACCTCCATAAATTCCTCGTCAGTTAATTCTCTAAGCATTCCTCCATCTATCCTCATAATGAAGGCATTTACTGTTTCTCCTTGTGGAGCCAGTATTATATACTCTTTGTCCTTTATACTGAAGATATCTATTACTTGGAAATTATTATAGTTACCGAATTCATCTATCACCTTAATCAATTCCTCCATTGCACCCTCCTTACTAGATGAAGTTTAGCTCCTCTTAATTTTGTTTGTATATTATAACATTTTAATATAGAAAGAGTCTACAGAATGAATTATTAATCGAGCAATTATAATTGGTTGACAGGGGGGATAAAAAGCTTTATCCTAATATCTAGGGAGATAAAAATAATGTTAGAGTGGACAGGACATTTTTGGAACCTTCTCATATATCCAGAATACTGTGTTGATGAAGTGGAAGATCCAGAAGTAAATATCTTGTGGGTGTTAAAGAGGACATTAAAGAATAAAATTCCAGATTTTGTTGTGTGTATCTCACTGGATGATTATGATGATTTGTCACCGGAAGCAAGAAGGGAAGCTATAACTAAAGTAAAAAGATACATAAGAAGATTCTTTTCAGGGTCTCAGTGTAAATTATTAGGATTTGCTCATAGAAATAGCTTATATTTCTGTGGCAATATACCGGACCTTCCTACTTTTAAGAATTATTCTTCAGGGCAGAATGAAGTGTATCAAAGGCTTCACTTACTGCAGAGCTTTCTTAAAAGAAGGTCTGATATAACTGTTTCTATTGGTTTAGCCTTTCTAGAGGAGTATTCTATTAAGGGATGGAGACTTGCCGCAACGTTTACTTTGGGTTTTGGTAGTATTCAACATTTTTTGAGAGTTTTTAAAAAGGTCGAAGGGTATCCCCCGAAAGAATTTAGAAAGTCAAAATTAGTTAAGTATAGGTAAAAATTATTGTTGTATTTTTTGTTTATTCATAATAGACTAGAAAAAAATACAAGGAGGAGGGTAATAAAATGATTAGTACAACACTCTTTCCTGGTCGTTATGTGCAAGGCTATGATGCATTGAAGAGATTAGGAGTAGAGATGTCAAGATTTGGGCAAAAAGGATTTGTAATCTGTGACTCGTTTGTCTTCGATCACCTATTACCGAAATTCCGAAAGAGTGTAGAAGAAGCTATAGAGATCACGGTTGAGAGATTCGGTGGTGAGTGTTCTGACGAGGAAATAGAGAGATTGGCTAATTTTAGTAAAAGTGCCGGTTGTGATCTCATTGTGGGTATAGGAGGTGGGAAAACTTTAGATACGGCAAAGGCGGTGGCGTATGAGCTGAAAGTCCCAGTGACCATTGTTCCAACAATTGCTTCAACTGATGCCCCCTGTAGTGCACTTTCTGTAATCTATACTCCTGAAGGAAAATTTAAAAGGTATTTAGTATTACCTAAGAATCCCGATCTTGTATTAGTAGATACTAAGGTGATAGCTCAATCTCCTGTGCGTTTTTTAGTTGCAGGTATGGGAGATGCGCTAGCTACTTGGTTCGAAGCTGAGTCATGTAAGAAAAGATATGCTGGTAATATGACTGGTGATATAGGTTCTATGACAGCTTATGCATTGGCAAGGCTTTGTTATGAAACTCTTCTCGAGTATGGAGTACTTGCTAAATCAGCCTGTGAAACCCAGGTAGTAACACCAGCTCTGGAACATATTGTAGAAGCTAACATACTTTTGAGCGGTTTAGGATTTGAAAGTGGTGGTCTTGCTAGTGCTCATGCAATACATAACGGCCTTACAGTTCTAGAACAGACCCACAGATATTACCACGGGGAGAAAGTTGCGATCGGGACATTAGCATCTCTATTCCTCACTGACAAACCAAAGGATATTATAGGCGAGGTTTATTCTTTCTGTGAATTGGTGGGTTTGCCTACTACACTTGCAGAAATAGGGCTTTCTAGTGCTTCAGATGAAGATCTGATGAAGGTAGCAGAGACAGCATGCGCTGAAGGAGAAACTATTCATAATGAGCCGATCCCTGTTACTCCTGAGATGGTTTTCTACGCACTTAAAGCTGCAAACTTTGAAGGAGCAAGGAGAAAGGGAATAAAGAAATAGAATTGGATATATCTAACACTGGATATGTAGTTAAAGTGCTAAGACTTCTTTATAGCTTGTTTATTTCGCTGATGAGAAAGTAGTAAGTATATATTCGCCATTAATGAAACAATCACGAATGCAAGGGTTGAAAATTTAAAATAACCTATTATTTAAGCGCTTTTCTAGTTTCAGGGATTTCAAACTTACGTTATATTAGGGCGGGAATTGTTCCCGCCCTAGGGTCTCATTAAGACAGAATTGCTCCTTGATCTTTCAATAAGTTTTGGAGTTCCTTTATTTCCAGTTCTCTTGGAGTTCTATTCTTTTTTATAGCCAGAGCAGCAGCTGTCCCTGCTGCTTGTCCTATAGCCATACAAGTGAACATAACTCTTGTAGAACCAAGAGCTTCATGGGTTGTAGATATACATCTTCCGGCAGTAAGGATGTTATCCACTTTTAAAGGCACAATACATCTATAAGGAATCCCATAGTATGTACCATAAGCAGGGTCTATCTTCCCTCTTTCATATTCGTAATATAGACCTACACCTTTGGGATTATGAATGTCTACGAAGAATGAGCCTAAGGCAATGTTGTCTTCAAACATACGAGCATGCCTTACGTCCTCTTCCGTTAATATATAGGAACCTAAAATTCTTCTAGACTCTCTAATCCCTAAGGTTGGAGCAGTTACTACCATTTCAGCGTTCTCAAAACCAGGGACATATCTACGGAAGAAATTTAATAATAACCAAGCCTGATTTCTCCCCTCTATAGTTCCTCTGGTAAGATCATCGGCATTGGTAGAGTCTATATTCGTAATATTGGTAAAGTTTATGTTTAACTCATCTGGTCTACCCGGGAAATACCATAAGCCCATTGCCCTGTCTTCAAATAGATATAGATCACCACTTTCTATAGCCTTATATATAGTATTGGTAAGTTTTGGGTCACTTTTACGAAACTCTGAAAATTTGGTATAGTCTATATTCCTAAGAGTAAACATAAGGGTTGCTGGTTGCATAAGCCCATCAAATTTCCTGCCCTTTTCAAATGGACAGCCAGCTCTTGCTGCTATATCACCATCACCACTGGCATCTATTATAATTCTGGCGAGAAAAGCCTCCCTGCCAGACTTACTCTCTGTTATTACACCGACCACTCTATTGTCCTCCAGTATAGGAGATACAGCAAGAGTATAATATCTTATACTTATATTCTCTTCTTTGAACATTTTATCCAGTTCATACTTCAATACCTCTCCATCATAGTCTAAACAGCCATTTTTATAGACAGCTTTATTTATATTAAGCATCCTTTGACAGATCTCTTTAGGAATACCTCCAATAATCTCTCTATCTTCTCCCTCGTCAGTAAGCTTAGACATATGCAGATGTAATCCAAATGTGGCTAATCCACCTAAACAGTTACTCTCTTCTATTATTAATGTCCGGGCACCATTTCTGGCAGAAGCTATTGCAGACCCGATTCCTGCAGGTCCCCCACCTACAACAATAACGTCAAACTCGTCCTTAATAGGCACTTCTCTAGCTGGTTCTTTTATTGTTTTCATAAAAATCCCTCCTGCCTATAAATTTGAATTACAAAATTTAATGAAAAATAAGGGCCTGCAGTGGCCCTTTTTTACTCTCTCGCAGGCCCTTGATTCCATAGATTACTTTCCACCCTTGATAAAAAATTGACTTATCTCTGAATTAGACGGAGTCCTAAATCCCCATCCCTCCAAGATTTGAGTTGGGACATTTCTAAAGTTATTCTTCACCACTACAGGAACCGGTCTTTGTTGTAATATACCAATACTCCAGAGATTCTTTACAAAGTTTTCCCAGATCTTTCTGCCCAGAGCAACTCTTTCTTTTTCATTAGGAGCAGAGACCGCCCTTTCCACATAGCTTTTTACCTCTAAGTATTCTTTTGGAGGCCTTTCCCCCTGTTTTCCACCAGTAGCTACCCACATATCCCATAGACGAGCCATCCAGCCTGACATACCAAATGGCCAGAGTATTCCAGCATATGGTTTTAGGTAAATTGGGAAGGTCAGTGGATCATCAGTCTTCCATATACCTATTTGATGGAGCCCGGCAGATATTCTTTGGCTACTGAGTTCAAAAGAAAGTAGATCTATATTGGTTTTGATACCTATATCTTCCCAATATTTCTTTACCATCTCGCATACATCTTTGTGGATAGGCCAGTCAATCCTTCCAATAATAGTAAGTGTTAACTGTTTCCCATCCGGACGCAATCTAAAGCCATCTTTATCCTTCTTATCAAGCCCTATAGAATCTAGAAGTTCACTGGCTTTTTTAGGGTCATACTGAGAATAAGCATTTGTAATATTTTCATTATATAGTGCATCTCCTTTAGGCGGAGAAAGCTGTGTAGCAACTGCTAATCCTAAAGTTACTACTTTATTAATAGCTTCTCTGTTTATAGCCATAGAAAGAGCTTTCTTAAATGTCGGATTTCTCAGTAGGGCACCTATAACTGGATCTTCTTTGTAGTTATGGTTTGGATAGAGTACAGCCTCAGCAGTAGCAGAGGGCCAGAGAAGAACCCTATACCCTCCCTTGCTTTCATTCTCTTTTAAAATTGGGTAACTGGTTAGGGGTAGATGGAATGTCTGCATAGATAATTCTCCGTTCATTGCTTTCATCTGTACCACTTCCTCATTTGATACTATGTCTATCACTACTCTATCGATATAGGGTAACTGATTCCCTTCGGTATCTACTTTCCAGAAATATGGATTACGTTCTGCTACCACTCTAGATGGGGTAACAGATACAATCCTGAAAGCCCTTAGTCCTGGACATTCTGGATTTTCTACATAAGCCTTATTACCAAATAGAGTCCACCAGTTATCTACTCCAGCCTCTTTTACCTTTTTCTGAATCTCTTCCATAGGGGTATATTTAGGATGGAACTGCTTCATATAGTGTTTTGGAGCAAATCTGAAGAAATTACCATATAAGGCATACATAAAGAGTGCATTCTTCTGTGGTAGATGAAACTTTATCGTATACTTATCTATAACTTCGACTTTTACCCTTTCTCCTCCCATTGTTAGCCAACTCGGATATGTAGGGGTAAGTTCTTTATTCCCATAGACATCCTCAATCCAGAACATTATATCCTCTGTAGTAAAAGGATACCCATCTGACCACTTTAAACCTTCCCTGATATGTAGGGTATAGACCTTAGCGTCCTTAGAGATCTCCCATCTATCAGCCCAGTTAGGCAGAAGTTTACTCCCAGTTTCGTTAAACCTTACAAATCCCATATCTCCTATACGTCCATCTATCATTGAATTTAACGCATAGTGCTTTCCAGTTACTGCCATATACCATGTCCCGCCATACTGTCCTATCTCTTCCAGAGGTTCCACTACTATGGGATTTTTGGGTAATCTTTCTGTTACTGGAGGAAGCTTCCCCTGTTTTACCAGCTCTGCCAACATCGGAGCTTCGTTATACCTTGTTATTTTCTTCTTGGTGATCTTTTCATACTCTGCAGGGCTATTGTATATTTTTATCTCTTGAAGCTTTTCCTGGGCTATAGAGGTCCTGATCAACCCAAGGAATAAGATCGTTATTAGAGCAACACTAGTTAACACCTTCAGTCTTATTGACATTTACATCACCCTCCCACTATTAATTTTTATGTATAAAGCAGATACACAGTAGCATTACACTGCGTATCTGCTTTAAAACGTATCCAGTGAGCACTGAACCCCTCGGGAAATTCATAATGGAAGTACTTATCTTTGGGTACCGAGAATATCTCATAAGTCTTCCATGTTCCATCCCCGAGGAAGTCTACCTCTGCCATAAATTCTACCGTTTTGTTAGAATTATGGCATATGTGTACTACTTTTTTATCAAAACCAGTCATTAAAAATGGTTCAGACGGGATATCAGGGGTTACCGGATCATCCCACCATAATCCTCCCCAACCTTTGGGCTTGCCCCAACTCCAGAGATCATCTGTCTTACCAAACCATAAACCACTCTGAGGCTGACCGGCGAATAAGGTTGCATCACGTATGGGTGTAACCTGATTCCCTGCCAATACTAATAATCCTTGCCAGGAGCAGAAATCGGGGATGATTCTTAGATGAGTGCAGATAGGTCTAATACCCCAGCATCTCTCATTATATACTATTATTGGCAGTTCGTAGAATATTCCGTGACAGTCCATCAGATACCTTTCGGTTTCCACTTCACGAATACGCCACCATTCGGTAAGCCAAGAATGATCCATCGCATGGGACCCTTGAGGTAATCGATACTTTATCCACTTATTATTGATAAAAACTTCTAAAATGGCAGATACCTTATCCCAACCTATAGCAAATACAGGTTCTCCCAAATTCTTACGCCCTACAATCTCCATAAAAGGATCTTTTTCTAGAATTTTCCACTCATCACCATTCCATTCTGCCAGTCTCCCTGATGCCCGCTTTCTCAGAAATTCCATCTCTTCATAGGTATTATTGGCAACAATAACTCGGTTATGGGCTGTGTAGCCTCCTTTATAATGAGGATAACTACCTTTTGGCAGGTCTAACTCCTTATTTAAGTCAAAAAGGACTTTAGATGCAAATGTGTTTAGATCGACCTCTAAGAGTAACCCTTCCATAGTTAAAAAGTAGACCTTATTTTCAGGGTCTTCCAGATGTTCCATAGTTGCTGTAAGTCTATGCTCCTGAATAGATTTTATCGTCCTCACATTACCCTTACTATCAATGACATAAGGTCCTATAATAAGTTGACAGGATGGGCTGTGAATCATACGATTGGCGTATGTACCTACCACACTTTCCGGGTGCTTTTCTAGGGTAAAATTCTCATCAATACTAAAAAGCCCTGTCCCTACCCCAGACCCTGGGCCCGACGAAACATAAGAGACGAACCATAATCTATCAGCCCATGGCATTAATGCCCCAATCCCACTCTCAGTTCTTACTGGTAGATGCCCAGCCCTTACAGATAGATTTGGAATCACCCCACTTATGTGGAATAAGTTCTGGGAAATAGGCACAAAACACCTCCTCCTTAATTTTTATCTTGGTCTCTTTTAATTTTTATAATAAATAGAAGGAGGAAAACTTCAATAGCAATTCTTGAGATGATTTTAGCATTATATGATAGGGACGTGATAGAGCAGGTATTCTCTAGGAGTCATACCAGTAACTTTCTTAAATGCACGGACAAAGGAGGGAAAGTCTGCATAACCTACCTCATAAGCTATCTCGCACATACTTTTATCAGAGTTTTTGATTAGATATTGAGCTAACTCTATTCTAACCAATCTAACAGCTTCCATAAAAGATATCCCTAATTCCTTCTTGAATACTTTACTAAGATATGTTGGGCTATAGCCAACCGCCGAAGCTACCTCCTCGAGAGTAATCCCCTTAGTGCCTCTCTGCTTTATTATATTTACCGCCCTCTGGATAGGTTCAGAAAGTCCTGCTAAGTGGTCTAGCCTGGAGACATAATGAATCTTATTATCCTTATTTTTTAACTCGAAGAATTCTACTTCCCTGGCTACAAATGTTGCCAGTACCTTTCCTATCTCTGCCCAATACAGAAGTTCTTTGTAAGACTTTACAGGAATCTCTCTTATCTCTCTTCTTACATCATTTAGATCTATATTTTCATCCTTACCAAATAGACCTTCATACAGAGAAAATTGAGGAACCTCTTCTAGAAAGACCTGTCCAATGAAGATTCCCCCTATGAGTTTATTGCCAAGCCTGATAGGAATTGCTATATCTACAAGCCCACTGTGACACTTCTCTATACAAAAACCTTCTTCCTGATTCATCGCTTTGTATAAACGGTTATGTTCTATCTTAATGCAATCTTTGTGCCTTTCATCGCCCAGCTTGGTAAGAATACATAGGGCTGAATTGTGAGATTTGTAATACCAGTGAAGAGATAAATCTTCTATCTGATATGAAAAATAGCTCATATCGTAGATACAGACCCCCATACCGCTAAGTTTTAATATCGATCTTACAGCTTTTTCAAGTAAACTGAGATTTTCCATAATTGGGTAATTTTACTTTAGCCTTTAGAGCAGGAAGGACATTATTGCCCCTGAAATGACTGGCACACTCACATTATCGTCTACAGGAAATGGGAAGACCTCAACAACAGATGCTATGACAGCACCTGTTATGCCTACCCACAATGGAAGCATATTCAATAGCCATAGGAAGTAGGCAGAACCGACAGATACAGATAGAAAACCTACAAAACCTTCTAAAGTTTTTCCCGCCTCTGCATTGAATATGACCGTCTTACCATAGTTTATTCCCACTATTTTTGCCATCATATCACCGAATACTAAGAAGCTAAGACTTGCTATCGCTATACTCTCTTTGAATAGTATAAATGTAAGGAGGACTCCCAATAAGAAAGTAGTTATAGAGGAGATTCTTCTCCTCTCCTTCTCCTTATAGACTCTGAAGCCTCTAGTTATCTCTCTATTTAACAGATCGCCCGTCTTTCTATGTAGGAGTCTTAAGACATCTGTGATAAATGACACAGAGAGAACCGCCCCTATTAGGGTTATAAGTGCCCTTCTCCCTATGGCCATCCCCAAAAAGAAGAAAGACATACCAGCAGGGCGTATGAAGACCCTCCATAATGGAAGATTTTCACTCCTGATGGTAAATATCTTCAGACGCCTCATATTCATAATGCTTACCACAAAGATGAATAGTATAAGTCCGAGGAGGAATATTAATTCACTGGAAAGTTTCACCAGAAAGGTCAGAATCAGTGCAAGTATTGGAAGAATAGTTACTGCCAGAAAGTTCTCGTCCCATGTTGAACAGTAGATGCAGATAGTAAAGAAAGCGAGGTAGATCAGAGAGCCTATAAGATCCGAGTATTTTATATCTCTTGTAGCTACTTTTAGAAGAGTAAATATAAGCATCCCGGTAGCAGTTGCCACCCCCCTTCCCCCTCTAAAGCTCAGATAAAATGGAGCTATATGACCGAGTATAGCTGATATCCCGGAGAGATAGATGATGAATTCCGAGGAATGGAAGAATCTACTGGCTATAAACATCGCCAAGAGACCCTTTGCAGTATCATAAAGCCCTGTGAGGATAGCAATATTAAAACCCAGCGTTCTTTTGACATTTGTAGTGCCAGGGTTTCCATCTCCAAGATTCCTTATATCTATGCCCTTTGTCCATTTGGGTATGAGATATCCGGGAAGTACAGAACCCAGTAGGTAACCTATAATGATAGGAAGGATTTTATCCATCTCTTGCAACTTTCTCTATGAAGATTTCTACCAGCCTCGGTTCAAACTGACTCCCACTGTACCTTTTTAACTCTTCGATAGCATCCTCCAAGGATTTAGCCTCTCTATATAGCCTCTTACTTCTCATAGAAACGAAGGCATCAACAATGGATATAATTCTGGAGAGAAATGGGATGTCTTTACCTTTTAAACCCTGAGGATAGCCAGAACCATCCCAACGTTCGTGATGACAGAGTATATATTCTGATATACCTGCCAGTTCTGGCACAGACTGAACTATTCTATATCCAGCAGTAGGATGCTTCTTTATAGACTCCCATTCTTCACTAGAAAGGTCTCTTTTATTGAATATCTCTTTAGGCACTGTTATCATACCTATGTCGTGAAGTCTGGCGACAAGTTCGAGGTTCTCCAGCTCTTTTCCAGATAAACCAAGGGCCTTTCCAAACTTACGGGATATGTCCTGTATCTCTTTTATATGTTCCTCTGATTCATGGGTCGTTTCTTTCAGTGTATCTATCAGAAATTGTACGATCGATTGTTTTATCTCTTTACTTTCTGAGAGTTTTCTCTTGTACATATTATCTTCTGCCTCTTTAATCACATCCTCTATATCCTTCTCAGGGCTATCCTTTATTGCATACCCGATAGAGATAGAGAGAGGCAGAAGGGGAAAGTTGGAGAGTTTGAAGTTATTGTATATCCTTTCCACTATACTTTTGATAATCTCTTCAGTTACATTTGGAAACAGTATAACAAATTCGTCTCCTCCCCACCTAGCTATTATATCTTCTTTCCTGCAGGAAATCTTCAATAACCTTCCTGCCTCCATCAGAAGTCTATCTCCCTCTTTGTGGCCAAACACATCATTTACAAGCTTAAGTCCATTTACATCTCCCATCAGTATACCCAGAGGCAATGACCTTTGAGTATCCAGTCTCCTGAGTTCTTCCTGGAAGAATGTCCTGTTATATAAGCCAGTGAGTATGTCATGAAAACTTAAGTATCTTAATCTTTCTTCCAGCTCCTTCCTTTCCGTTATATCCCTTACATGCTCTACCGCTCCAATTACGCTCCCATTATGATCGTGGAGCGGATAAACGTACAGTTCCAGCCAACCACTATTTCCCTCAGGCCCAACATATGGAACTATTGCGCTATTCAGGGTATCTTTCTCTATAGCAGACAGTGTGGGGCAGAAACTACAGATAGTATCTCTCTGATGGTATACAGAATAACACCTCTTCCCCTCCAGAGGAACCATATGAGAATAAAGCTGATTCATCTTGTCATTTACTCTTATTACATTTAATTCCCTATCTACTATACTCAACCCGTCCTGAATAGCATTAAATATCGATGACAGAAACTCTTCGTCCCTCTTTAAAACCAGTTCGATCCTCTTTTTGTCTGTTATATCCTGGATAAACCCTTGAAGGATGAGTCTATCCCTATCATTTACTGTGGTGACAATATCGTAGACCCAACTGATATCTCCACTTCTCTTTATAATCCTGTACTCGCTTCTGGCTGTATAGTTAGGTGTACCTTGTATTTTATTCCTTTCTTCCTCTACCCTGCTCAGATCTTCAGGATATATCAGTTCTTTCCAGCTAACCTTTCCGCTGTAAAAGTCTTCCTTTGAATAACCAGTTATCTCTTCTACTCTGCCATTCAAAGATAATACCTTAGAGGTCCTGATATCTATCTCGTAGAAAAACCCCTGCAGGTTTTCTATAAGCTGATGAAATCTTTTATAGCTATCACTAGGCAACCGTTCCTCTCCTTACAAATAAAAATTCTTTTATGCCTATTTTACAAAAAAGATGAATCCTTTTCAAGTAGTAATAGCTCTACTTTATTGAACTTAGGAGATTCCCCCATTATAATGGATGTTATGATAAAGTTATAAAACAGTTTTAAATTTCAGGAGGTGATTGGTTTGGCACATAGAATTATATCTGTGGAGGACCTTCTACTTAACCCTTTTAATCTCATAGGGAAGGATTGGATGCTTATCTCAAGTGGAAGTAAGGATTCCTTTAATATGATGACCGCAGGCTGGGGTGGTCTAGGTATACTATGGGGTAAGAAGGTCATCTTCTGCTTTATAAGACCTACCAGATATACATACAAGTTCGTTAATGAGAATGATCTATTTACCGTTTCTTTCTTCTCTAGTGAATATAGAGAGGCACTCAATATATGTGGGAGATATTCTGGTAGGGATGTGGATAAGGTTAAGCTCAGTGGATTAATTCCAGTAGAGGATGATGAGTATAGGACTGTCTATTATGATCAGGCAAGACTGGTATTTATCTGTAAGAAGATATACTATCAGGATATAAATCCAGATAACTTTTTAGATGAGAGCATACATAATAACTATCCGATGAAGGATTATCACAGAATGTTTGTAGGAGAAATCGTAAAGGCGCTGGAGAAGAGATGAGGATACTGGGAATCTTTGGGGCACCTGAGATCATATGGGATAGAGGCGAGAGTTTGAGGGATTATGGAATAAACTCCGTATTTGTAAGTTACAGATCTCTCAACGATGGTGTGATAGAAAGGGTACATAAAGAGGGGGCAAGGGTATTTGCAGAGATAGGGATATTCGCCGGGAAAGATACTGTGGAAAGACACCCTGACCTTGCACCTATAGGTATTGATGGAAACTCCTTGAGCCCTATTGACTGGTATATGGGTATAAATCCTGCTATAGACTGGTACAGGGAGGAGATGCTTGGAAGGATAGAGAATATTTTGGAGAGATACAGTATAGATGGTCTATGGCTTGACTTTATAAGATACCCCTGTCACTGGGAAGTCCCTGATCCAAAACCTGAACAGTCTTCTTTTGACGAGACTTCGCTGAGAAAATTTGAAGCTTATATAGGGAGAAAAATTCCGGGAATTACCTCCAGAGATAAGGCTATGTGGATCTTGGATAACAGGTTGGACGACTGGACCAGATGGAAGTGCCTTCAGATCACATCATTCTGTGAAGAGGTCAAGGAAATAGTGACATCATTGAAGCCAGAGGTCAGACTGGGTATATTCTCTGTCCCCTGGAGAGAAGATCAGTTTGATGGAGCTATTCTCAAGATTATAGCCCAAGATTTTGAATCTCTAGCCCAATATATAGATGTATTCTCACCGATGGTCTACCATCTTATGTGCGGATTCCCTCTCACCTGGATAAGGGAATACTCACTCTACTTAAAAGATAAGGCCAAAAGGGCTGTAGTACCAATAGTCCAGGCAGTGGATGAACCATCAAAGATAGATAATCTCGAGGATATCCTCAGGACTACTCTTGATGAAAGACTAGATGGGGTTATAGTGTTTCATACTCGGGGAATATTCGAAGATGAGAGAAAGATAGAAGCACTGAAGAGAGTATTTCACGAGTACATATAAAAATGGGGGCTATACTCAGGTATAGCCCCCTGTAAAAGTTTATAAGCCCTTTATTTTGCAGTAATATTGATCTTAGACTCTCTACATCCTTCAGCCTTAAAGGTTATTTCTATTTCCCCTTTTTCTAAAGTGGAACGAATGACTGCAAGAGTCCTCCCTCTATATGTCATTGTGCTCTTATTTCCATAGAATTTTCCATCACCTTTTGGATTAGCATTTCCAAAACCCTGTAAAATAGCAGGTCCTTTGATATCGATGTGGATCTCTTTATCATAAAGATAATGACTCTATAAACTTTGTGTGGATTATTTTAGTTCTTATAGCATAGGCTATAAGGTGTACAAATCATAGTTATTTCATATTTTAAGAGATAAGCTAGTCACTTGTTTCCTCAGTATTCTGAAACCTATTTACCAGGTTTTACTCCCTTTAGCTTTTACAAAGACCTCTCTTAGTCCCTGATTATCTCAGTAATTTTTCAAGCGGGAATGGGATCCTGTCTTTATTCCTGAGTAAGAACTCCCTGTTTTTCCTGTCCTTATACTGCACCAAAGCCCTCTGCAATCTTCTCTCTGTATAAGTCTTTGCAACGTATATCTTTTCTCTCCTGAATGTATGGTATTCTGTATAGAAGGCGCAGGATGCCGGGGTAAGTGGAAGTGGGGTATAATCCTGAATCTGCTCTAGGTAGTGGCCAAAGCCCTTTACATACATAGCAAGGTCCCATGCGTCTTTTAGGGTAGCTCCGGGATGGGCAGATATAAAGTATGGAATGATGTATAGTTCTTTCCCAAATCTTTTTATAGTTTTTTCAAACCTGGATACAAATCTCTCATAGACTTCAAATCTTGGCTTCTTCATAATCTCAAGTACACCATCTTTGATGTGTTCTGGTGCAACGGAAAGATGACCTCCAATATAGCCCTCTTTGATTATCTCTCGTATATAGTCTTCGTCCTTTAGGGCAAGGTCATACCTTATTCCTGATGCAATAAATATATGCTTTACCCCAGGGATCTCTCTGACCTTCCTCAGAAGTCTAAGCTGTGGTGAAAAATCTATCTCCAGATATTTACAGATGTCTGGAAACAGGCAATCTCTGTTCGGACATGAACCGGGGACTTCATATATCTTGCATCGAAGTTTATACATATTAGCTGTAGGTCCACCTATATCATCAATGGTCCCCCTGAACTCTTTATGACTAGTCAGGATGGTCGCCTCTCTTAGAATGGACTCTTCACTTCTGGAAACGACCTGCCACCCCTGATGTAGATTGAGAGAACAGAAGGTACAACTGCCAAAACATCCCCGATGAGAAGTTATGGATGTCCTTACTGTCTCTAAAGCCGGGATCTCCTCTTTATAAGATTGGTGGGGAAGCCTCTGAAACGGTAGAGAGTAGATAAGATCAAGGTCCTCAGTCGTATATACCGGAGGAGGATTTTGAATAATGTATCGCCTTCCGTCTCTCTGTACCAGGGTCTTTCTCTTTTTCATACCCTCGAGAAGTAATGCCTGAAAGTCAAAGTATCTATCTTTATCCTCGGATACTTCTTCAAAAGATGGTAACATTATGTAATCCTTATCCCTGAAAAGCTCATCGAATTCTTTCTCTTTCAGTACAAAGACAATACCTGGAATCTGGCACAACTCATAAGATAATCTTCCCAACGCAAGATTTCTGGCGATCTCTACTATCTGTTTTTCTCCCATTCCGTAAACAATCATCTTTGCTCTGGAATCTAAAAGTATGGAGTGTCTTACCTCATCGTCCCAGAAGTCATAGTGAGAGAATCTTCTTAGGCTTGCCTCAAGTCCACCCAGTATGATAGGTACATCAGGGTATAGTTCATGAACTATATTTGAATAGACTATCGTAGCCCTATCAGGTCTTTTCCCAGGATTTCCTCCTGGAGTATAGGCATCTCTTAACCGCTTTCTCTTATTCGGAGTATAGTTGGCTACCATCGAATCTACACTGCCTGCAGTAATACCAAAGAAGAGCCTGGGTCTTCCCAGGACCTTAAATGAGTCTTTGTCTTTCCAGTCTGGCTGAGGCAGGATACCTACTTTAAAACCATAGTGCTCAAGGATTCTTCCAATTACAGCAGAGCCAAATGATGGATGATCCACATAGGCATCCCCTGTGATGATTACTACATCCAGCTCTTCCCAGCCTCTTTTCCTAGCCTCTTCCATACTGATGGGTAAAAGACTAACCATAAAGATACACCTGCAATCCTTTCTGAAGATCTATTGTCTTATTCTACAGATAAATCCTAGAGTTTGTCAAATGGATGGCTCTTGAAAGTTTTGGTGTAGTTATGGTATACTCTCTAAAGAAAATTGAATGAAAGGATGGAGGTTGAATAGGTGCCAAACACAAGATCTGCTAAGAAACAACTTAGGGCTTCTTTAAGAAAGGCTGAAAGGAATAAGGCGGTTAAATCTAGAATTAAGACAGAGGTTAAGAAGTTTCTGGCATATATAGAGGCAAAGGATCTAAATTCAGCGAAGTCACAGATAAGTCTTGTTTGTAGTCTTCTCGACAAAGCAGCTAAGAAGAATATCATACACGATAATACCGCAAGTAGAAAGAAGTCCAGACTGATGAAGAGACTCAGTCTGCTTGAGTCTCAGATGCTAACTGCTCAGGCTTAGAGAAATAATAAAGTCTTCTAAGCCATCTTTTGGTCTTATCTCTCCTGTTTTTATCCTTCTCTCAGCTGAGAGAAGGAGTTTTATTTTTTTAATCAGAGTGTCCAGGGGATAGTCTCTACTTATATTCAGGATAAACCTTGCATATGCGGTGGAGATATTGAAGACCTTAGCGAGCTCTGAATCATAAGGGTTTATGGTCTTTGCATATAAGATGAGCTTATACCTTCTTCTTAGAGCAGAGAATAATTGCATTATCTCACTATCAGGATAATACTCTTTTCTTAGCAAAAATAAAGCCTCCATAGTCCTCCCCCTCTCCAAGAGGTCTATGATCTGAAAACCGGCAAGTGTGGGAATACTTCTCACCACTTCTCTTACATAACTCTCTTCAATCTTGCCTTCGTCTCCTACCAAGAGTAATAGTGTGTTCCATACAGATAAAAGGAGATATGGGGCTTGTGCAAGGGCAGAGACAAGCATACTTATAGAACTCTCTTCTACCACCTTCTTGTAGTACCTGGCCAGACCTCTTATGATTTCTTTCAGGTATGTCTCTGTATCTCTCGGATTAGGAGGAGATAGGTTTACCTGTTTGCTTCTGGGTATCTTTATAGCCGAGTTTGTATCTACAATCAGATATATATCATCCGGAATAGCCTTGAGTTTTGGAGCACTATCAAGCTTTGCTATGATAAGCTTTATGGTAGGTATCAATACATTTCTTGCATTTTTTATCTCCCTGTCCAGTTGCTCTACTGATTCTACACGCACTATTATCGTTTCTCCCTTAGCCCTCAGGAGATTGTAGATTCTAGAGATTATGTCCTCCTTTAGAAAATCCCAATCTCCACTCAGGACATATATATGAGAAACTTCTCCCTCTTGTAACTCATTTATCGTTTTTATGTAATCTGGTATATCCAATATAGATCAACCCTCCAATAATAATATACATCGACACCAATTCAATTATACTAGGGTTATATCTAATATCGTACGTTATACTGTTGCCAAAAGCCACTATGCGTAGTAGGAGATACGCAATCGGTTTTATTATAATACTTATTAGATAAGTAATAAAGGGAAATGTGAACGTTGATATCGAGAGGATAAAACCACCTATAGTTAAAAGAGAGATTAGGGGTGAGACTATCACATTTATCGGAAAACTTATAAGGGGAAGGGAACCATTCTTGTATAAAAGGAGAGGTGCCAAGACCCCCTGAACTGTTATCGTTGGCATTATAAATTCCAGTCTCCTTATCTTTAAGTATGGAGAGATACATATAAGGCTGAATGTTGCCAGAAAACTAAGTTGAAAGCTCGAACCAAAAAGGGCTAGTGGATCAAAGATAAGAATCACCATCCCAGAGAATGCTAGACTCGATGGAGGGTCATAGTCTTCGTATATAATACGGGCAAGTATGTTTATACCCATCATAATACTTGCCCGTATTACACTTATCTCCAATCCGGTAATAAGGGCGTATAGTATAACAAGTGGAAATATTATGGATAACCATAGACCTGATAAAAACGGTATTATTGCTGATGTAATTATTGATACCTGGGCTCCTGATACTACCAGTGTATGTATAAGTCCGGTAACTTTGAAACTCTTATAGGTCTCGTATGGAAGGTTTTCACTTATCCCTAGGACCATCGCCATTGTAAGTTCACGTTCCTCTCCACTGAGATTGTGAGGTACTCTATCCTTTATCCGGGACCTTACAGAGTAAAGGGCTCTCATAAGGGAAAATTCGGGCTTTGATAGTGTCCTTATCTCTTCAGGATAAAGAGTACCTATAAGTCTTTCTTGAAACTGCCTTTTATCTATATCGAGCGCCTTATTTTCATAGATTTTCCCGGTAATATATAAATTATCACCATATTGATACTCACCATCTCTTAACCTTACCTCCAGTGTCCCGTAATACTTCCTGTCGTTTATCTTCAGATGATTCACCATCAGTCCATACTTAGACATACCCTTTACTCTACAATTCACAGTGACTACAGAGTTAGATATCTCTCTTATCTGCTCAACGGAGTCCATATAGATCTCGTAGTTTCTTGCTGTCCACCAGGCACTTAGAAGTATTATCATTATAACCAGGCTCAGTCTCTCTTTTATAAAAAAAAGAAATACTATAGACAGACACAGAAGGGGAATAAAGATCAAGCCTACATACCTGAATAGAAGTATCCCGGCAACTATAGAGATGAAGATGATAATACTTGGTCTACCTGTTATCTCATTCGACAACAATCAGATCCTTTATCGCCTGAAATCTTTTCTCACCTATACCCGAAACCTTCTTAAGTTCATCTATACTCTTAAATGGGCCGTTTGCCTCTCTATAGGAGACTATCTTTTCCGCAAGAACCGGCCCTATGCCTGGTAGTTCCTCCAGTTCTTTAGCACTTGCTGTATTTATATTTATCTTTTTACCGCCGGAAGATTCACCCTCATTAGTCTCTGTAATTGAAGGGTTAACTGCACCTTTCATCTTCGAAGGGACAAGGATCTTTAACCCATCGGTGACCTTACCTGCTAGGTTTATTGCATCCAGGTCTGCATCAGGTGTTGGTCCACCTGCGGTCTGAATTGCATCGGCAACCCTCGAATTGGCTGATAGATAGTATAATCCGGGGGTCCTCACCGCACCACCTATATGGACTGCAACCTTTATACTGCCTGTATCTTTCTCCTCTATAACAATAGAGGGCTCTTTCTCTTCCTCTCTGATAGGCCTGTTCAGTGAGAAGAGAAGAGCCCCAATTAGAACTATAATTATACCTACGAGATATTTTTCTCTGTTAGTCACCTCAGTCAGTCACAATATTTATAAGTCTTTCTGGTACAGCAATAATATTTTTTATCTCCTTACCTTCAACAAACCTTCTCACCCTGGGAAGCTGAAGTACAATCTCTTTTAACTTTTCTATGTCCCTCTCCTCTGTCTTTATCTTATCCCTGAGTTTACCGTTTACCTGAATAACCAGTTCGTACTCAAACTTCTTCATAAGATCAGGGTCATACTCAGGCCATCTTTCTCTGAAGATGCTCTCTTTATGCCCTAAGATCTCCCATAGCTCTTCCGCTATATGCGGTGTAAATGGTGCAAGGAGTATCAGGAACGTCTCTAATGTATCCCTGAGGATTGTCTTCTTTGCCTTTTTTACCGCATCTATATTCCCCCCGAGGAAATTACTCCACTCCATCAGGGCACTTATTGCAGTATTCAGGTGGAACCTCTCTATTATGTCTTCTGTTACTCTCTTTACAGTTATATGCCTCCACTTTATAAGTTCATTCTCGATACCGCTGTCTACAGGAGCATCATTACCGTTTAGATGGGGTATCAATTCTTCGTAGAGTCTCCATACACGGTTGAGGAATCTCCACATTCCGTCGACACCCTCATCGCTCCACTCCAGTTCCTTCTCGGGAGGAGATGCAAAGAGGATGAATAGTCTTAGTGTATCGGCAGAGTATTTCTCTATTATGGGAGAAGGTTCAACTATATTCCCTAACGACTTGGACATCGCTGTTCCATCTTTCAAGACCATCCCCTGGGTAAAGAGGTTAGTAAATGGTTCTTCAAAGTTTACATATCCTGCATCATACAGGACCTTGGTAAAGAACCTGGAGTACAATAGATGCAGGACGGCATGCTCCACCCCTCCAATATATCTGTCTACTGGCATCCAGTATGTTACAGCTTCTTTGCTGAATGGAGCCCTGTCATTGTGGGGGTCGGTAAATCTATAGTAATACCAGGAAGAACAGATGAAGGTTGCCATAGTATCTGTTTCCCTCTTTGCCGGTCCTCCACACCTTGGGCAGGTGGTATTTACAAACTCTTCAGACTTTGCAAGTGGCGATATGCTTCCAGTGGGAGTGAAGTCTATATCTTCTGGGAGAAGTACCGGCAAGTCTTCCTCTGGCACAGGGACTATTCCGCAGTTATCACAGTAGACAACTGGAATAGGTGCCCCCCAGTACCTCTGACGGGATATAAGCCAGTCTCTGAGTCTGTAATTTACCTTAGGTTCTGCTAGCCCTTTTCTCTGCAGATGCTCGACTATCTTTATCTTTGCTATCTCATTATATAATCCGTTGAATATAGAAGAATTTACCAGTAATCCTTCTCCTATGTACGGAGCTTCAAGTTCTCCATCAGGTGACTCTCCAGGCGGTAGTATCACTGTTCTTATAGGGATTCCGTGTTTCTTGGCGAAGTCAAAGTCCCTCTCATCGTGAGCGGGAACCCCCATAATTGCACCTGTTCCATACTCCTGAAGCACATAGTTAGTCACCCATACAGGGATCTCCTCTCCATTGGCAGGATTTATAGCGTGAAGTCCTGTAAATTCTCCAAGTTTTTCCTGCCCATTATTCGACCCCTTTATCTTCGCGATCAGTTCATCTATCTCCTTTTCCCTGAAAAGAGGAGATCTCCTCATCTCATCTATAAGACTGGACTCATGGGATACGGCAAAGAATGTGGCTCCAAAGAGCGTATCGGGTCTGGTGGTAAAGACCTTTACATCTCTGTCTATCTCTTTTATTTTGAAGACAATCTCTGCCCCGACACTTTTTCCTATCCAGTTTCTTTGCATAATCTTTACATGCTCGGGCCAGCCTGGTAATTTATCCAGATCATTTAGGAGTCTCTCTGCGTAGTCCGTAATCTTAAAGAACCACTGTTCTAGATATCTTTCCTCTACAGGTTGATGGCATCTCCAGCAGGTCCCATCTATTACCTCTTCATTTGCTGTAACTGTCTTACAGTTTGGACACCAGTTTACCTTTGCCTTACCCTTATAAGCCAGTCCTCTCTTATACATAAGTAAGAAGAACCATTGAGTCCATTTATAGTAGCTTGGGTCACAGGTAGCGATCTCTCTATCCCAGTCATAAGATATACCCAACCGTTTCAGCTGCTTCTTCATATTTTCTATATTGCTCCAGGTCCATCTTGCTGGATGTATTCCCCTCTTTATTGCAGCATTTTCTGCGGGAAGCCCAAATGCATCCCACCCCATAGGATGCAGGACATTATAGCCTTTAAATCTGTAGTATCTGGCAATTACATCACCAAGGACGTAATTCCTCACATGTCCCATATGTATATCCCCAGATGGATACGGGAACATCTCCAGGATGTAGGCTTTTGGTAAAGAGGTATCCTCTCTGGCTTTGTTTAAACCCTCAATAGCCCACCTTTTCTGCCATTTTTCTTCTATCACCTTAGGATTATAGTCCATACTGTGGTCTTGCCCCTCCATCAAGTTTTTAATATAGTCTATTTTGAGTATGAGTTTATATTATCTAGCCCTACCTGTCAAGGTTTTATTGTGTCTCCGTATATATGATCTTGGTCTTTGTCGGTAGGGAGCTCTTTGAGATCTTTATCTTGGATGGCATCTTTTCTAGTCCAGGGATCACCTTTTTTATATCCTCTATAGACGCCAGAACCTTAAGCCCGTAAGAGTCTGTTCTGTAGTGCATAACAATAGCCATCTTTGGACTTATCTTCTGTATAATGTTTAGAGCCTTACTGGCATCAATAGTATATACTCCACCAACTG
>Ga0209809_1001086_pt1 | contig 22968 bp, 16 predicted proteins | sample YNPMSTMetaG_FD_186172 | JGI IMG/M metagenome (GOLD analysis project Ga0209809, IMG submission 186172) | Anoxygenic and chlorotrophic microbial mat microbial communities from Yellowstone National Park, USA - YNP MS-T MetaG (SPAdes) (version 2) ...
AACGCTATGTGCAGGAACACGGCGCCCTGGACACCCCCCAAGGCCCGCAGACCCTCGATCTCCGCCTCCTGCCCGGCGGAATCGAAAGATAACCATCCGGGTAACATTTCAGCCGAATACGGGGGCCAACAGTCCTTCCTGCCTGCACGGGAATGACACAGGAGGCAGACGCAAAGAGGCCTGGCTTCCCACTTTCGTGGGAATGACACACAAGGGGGCAGCGCCCGGCCTAGCCGGAGGAGCGTCGAAGGCCCGGCTAGGTTAGGGGAGCTAAGGCGTACTGATTGCCCGCCCAGTGCGAATGGCTTCGACGAGTTCTTTGACCGCCTCCTCGAATCGCCGAAAGGAACGCATGTTCTGCCGAATCAGATCGAGGTCCACTATCTCTGCCAGCTCCTTCTGGTCCCGAACTGGGTTATAACCGGTAGGAATCCTTTTTCCGAGCCAACCCTTAGCATCCCGGGGGCTGGTTTCCGGATGCGGGGGAATATCCGAAACTGGTTCGGGCAAAACGATCCGACTATCCGAAAAGTGTTTCCCTACCAACGAATTGGCGGCGGCAATATACCAAGATTCGAATTCTTGACAAGCGAACACCACGGCCACAGAAAACTGGCAGCCGCCGCCGACTTTTCGCGCCTCCTGGGCGAGGATTTGGGCCGCCCGCATCGCACAAAAAGGCTGTCCCTTTACCGGCCCATTGCTATCCTAAACCCAATGGCTATCGCCATCCAAAAGCAGGAGCACGGCCCCCAGGTTTTCCCTTTTCTGGCAGGCTTTGAGAAGCCGATGCCACTTTCCAAATGGCTTTTGATTTTCTTTTTTACAGACCTCGGGGTAGTGGCCTATTCGCATCGGCTTGTCGTCCAGAATCACCACATCGAATCCCCCGTGCTCTTGGAGGAGGCGTTTAACCAGGACCAGAGCCGCCTCTTGGTCGCCGTGGCCTTCGACCATGAGCACAAGCCGCTTCTGACTCATCCGGCAGTCTCCATCTGCCCAGCCGCCATCCGAGGCGTATCCACCGTAAACAGTTCTCCCGGATGCATCAATTGTTCGCGCAGGGCTTCCCGTTGATCGTTGGCCAGAGGGCCTATCCGGGTCTCCAAATCCACCAATTCCACCACCCGGATTTGTTCGTCAGAGAAGTAGTCCAGCAATACGGGACTATGGGTGGTCAGCAGCACCTGGCCGCGCCCAGCCCCGGGGGCCGCTTGGAACTCGCGGGCCAATACCTCCAAGGCCGCCGGATAGATTCCGTTTTCCGGTTCTTCAAATACAAGAATCTGCTTCGGGGGCCTCTGATACAGGGCAAGCAGGTGCGCAAAAAACCGCCGAAAACCGTCCGACTCCTGAGCCAAGTCCAGAGGCAAAATTTTTTCCCCCCACCGATGCCCAACAATCACGTTCTCGGGCTGTTGAATCGAGTCGGGCTGGATGCTCACCAGGGTGGGATTGAGACACTGCAAGGTAGCTACCATCGCCTTCCGGGTCTCGATGGCCTCCAAATCGGTAAGAAATTGCCGAAGGACCTCCAGATAATTTTCGCCCTTGTCGGCCAAACCAAACCGAGAAGCCCCATCCTCACTTTTTCGGAGCACATCATAGGGAAAGTTATACACCCCCATTCCGACCGTCAGGACCGTATGCGCTAGCACCGCATATTCCACGCCCGGTAGTCGGCCTAGCGCCACCCCTCCGGCCTTTGGAGGCGAAACCAACGGCGGAGGCGTTTGCCACTCCGCCGATTTCCAAGAGGCAGGCTTGTTTTTCCCTCCCTCTAACATCATTACGCTCTCAACCGGGCGCATCTGACAGAAAACGGTCTTTCCCTCGAATACCAACTCTTCCAACAGAGGCGGGGCTGTCCAATCCGGCGCCAACTGGAGGGTATAACGAAACGTTCCCGAAATTCGGGGAATATCAAATTCGAGAGAAAATTCTGTCGGCTCCTGGGGGTTCGTAGCACACTTCCAAGTCCGCCAGTCCTGGATATATTCTGGAACCCTTCCCTGCCGAAGATAATCTCGCAGGAACCGGATGGCCGAGACGAAATTGCTTTTTCCCGTGCCGCTTTTGCCGATCAACACGGTAACCGGCGAAAGTTCCACAGCGACGTCTCGCAGGCTTTTGAAATTTTGTATCCTAATCCAATGGATCATGGGAAGACTCCCTGGGGACGAAAGGGAACACAGAATCATTGTCCGGCAAGCGGACAAACCCGTCAAGATAAGGTCCGTGGAGCTGAACCGGTTGCGTTGTGGCCTGCGAACCACTACTGCTTGCGCTGCATCCGCGTCGGCCTTCTGCCTATTGTGGCCCAGACCTTACAACGCAACCGGCTCGGTATAGCTAAATAAGTCCGCAAAAAACCCAGAGTGCCTCGGAGGGTTGTCGCCTGCAAGTGAATGGAAATTTCGCTGGCGAAAGGCCGTTTGTATCCGAACCAGCCCCGTTTCCTCTTCGCTTTCGCTTTTTTGTGGAGTTATTTATGCCGGAGGCAGTTCCAGGACGAAGCGGTTTTTGTCGCCGGGGGTAAGCTGGACGGTTTTTTGGACTTGTCGGCCCTCGACGGTGGCCTGGATCGTGTATTGGCCGTGGAATCCTTCCCAAGCAAGCTCGCCGTCTTGGTTGGTTTTGCCTTCGGTGCGGGTCCACCATTGGCCCTTGATCAGACGCATCAGTTCTTCATAGGCGGGTTTGGGGGACATGTCTTTTCGCAATAGCCCGGCCGGCGCCCCTTGCCAGGCGCCGAGGTCCGAAAAATCCCACCAGGTGATCGCCTCCACGGCGGGATGGGAAAACAGCATGGTATAGAAGCGGACCACCTCCTGGGCTTGGTGCTTTTCTCCTTCCGGCGTGGAGGGCCATTTGTCGTGCGGCAATTGCCAGCCCCGCTGGCCGGAAAGGATGGTCGTTTCGGTAAAATGCAGGGGGAGTCCGAATCGGCCAAACCGCTCGCAAACCTCCCAGATTTTTCGGTTGGACCAGGTGCCGCCATGCTGATGGCTTTGGATGCCGATGGCACTGAGCGGGAGCCGACCGTCCGTATCCTTTAACTCTTCCAAGAGTTTTTCGTAGCGGGGATCGACGATGTAGTCGTTCAGCAGGAGAAAGGCGTTGGGAGATGCGGCCCGGGCTCGGTGCAGGCACTGCCGGGTGAACTCGACCCGGCCCAATTTGGCCCAGGCAGCCGTAAGCCGAGGCGCTTGGCGCTGGCAGGCCGGCCGATCAAACTCCACCGCCTCGTTGACCACATCCCAATAGTCCACCAGGCCGGTAAACCGTTTGACACAGTCTTCGATCCGGGCTAGTTGCAGGCGGAGCACTTCGTCGGGACTGTCGGGCAGCCAGCGGGGTTCGCCGTAGTTCCAGGCCAAGGGATGGCCTTTTGTTCGGATGTGGTTTTCCTGACACCATCGGGCAACCACTTCGGTTTCTTTGTGGCGAGGTTGGCCCGGTTGGGGTTCATAACTCCACCAATAAAAGGGCAAGGTGGCATAGTTGAGCAGATCGGCAAATCGCCGGCGATACTCCTGCTGGAGACGGCTGGCCGGATCATCGGGCCGCTGGGACTCGATGGGCCGCCACATGAAAATATTGCAGCCGAACAAAAACCGATGCCGGGTTTGCTCGATCCGAACTGTTGCTCCCGGCACCGGCCGACCGGCCGACTGCACCTGCACCAGGGCCTGGGATTTTCGGTATCGGCGGATGCGTTCTTCTGCGCTGTCCAGGAGTTCTCGGTCGTCCGGTAGGGGGCTGGACGCCGACAGACCGGTGGCCGGTTTCCATCCAACGGCCCCTCCGACACAAAGACCTTTCAGAAAAGTTCTTCTTGCAACCCCGACTTTTCGGAGAGACGAACCGGAAGAAGAGGGTGCCTGGCCGACCGAGGCCGAGTACGTTTTTCGAATAGGAAACTTTTTTTCATGATCCGACATGACTCCAAGCTCCTAGGAAGAAAGGATCTGCAGGGGGCAGGCAAACCCTGGGCGAAACCGGAAGGCAGTTTTGCTTGGGGGATACAGACGGTGGAACTTCGCAGAGGGAAAAATTCGGGGACTTGCTCTTTCGGTTCTGGCAATCCATTTTATAATAAAAGTTAATCCTGCACAATGCGGTGAATTCTCCACAATGCATTGTTGCCTCGGATCGCAGCGGACACGGCAATGCGTGCCCCTCCAGGGGCCCCGTTGCAGGTCCGCTGCTTGCCTTGGATAATCCAAAAAACCTGCCTGGTAAAAGTGCTTGCCGGAATTTGGGGCCTATCGTCGGAATTTGGGTCCCTACCCATGCTGTCCTGCCAAAGAGACTGTATCCTGCCAAAAAGAAACAGTAACACTTTAGCCGAATGAAGTAACTCGCCTCTCCCCTGGTGGGAGAGGCCGGCCTGGCCGAAGGCCAGCCCGGGTGAGGAGGCTTGCCTGTCATTCCCGCGAAAGCGGGAATCCAGAAGGTAAAACTCTATATTGCCTGGGTTCCCGGTTGCGCGGGAATAAACCTGGATTCCTGCTTCCGCAGGAATGACACACATCGCTCCCTCCATTCGGCTAAAGTGTTACAAAAAAGATTGTCTCCTGCCCCAAACTGATGGTGTCCTGCCAAACCAGAGGAGGGCTGTTTCATGGCCGGTTTCGTTCCAAGACGCCGACGGATGGGTGCGGCAACGGTGCTGATGGTCTGGGGCTGCATTGCCGGGTGGTTTTGGGCCTCGGCGGAAGCCTGGGCCGGTAAACCGACGCCGGGCCTGCTCAAGAGGTTTCTCGAAGGCCCCATGAAGGAGATTCAGGAGATCGTCTTTGCGGTCCGCGTGCCGGGCCGGGACCATTGGTATGTAACCTTCGGTAACTATTCGGATCATTCTGATACGCCCGCTAAGCAACTGGGCTTTAAGTTCGAGGACGGCGTCTATTGGGGCTACGGCGAAGGGGCCCGATTATGCCGATTGAACCTCCGAACCGGAGAACTCAAGGTGATATTGAATGATCCCCGGGGCGGCGTGCGGGACCCCCAGGTGCACTACGACGGCCAGAAAATCCTGTTTTCGTATCGTCGGGGCGGGACGCATCCGTATCATCTTTACGAAATCCAGATCGACGGCAGCGGGCTTCGGCAACTGACCGACGGCCCCGACGACGACATCGAACCGACCTACTGCCCCGACGGAAGTATCGTTTTCTGCTCCTCTCGGTGCCGACGCTTTGTCAACTGCTGGTACACCCGGGTGGCGGTTCTGTATCGGTGCGACGCCGACGGCAGCAATATCCGGATGCTTTCGAGCAACAACGACCACGATAACACGCCTTGGACCATGCCGGACGGCCGGGTGCTCTACATGCGCTGGGAATATGTCGATCGAAGCCAGGTCCATTTCCATCACCTCTGGACGATGAATCCAGACGGCACCGCCCAGATGGTTTGGTACGGCAACATGCACGGCGGGGTGGCCATGCTGGACGCCAAACCGATTCCGGGCACCCGAAAGGTGGTGGCTTCCTGGTCGCCGGGCCACGGACTGCCGGAACACATCGGCCAGGTGGCAGTGGTGGATCCGTCGTTGGGGCCGGATGCGCCGGAAGCCGTCCGCATTGTGGCCCCAGAGGTCCGCTGGAAAGACCCCTATGCGATTACCGAAGATTGCTTTTTGGTGGCTTCGCGAGATGGGCTGTATGTGATGGACGGACAGGGCAACTATGAACTGATTTACCAATTGCCGCCGGAGGAGCGGAGCCGACTGCAATGCCATGAGCCTCGGCCGCTTACGCCCCGGCCACGTGAACGGGTGATCCCGCCCCGGGTCGATCTGACCAAAGCGACTGGTCGGCTGATCCTGGAAGATATTTACCACGGCCGGAAGATGGAAGGGGTGCCCCGGGGGGCCGTCAAAAAGCTCCTGGTCCTCCAGCAACTACCCAAACCGGTCAATTTCTCCGGCGGGATGGAACCGCTGACAATTGGCGGTTCGTTCACGTTGGCGGAGATCGTCGGCGAAGTGCCGGTGGAACCGGACGGATCGGCCTACATGGAACTGCCAGCGATGCGATCGCTTTTCTTTGTGGCCCTGGACGAAAACGACCTCTGCGTCAAACGGATGCACAGCTTTGTTACCTTGCAGCCGGGCGAAGTAACCGGATGCGTCGGCTGCCATGAGCGGCGGGAGACCGCATTAAAACCGATCCGGAGCGACATCATGGCCCTGCGGCGGCCGCCGTCGCCGGTGCGTCCGATTACCGATGTGCCCTCGGTGCTGGATTTTCCCAGGGACATCCAGCCGATCTTGGACCGCCACTGCGTGGGCTGCCACAACCCGGATCGCCGGGAAGGCGGCGTGGACTTAACCGGCGACAAAACCGCCATGTACACCATCAGCTACTGGACCATGCAGACGCGGAACCTGGTGGTGGACGGCCGGAACCAGCCGTTCGGCAATCGGCCGCCGTATAGTTACGGCTCGGCCACCAGCCGACTGCTAAAACTCATGGACGGCAGCCACTACGGCGCTAAACTTTCGGACCTGGAGCGGAAGACGGTTCGGCTCTGGATCGAGACCAGCGCCACCTATCCGGGCACGTATGCGGCGCTGGGGTGCGGCTATTATCCGGTGCATTTGCCGATCGAGCCGATGCGCCAGCGGTGCGGCAGTTGCCATACCGCGGAGGTCAAAGACCGGAAGGGCAAGAAGTTCACCACTCTGGTGATCCATGACGCCTGGGGCCGACAGTTGGAACCGCTGATGAACCTTTCCCGGCCGGAAAAGTCGTATATGCTCCTGGCGCCGTTGGCCCGCTCGGCCGGCGGACTGCAACTGTGCGAAGAGCCGACCTTCCAGAGCAAAGACGATCCGCTGTATCAGAAGATTTTGGCGGCCATTCAGGATGCCCACAACCGCCTGATGGAAGGCAAACGGTTCGATATGCCCGGGTTCCGGCCCAACGAGCATTACATTCGGGAGATGCAGCGGTTCGGATTGTTGCCCAAAGAGCTTCGGCCCGATGAACCGATCGACTGCTACAAGGTGGATCGGGCGTACTGGGATAGCTTCTACTGGCAACCGCAAACCTCGGTGGCCCAGGGGAAATAGGGCGGCATGTGGTGGAGCCAGCGATCACCGACGGGTTTGCTATCTCTTCCCCGTCTTTTACGTTCCTTTCTCGGGGCTTATTGGGGTAGGTTTGCCTTAGGAAAAAAGAAAGTTATGATATAAAGAAATTGGGGCAGTAACCTTTTAGCCGAATGGAGAGGGGTGATGTGTGATTCCTGCGCAAGCAGGAATCCAGGTTCCTGTATGTCTGTTACGCTCTTCCGTTGGGCAAGGGGAAATCTGGAAATACTTTTTGGATTCCCGCTTGCGCGGGAATGAGACTTGATGGAGGTTCTAGCAAAAAACGTCGCTGCTCCATTCAGCTAAAATGTTCCTTGGAGGAGCGAATGGAGGGAGACCTACTCTCTTCCAGAGGGAGGGAGTTTTGCCCTGTTTCGAGGCCCACCGAGCATTGGGCGAGCTTGGTGCGGCCGAGGGAGAGCCGACTCTGCCGGGGACGGGTGTGTTTGTGGGATGGTCTGGAGGTCGCTTTTGGCAGGAAAGCCAGCAGGGACTTTATTGGCGGAAAAACCGGAAAGTTTACGATAACGACACTGCCTGATCGAAGGAGTTTGGCATGGTATCGCCGGAATTGTTGCGTCGGTTTACGAGTTTTTCTGGGTTGAATGAGGCGTTGCTCAAGCAGATTGCAATGATCGCCGAGGAGCGGACGGTACCGGCCGGAACGCGGCTTTTTGACGAGGGGATGCCTGCGACGCATCTATATGTGATCGTCCGGGGGGAGGTGAACATTCAGTATCTTCTCGGTACGGGCGAGATGCGCACCGTGGATACCCTGGTGGACGGGGATTTGTTGGTCTGGTCTGCTTTGGTCGAACCGTATCGGACCACCGCCTACGGCACCACCACCAAGGAAACCCACTTGATCGCCATTCAGGCGGACAAACTTCGGCAACTTTGTGAGGAGAATCCGATTCTCGGATATCGGTTGATGACTCAGGTGGCCAAACTGTTGGCCCATCGGTTGGAAAACGCCCGGGTTCAATTGGCCGCCACGTAAGAAGCCGGATGAATCTGCCGGGAAAGCGGCCCGAAACGCCGAGCCGGGTGGTGTAATTTCTATTTAAAGAGGGAACGGGTAAGGGTTCTCGGATTCCGACCCGGTAGTAAGGGGCATCTAAAGGCGGAACCTGTAGAGGAGCGGCGATATGGACCGACATATCCATCCATCGGGAACACTCCCGGCCGGGGGGAGCACGCTTGCGGGTGTGCGTCAGCGAATCGGAGGGAAACGGTGGCACCGGGGGGTGATCCTGGCCGCGGGGTTGGGAATTTTGCTGGCCGGCTTCTCCCCGGGGGCTGGTGGCCAGGAGGAGAGCCGACGTGCGGCCGCCTATCGTACCGCGGTTACCGATGCACGCCGCTGGATGTCCAAACGGGATTTAGAACAGGCCGCTCAAGCCCTTCGGGCTGCCCGGGAAAATGCCCGCACCGACCAAGAGGAACACGAAGTTCAACGCCTAGAAACGCTATTGGAATATCTTCGGCAGTTTTGGCAACTGACGATCAAAGGCGCCCAGAAACTCGAAGCCGGCCAAGAGATCGAAGTCCAACTGGCCCAATCCAAAACCGTATTCCGAAAGGTGAAGGTGGCGGTGGTGGAAGCGGTACCCGGCGGCATGAAGCTGCGTGTGGAGGGGGTTACCCGGCTTTATCGGTGGGAGACAATGCCGACGGAGATCGTCCTAGCCCTGGCCCGAAGTTCCCTGGCCAAGGATAACGTCTCCAAGGTGGTTTTAGGGGCGTTTTTGGCCGTCGATGAAAAAGGTGATCGCGAGCAGGCCCGCAAACTTTGGCAGGAGGCCATCCAGGCCGGCCTGGACATCGGGGATTTGCTCGCCGAACTGGATGCCGCGGAAGCGGCCGCCAAAAAACCGCCCCTGCCCAAAGAAACAGAACTCCAGGAAGTGGAAAAGGCGATCAAAGAAGAATATGACCGTTCCTACGCCCGGGCCACCACGGCGCCGGCCAAAGAGGAACTGGCCCGAAAACTGCTTGCCGATGCCCAAAAGACCACCGATCCCCAAAAACGCTTTGTCCTGCTTCGAGAGGCGCGGGACTTGGCCGCCTCCGCCTGTGCGATTCACCTGGCCAGTTCGGCTATCGATCAGTTGGCCCAACACTATCAGATCGATCCCATCCAGATGAAACTCCAGATGCTCCAAAAGGCGGCCGAGGGGGCCCGCTCCCCGTTCCAATACCGAGATGTCACCCTACTGAGTCTGAACTTGGCCGAGGAAGCCCTCCGCAACCGCCGCCAAGCCGACGCCCAAACCGCACTCCGCTTGGCCAAACAAACCGCCCGAAACTCCAAAAGCCGAGACCTGATGCTCCAAGCCATCGCAGCAGAAGAAAAACTCCTGGGAAAAAAAGAAAAGAAGTAATCTGGGGGATAGAGAAAAAAGAACCGTTCGGCCGACCGGACTGTCCCAGCGAGCACAGCGAAGCCCTGGAAGCCGTGGGGGAGGGACGTTCACCCCGGCAACGGGGCGGTAGGAAACGTTCCGGGCAGAGCCCTCTCCTCCGGGACGGAGCAGCTTCCTCCGGCCGGAATCTTAGAGGCTGTCCCGAAATTGGTATTCGGGCGGTGCGAAATTGGTATTCGGGCGGTGGCCCGGACCGTTGCCAAACCCTTCCGATGTACCAACGTGCCCGTTTTATAGGGGGTTGGGCACTCTAGGGGTTCGCCGGTTGGTAGTCCATCCGGCTAAAAACGGAATTTCGGGACAGCCTCTTAGAAGTGGAAATGTTCGAATCCGGAACGTCAGAAGTGGTCCTAAGTCGTCTTTTACGTTGAGGTATGCCACGACTGCTCTGTCCGAATTGTTCGCATGAAGTGGTCTATGATGCGTCCTTGGCGGGCAAGGAGGTCTTCTGTGCGCATTGCTCCAGCCGGTTTGTAGCACCCGGTTCGGGCAACGCTGCCGCACATCCCTCTGCGCCTCCCACCAACGCCGAACTCCGGCAGGCCGCTGACAATCCCCCGGCCACCTCCGAGGCGATCCGGCGATGGATCTGGATTTTGAGCGGCCTGGTGGTATTTTTGATTGGGTTGATTCTGGCGGTCTCGGCGGGCCGGTATGTGCGGGCTTTACGTACCGCTAGGACCCAGGTGGCTTCCGGTTCCGAAGCTACGGCGTCTGCCCATGCGCCGTCGGCTGGCCAAAATGCGTATGCCAAATGGATTACCCAACTCCGCAGTGCCAAAGACCCGGTGGCTCGATATAAGGCTTTAGAACATCTGGTGTCCCAAGGCCCGCAGGCGGTCGAAGCGGCCCTGGACGCCCTGGTCCAGACCAGTCCGGATGGGAATCTGTTTCAGATGCCCGATGGTGCCGTGGCGGCCTGGGTGGAGATGGGTTCGGCGGGTGTGCCGACCCTTTTGCCTGCCTTGCAATCGGAGAAACCTCATGTGCGGGCGGGAGCCGCTTATGTCCTGGCCCAATTAGGTGGCCAGGCCAAACCGGCCCTTCAGCCCTTGGCCCAATGCGTGCAAGATGCCCATCCTCGGGTGCGATGGTATGCCTTGGAGGCCCTGGCAGGCCTAGGCCCGGCAGCCGCCGAAGTCCAGGAAAAACTTGCTCCTCTGCTAGAACATCCGGATCGGCTCACCCGGCGACGAGTCCTGTTGGTGCTGGCCCGCATCGGCCCTAAAGCCAAAGGGTTTTTGCCCCAGGTGCAAAAACTGGCCAAAGAAGATCCGGATACGTCTGTCCGTCAGATGGCGGAACTGGCGGCCAGACAACTCGACCTAGAAAACCTGGTCCAACAGGCCCTCCAAGAGGCCTCCGAAGAACTGAAACCCTTGATCGAACAACTCCGGGGGGGCAGCCCGTATGAGAGCGTGGCCGCCACCAAGGCATTGGCCAAATTGGGCACCCAGGCTGCCGAAGCCCTGCCAGCCCTGGCTCTGGCCCTCTACCACCAGGATAAATGGGTCCGGGAAGGGGCGCTGCGGGCACTGGGTGCCATCGGTCCCCAGGCCAGGGTGTATCGGGATGCCGTGGTGGCCGCCACCCTGGACCCTGAACCAGAGGTCCGCCAAGCCGCCCGAGAAGTCCTGGACCAGATGGACGGCCGAAAACCCAAAGTGCCTCCGTAATTTGTACCGGGTAGGACCCAGCGGTTTGGGTTCAGCCGGTCGAAAACGAAGGTTCCGCTGTAACCTTTTTGGTTGGAATATTGCCAGCCGAATTGAGGAAATCCTTTCCCCGACGGAAAAAAGGCGGGAATTTTTGTTGGCCTAGGGGGGTTTTTGAACCCAGCAAAATGGCGTCGGGTTTTTGATTTTTCTATGGGTCTCAAATTTTCTAAGCTGCTTATTTTATCCAAAATTCGTAGATTCTTGTTTTGCTGCTAATCGGCCCCATGAGGTGCGCCCCATTGGAGATGACGGTACGTACCGGTTCTTCCGGTGGACTCCCGGCGGAAAATGCGCCCTCGAATGGGCAATTGTTGCCAAACGAGAAGATGTTCGGAACGGTCTGATTTGGGAGTCCAGCCGGTCCTGGGGGGATACCAGCATAAACCGCTCGGAAGGAAGAAGGTCAACCCAGCGTGGGAATCCGTCTCTCCGGGCCAGGAGGCGGAGGGCAATCCGTTTTTACGATTTTGGCACGTTATCTGCATAGGTGGATGGCTTCTCTGGAGGTGTTAGGACGCCCGGCTTCCCCACCTCCTGGGTATATTTTGTTTACATTGCCAATATTTCCTGGCTTTTCCAGTATTTCTATTTTTTCTATTTTGATCGTATTCACCCATCCAGGTCCTACGGGGGGACAAAATCGGCTCGAACCCTCCGGATCGGAGTCATTGGTTCGTTGGCATTAAAGTCCGCCCAAATTCCCAGAGGAACTTTTCTATGCTTCCTTTTGCCGGATTGCTCACAGGCACCGGGCTGGTAACCTCGGCGTGGAATGCCCTGCGGGCGATAAGCCCCCAGACGCCATCCCAGGCTCCTGGTGCTACCTCTTCGGACAGTGCGATGCCACCGTCTGGCGGTGCATCCACGGCGGAGGTCGTGGGCCATTCGACCAGAGCAGATAATGAGGTCTTCGGAACCTCCAAGGTCCAGGGCCAATGGGAGGTTCTGGGAAAGATTGCCACCCGATATGATGTAAAAAAGATCACTCCCCGGGAATTTTCCCGTTTGCTGGAGGAACTCCGGCAGGCTGGTGCCCTGTCGGAAACGGATCGGCAACTTCTGGCCCAAATCCTAGTGGACCTCCACCAGGAAGGGATCGATCTGGACGAGACGGTCGATCTGGTTCGGTTCTACACGAAAAAAGGAGAAAAATTGCAGGATTCCCTCCGGACGAAGAGCATTCCCCCCCAGGCCCGGCTCCAATTGGAAGCCGCACTAACCGACCTGCAAAAACGCCTGGATTGGCTCCGCCGATTCGCCCTGTTGCATGAGCGTCCGGAACTGGCCAGCCTGAACCTGCTTACCTGAGGTGTCGCCGTCGGCACATCCTCTCTTACTTTTTAAACACCCAATTGAATGCCGTGGCGCTGAAAAAACACGGGGAGCCAGACGCCCGGAAGTGCTACGTTGGGGATTCAACCGCCCTCGGAGCTTTTTTGTTCTTGGCCGGGCGCTTCCGGAGAAATCCCTGGCCGGGGCTTGATTACGCGGCTCTTTGGTTTATAGTAAAGCTAAAGGGAATGGACCGGTCCAGCAGGTTCATCTCCCTGTCAGCAGAGAAGTAGCCGGCAGCTACCGAGTTTCTCAGGTGGGTTTCCAGGAGGTTATGGCGATGGGGATGGAGCTATTCAGTTCAGCGTTTGGTCCCGGTAGTCCGATCCCTCGGCGTTATACGGGCGAAGGGGAGGATCTGTCGCCGCCTTTGCAGTGGAAGGGCGTGCCGAAGGGTACCCAGGAATTGGCCCTTATTTGCGACGATCCGGACGCTCCGACGCCGGAACCGTGGGTCCATTGGGTGATATACAAAATACCACCTAATGCCACTGGTTTACCGGAAGGCCTACCGAAAACCGCTCAACTTTCCCAGCCGCCTGGCGCCATGCAGGGCAAAAATTCTTGGACCAGCGGGCCGACGATCGGCTATCGAGGTCCCATGCCTCCGCCTGGCCATGGAGTGCATCACTATCATTTCACCCTGTATGCTTTGGACAGCCCTTTGAACGTGCAGCCCGGAGAGACCAAGAAAAACCTGCTCAAGAAAATGGAGGGCCATATTTTGGCCACCGCCACGTTGATCGGAACCTACCAGCGATAACCCGTCCGGAGCGGAAAGCCGCTCCGTTGCCACCGCTGGAGCCCACCCTGACGAGGTTCTCACCAGAAACCCTCCGTGCGGGCTCGCCCAGTAGGAGGTCTGCTTCTTGAACTTCGAAAAACATAACGCCATGGAATTCCCTGGGTTTTGTCTCTATGAGTGCCCTTGATTTTGGGAAGATCCGAAGGAAGGCGGCTAAGAAGGCCTTGGCCAACCCAAAACAATCCCCGTGGGCTTTCGGGCGGCAATAGGAAAAACGAATTGGAAATTTGTTTAGTAACAGGTTGACTCAACAGGTTTAGTGAAGTGGAATGTCCCGCGAACCATGAAAGGAGACCAACCATGCAATTGAAGCGTCGAACACTGCTGCAAGGGGCGGCTGTAGGGCTGGCGGTTCCGTGGCTCTTGCCGAGCCGGGTGTGGGCACAAAAACCCACCAAACGCCTTACCATGGGGTTTGTGGGCATGGGGGTGCAGAACCGCCATCTGATGGGGGCGTTTATGGGCCACGAGGTCCAGGTCGTGGCGGTCTGCGATGTGGATACCACCCGTCGGGAAGATGCCAAACGCCGGGTAGATGAACGCTACGGTCATACTGGAGCGGGTGGCTGCAAAGCGGTCCGCGATTTCCGGGAAATCACCGAGCGAGACGATATCGACGCCGTCTGCGTGGCCACGCCCGACCATTGGCATGCGCTGGTAACGCTGTCGGCCCTTCGGCACGGTAAAGATGTTTATTGTGAAAAGCCGCTTACCCACAACATCCACGAAGCCGTCGAAGTCATCCGGGCCGTGGAGGCCAACAAGCGGGTGCTTCAGACGGGCAGCCAGCAGCGATCCAGCAAAGAATTCCGGATTGCCTGCGAGCTGGTGCGGAATGGCGTGATCGGCAAGATCGAGCGGGTGGAATGCAGTTTTGGGGGGCCGCCCAAACCCTGCGATCTGCCGGAAGAACCCATGGAACCGGGGTTGGATTGGGACATGTGGTTAGGGCCCGCCCCGCTGCGGCCGTATAATTCGGTGCTCAGTCCCCGGGGCGTGCATAATCATTTTCCTGCATGGCGCAATTACCGGGAGTATGGCGGCGGCGGTGTGGCCGACTGGGGCGCCCACCATCTGGACATCGCCCAATGGGGACTGGACATGGATCGCAGTGGCCCCATCGAAGTCCTTCCCCCAGAAAAACCTGGGGCCGGTTCCGGCGCCAAACTCGTCTATGCCAATGGCGTGGTGGTCGAACATAAAGGCGGCTTCGGCGTCCACTTCTTCGGCACCGACGGCGAAGTGGCCGTCAACCGCGGCCGCTTCCAGTTCATCCATAAAGGAAAACTCATCGCTTCTTTTACCGGCCAGAAAGACACTTCTTGTGCCGCCCAAGTGCAGATCGCCGAAAAGCAATTTTTGCAGGATGCCAAGATTCGGCTCTATGAAAGCCGAAACCATATTGGCAATTTCCTGGAATGTGTACAAAATCGCAGTCGTCCCGTTGCCAGTGAGCAGGAAGGGGGGCGCACCGCCATCTGTTGCCATCTGCTGAACCTGGCCTACTTGCACGGCCAACGCCTGAAATGGGATCCGGAAAACTTCTGTTTCGTCGGCGGCACTGGCGATCCGAAATGGCTCACCCGAGACTATCGCGCTCCCTGGAAGGTTTAAGAGGCTGTCCCGAAAGGGGCGCCCGGGGGGCGGATTCTCTGCTTGTTCAAACCTGTTCTGACTTTCCAGATGCCGGTTTATCTGGAGGTTGTCAGAGATGGTGCCCCCCGTGGGGTATGGGCCCCGGTTAAAACAGGAATTTCCCGACAGCCTCTTTAGAATCGGAGGCTAAGCTGGGTGTAGAAGAAGTCGGCGTCGTCCTGGTATGGGGCGGGGCTGGGATTGGTCCGGAAAAACGCGCCGGCGAAAAATCGGCTATAGCCAAACCCCAGTTCCGCACGGGGCCGAATCGTCCATTGCAGCAGGAGGTCCAATTCCTGGCCGTAGTCGCCCACGCCGCCCGGTGTGTTGACCAACGGAGTCATATCCACTCCATAAGGCACATCCTGGGGATTTTGCCGATGGAAGATGTGCCAGGCAATCCGCACGCTCCAATCCCGATGAGGATGTATCTGCAGGTGGAAACTCCAATCTTCGATATTCCGCCGGCCAAATAAATCCATGTAGCCGAGGAACTGATGGCTGTCGGGCAGGAGGTGGTGGAACCCGTTGCCCAGCGTGCGGTCGCCGGAGGCCCAATCGTAATACATCCAAAAGATCGGTTGGCCGGGCAGGCACGGGAAGCGGCGGCCCATCCCGATGGTGTACATGCCAGCGGTGTGATCAAAAGCACCATAACTGCCCACCTGTACGGCTGCCTCCACTTCCCCCAACCAGCCGTTGTACTCCTGTTGGCTCCGGAAGCCTAAGGTGTGGAAGTCAAAATCCGGTGATCCGTCCTCTTCGACCAGTCGGAGATAATACCCTTCTAGCATGGATTGATTGCCGAGCCGACGCACCAAATACAGCCCCATCAACTGCTGGCTCTGATCGGGGCTGTCGAAGGCCTCCGGATTCGGATAGATGGGCCGAACCCAGAAGGCATCTACGGCCCAAAGCGGTCCTTGCCAGAACAGTTTATACCCTTCGAAGGTTCGGCGGGTATTGGCCCAGTCCAAGGGGCTGACCAGCCGACCCGCCCCGTAGAGAAGTTCTTGTCGGCCAAGCCGGGCCACCAGACCATCGCTCCGAAAACCTAAAACCGCCACGTCGAGAAAAAGGTTCTGCAGTTCTGTGCGATTTTCTTCGATCGAGCGAGGCAGGTAGGTTTCGTTGGTGCTCAGGGCGTCGTTCAGTTCGGCATAGAGGCGCGCCAGTTCGCCCATCTCCAGGTTGGCATATACCCGAGTCCGATGGAGGAGAAAATCGTCATCCAGGCCGGTCAACCCTTCGCCCCGGTGGTTTCGTTCACTATGATGCCGAAGCCGATACTCGCCCCCGATGTCCAGCTTGGCCCAGGGGGTAATCTGGAGCCGTTTCAGCCGGTCGCCCAAAAAGGTTTCCTGTTGGCAGGGGTCCTCCACGTAGGCAAACGGATTGTCAAAAAAGAGGGTTTTATGGGCCTGGGCCGCCTGCTGGGCGAGAGGAGATACCTCAGGCCGAAGCCATGGTTCGTCCGGACAAGCACCTTCCGCCAGGAGCGTTTTGCCCCGGAGAAGACCTTCCTCTCCCACACAACGCTCTAGACTACCGGCAGGTTGGAAGGTCTTACCAGGGGAGGCAGGCCTTTTGGAAAGTTCTGGCACGTTGGGGGGAGCCACGTTGCCGTCTGGCTCGTAGGATGGCGGGAATCGTTCGCCCGCCACCATGGCCGCTGGTAATTGCATGTCCGGTAGGGGAGCAGTCGGCAAAGGGGCGTCCGGAACCTTCGGAGCCGGTTCAGAGGCAGCAGAAGTTTTTGCCGAGGGGCTTCCTTCCGGTTGTGGGAAGGTAATCTTCTCCGGGGAGTTTGATTCCGAAGCGGCGGAAAAACGGACGCTCTCCTCTCCAGACGGCGGGGTAGCTTCCTGTGTGGGAGCGGAAGCCATCCCGGCCAACGAAAGTACCGGCTTCTTTTCCTCCGACGATTGGCCCAGCCGATTCTCAAATCGCTCGGAAGCGGCGATCTGGTCGGTTCCCTCTGGAGAATGGTCGGACTTCAGGCGGAGTGGGTTGCCGGTATGCGGAAGCGTCGGCCCGGCATCCGGGGAGGAACCCGCCGGGCGGGAAATTGCTCCCGTGGTCGTCTCCTCCAGAGGCTCCGAATTCGCCTGGCCGCCAGAGGTTGGGGCTGTAGGTTCTGGCGACAAAGATTTCGGCATCAGAGGCTCCGGCGTCAGAGGGTCCGGTGCCTCCGGGGAAGGCAAACCAGCCACTGCGTTCCCCTCGTCTGGCTCTTCCTCTGGACGCAAAGGCATCGGCAATAGCCCGGGAGGTTCCAGTGCGTGGTTCATCGGAGGCGGATCGGAGGTCTCGGACGGCCAAGCCCCTTTGGCGGAGTCGGCCGCTGTTTCCGGATACTTGGCCGGCCCAGGGGATCCCGGTGTTGGAGCTGGAGTAGTATCGGCCGGGTGGTTAGCAGGAGGAGGAATATTGACTTGGTGGGTAGAAGAAGTGTTCACCGGAGGCGATGGGGTAACCGGGAATGGGTCTCCGGGCGAACTAGGCACTTCGCCCACCCCAGTTGGCCAGGAATAGTCTGATCGGGCAGGACTTGTCCGTTGGGAGGAGGTCGATGGGAGGGGAGGGGAAACATCCTTTGCGGCGGAGGCAGAAGATCGAGCCAATGGGGATCTCTGGTGGCCCTGTTTCCACAGATACACCCCCATCGTCCCGAGGATAACTCCCACCAAAAGGATTCGAAGCATTTCCTGCCGCCCCATAGGCGCACTCCTTTGCCACCATGTTCACCAGGCCACACCGAGGGCTTGCTGCCCCCACGCCGAAGGCCACCAAAACGTACCGCCGCCGGCGGATTCGATTCAGACGATCAGCGCAGATTCCCGGCCCGACGCCGCTGTTAGGAGGATCGGAAGCAGAGGGGCTGATTCTCTAGATACAAAGGCTGCCTCAGCCTACCGCCAACCTTCCGACATGCCGTGCATACGGATTAAACAAAGACTGCTGAGAGTGCCGATCTGGCGGAAAAGTCCTATCGTATGGGTAAGCACCAAGATATCGGCATCCACCTATCCCGGATACCGAGCCAGAGCTCTCCCGAACGCCCCTCCGGCAGGTTCATCCGGCATCTTCTCCCCCACGGCAATTGGATGCCTTCTGGCTGGCCAGGCCTCTTCCGGGCAAGTCCCCGGCGGTCCTCTTGCCAGTCCTGTCTGGATAGATCCTGTCCAGCCTTCTTGCCAGTTTTTTCTGGATAGATCCTGTCCAGTCCTCTTCAAGTTCTTTCTGGATAGATCCTGCCTAGCGCTCTTGCCAGTTCTTTCTGGGGAATAGCCCCGGCAGCCTCCTGCTGGAGGTTCTCGGCGACCCACCCCTGAAACCTCATCCCGACGGCTTATTCTTCTTTCCTGACCCTTTAGCCCCGGATGAAGCAACCCGCCGTCGGGCGGCCTAAACCGAGGGTGTCACTCCGGCGAAAGCGGGGTTACGAAAAAATTGGGAGCTTTTGGTTTCACGGGGAGGATAGGCGGGGATGTGGGTTGGCTCGAACAATGCCAGGCCGGACCGATTCCCGCCGGTCTATCGACGGAGATTCCAGGAGTCGGTCCCGTATTTGGTCTGGGCAAGTCGTTGGGCTTCTGCCCGCTCCGGCTCCGTTAAAGCATCGGCAGCCCAACTCCAGCGAAACTTGTCGGTGAGCCGGACAAACCAGGCCTGCCAAAGCTCCTCCGGAGAGACAAATCGGTCGAGAAGTTCGCTCAGACCGGGCAGTTCCGGTGCAGCGGGCGATCGGGCCAAAAGGATGCTGCCGTGCTGAAGCAAAGCGGATCGGGTCCGCCGTTGGGCACTGCCCACCACTTTCACCCCCTCGCCATCGGGTCCATCGACCACCACATCCCAGCGATTCCGCCGCTGAAAACACAAAAACGGTTCTTCCTGCCGATCGGCGGTTGGGCAAGCACATTGCCACAGCCCAGACGGCAATCCCCACTGGTGAAACACATCCAATAGACTTTCGTGCACTAGGCCGTAGAGGCCGGATGGGCCCTCTGGAGGCAATCTCCCGTAGGGCAACGCCAAACAGTAGGTCAGTTCCCGATCATGCACAATGGCGCCGCCCCCGCTGGGCCGACGCACCATCGGACAGCTCCAACTGGGCCTATGCCGACACCGCTCCTGCCACCGCTGAAAATACCCCAACGACAACGTCGCCGGCCGCCATTGATAGATTCGGAATACCGGTTGGCCGGTCCGCTCGACCCCAAGCAGCAGGATTTCATCGACGGCCATATTCCAAGCGCCGTCCGCGGGAGGATCGATCAGTAACCGACACACCAGGTCCGACATCGGGATAAATGAACAAATATAAATTGTAGCCGAACAAATTCCCCTTCGTTTGCCCGGTCTCTTTGCAGGACCAAGCGGTTGTCCCGCCCCAGGATGTTCGCCTTCTTCGATCGGTTGGGAAGGCCCAATCCTTGCAAGAATATCTTCCGCAAAAGTTTTTGGTAACTATTTAGTTTGACTCTATCTACCCGCCCGATCCCCTACCAGATGTAGGGGCTAAAAATCGGTTCGAACACCACCGATTGTGGTCGTTGTTCCCCGTGGATATAGTCAAGTTAGCCGGATGAAGCAATCGCCTCCCCTTGGCTGTGGAGAGGCCGGCGTTGCCACAGGCACCGCCGAGTGAGGGGGCCGATGGGGCCCCGCCGTGGCACGGAGGAAGCCAGGCCCCTTTGCGCGTCCCTGCCACGAAAGTGGGAATCTAGAAAAGAGAAGAAGTCCCTATTGTCTGGATTCCCGCTTACGCGGCAACAAGCCGGGACTGCTCCTTACGCAGCAGTGCCCCATCGCCGTCCTTCATTCGGCTAAAATGGTACGAGTTTTGCGAGGGCCTCCCAACTCGATCGGGCGGTCGATTCCTTTCAGCCCGCTTGCTTTTTCGGGAGAGCCTGTCGAGTTCTCCCCTTTTGGGGTTAGACGGGCAATGGGTAACCGGGGCGAAGTTAGATGGGCAGTTCGTAACCGGGGCGGCGGGGTCGGCTCAGCAGTTTATTGGCTTCGTCGCAATTGGTGAACCGTTCGGCCACCGGGTCCCATCGGAGCACCTCGCCCACCCGGCCTACTTCCCGGACGATGTTGACCAGATGGCAGAGGGTGGTGGATCGCTGGCCGATTTCGATGTCCGCCGTGCACCGGCCTCGGGTCTTAATGCACTCAAGCCAATTTTCGATATGGTAAGAGGTTTCCGGTCGGGTAATCGGCCCGGGGTTGTCCGGCGAACGCACAATGTCTTTCGGATTACTGGCCAGTTTATTCCGGTTGATTTCAATTTTGCCCTGTTCACAGATAAAGATGGCGCCCAGGCCGGGGCCTCGGTCGCCGTCCAAATGGAGTTTCAGTTCCGTGCCGGTAGCGAACTTCATGGTTACCTTGGCCCGGGGACCTCGAAGCTTGGCCATGTGATGGTAATCGGTGCCAGTGTCGATGTCGCCGGTTTCGCCGATCACCACACCACCGACGGTTTGCCGAGGGGCAAATCGGCCGCTATCCCGCACTTCACATTTTTCTTCCAGGACGATTTCGACCGGGCCAGTATCGTCGGTGCCCAGGGCCCGGTTGACCTGGTCGTAGGAGTGGGTTCCCCAACCGGTTACGCCGAAGCACAGTCCGCCGCCGTCGTAGTCCCACCATCGGGCCCAGCCGTGGTGCAACGCCGGATGATACGGCCGATAAACGGCCTGATTGGTCCATTCGTCCCACCAATTTTTCCGTCCGCCGGGCGGCAGAGGCTGTTCGGGCTGATCTTTCCAGCGGTCGGGGCCGATGAAGTTGGGGGCGATCACCGTCAGGCATTTGCCCAGTTTGCCGGTCTTCACCAGGTCGCTGGCCCAGTTGTTGATCGGCATGGACCGCTGCTGGGTGCCCACCTGGGTAACCCGGCCATATTTGCGGGCGGCCTGGACCATCCGCCGACCTTCCTCGATGGTCAGGCACATCGGCTTTTCGATATATACATCTTTACCCGCCTGCATACACAAAATGGTTACCCAGGCGCGGGCATGGGTGGTGGTTTCGACCATCACCGCCTGGATACTCTTTTCCTTATCCAACATCTGCCGAACATCGTCATAAATCTTCCAGGATTGGCCTTGGCTGAGGTCTTTGGCAAACCTTTCGGCGGCCGGTAAGTAACAATCGCAAACCGCCACGATGTTCATCGGCAGACCGCGGGATTCGCCGACAATCCCCCTGGCTCGACCGCCCAAACCGACAATGGCCACATCCACCCGTTCACTCGGCGCCGGACCTGCCTCGCCGCCCAGCACCTGCCGCGGTACGAAGATCGGCAACGCCAAAGCACCGCCTGCGCCTACCAAAAACTTCCGACGCGTCCAAGAGCCACGCATCTCCGGTCCTTTCTACATAGAAGCGGGAATACCCAAGCCCAAAGGAAGGACAAAAGTACAGGAAGGCTGATACGGGAAACGCCGATAACGTCTCCCCGAAGGCAATCCCCCCATATTATGCTTTGGCGGAATCCTCCTTGTCAACTACTCCTCGGAAAAGGGCGCATACTGAGCACAACACGGTGCGTGACATTTTTGCCGAATGAACCCCGGGCTCTCCCCGGGGGATTCAACCGAAATAAGTCGTAAGATTTTAGCCGAATGCAGGCCGCAATGGGTCATTCCCGCACACGCGGGAATCCAGAAAGTAAAATTCCATCTTCCCTGGGTTCCCGCTTGGGCGGGAATAAACCGGGACTGCGACTTTCGCAGCAGTGCCCTATCGGCCCCTTTCATTCGGCGAACGTATGACTTATCGTTTTGAGTTCACTGCAAGGAGCATTTCACCACAGAGACGCAGAGATTCATTATTTCACCACAGAGACACAGAGTACACAGAGTGTGCAAGATTTATGAAGGAAAGGATAATTTTCAGTGCGGGAAGGCAGATGAGCGAAATTTTTACAACCTTGTTGAATAAAAATTTAGAACGTCTCTCTGTGTACTCTGTGCCTCTGTGGTGAAATCATTTGCCTGTATCTTGCTCTTGTGGGGATGTAACTTATTTTGCATAAAACCGTTCCGTCCAAGGGATTGGCATGGAAAGGGTAGAAGGATGGAGGGGCGATTTCAGGGGCGGTTGGCTCAGATGATAGCGAGGCGGAGCTAGGGCCCGGAGCGGCCCCGGGATTTACTCCAGCAGCGCACGAGGTCTTTGCGGTCCTTGAGCATTTGTGTGCCAATGGCCACGGCCATTGGTTCTCGGCGGAAAGCTTTCTTAGTAGAGGTACCGCGCCTCCTTCTTCGCAAGGACCCTTTTTGTCGCCACTTCCCAGATGTCGGAAGGGGCAAGGTCAATACAATAGCGAAAGCGATCTTGCAGCTTGGCTAGCTCGACCCGTTTGGAATCGATGGCGGCTACCACTTCGTCCACCTTTTCTTGGGAGGTCACCACGATCCAAGAGGGAGCCGGAATCTTTCCCGCCTTTAGAAGGTTCCGCCCCACCTGGGCAAACCCCTTGACAGGGGTGCGAGAGGCCTCCTGGAAAATGTAAGATCGCATATCGGGGGGCACGGGACGATTTGGGCTCAAGATACGGCACTGGATGGGACGGAACCCACCATGCGGCAAGCGGTTATGGCTTCCACCCTCTGGCCCTGGCAGGATGAGAAGGTGATGTGAGAAGACGTGAAAATGAGTATCCCCGGCAGGACTCGAACCCAACGACGTAACTTCTTCTATTTCAAAGACTTACAAAAATCCCGAAACCCTGGGTGGCCAAAAATGCGGCCAAGTTGAAAGCGGTAGTACTACCTTACCCCCAGGATTGGTGGAGTTGGCTAAACTCCTAGCTTCGCTCTCTCCGGGGGATCGGGAAAACCTTCTCCAGTTGGCCCAAGCCCTATCGACCGGCCAAAAAGACCAGGTTGGCCCCAATCCCCCTGATGGGGTGGAAATCTAACGGAACCCAACATT
>Ga0209809_1001089_pt1 | contig 22940 bp, 17 predicted proteins | sample YNPMSTMetaG_FD_186172 | JGI IMG/M metagenome (GOLD analysis project Ga0209809, IMG submission 186172) | Anoxygenic and chlorotrophic microbial mat microbial communities from Yellowstone National Park, USA - YNP MS-T MetaG (SPAdes) (version 2) ...
GAAAGGGCATATATGGTCTTACATACTAGGGTTTCAATCCCTTATAGGTTAGCTACAAACTGACAAGTTTAGGAAGATTAGCTCTAACTATTGCTTAGTTTCAATCCCTTATAGGTTAGCTACAAACATAGTATGAAAGGGCATATATGGTCTTACATACTAGGGTTTCAATCCCTTATAGGTTAGCTACAAACTGACAAGTTTAGGAAGATTAGCTCTAACTATTGCTTAGTTTCAATCCCTTATAGGTTAGCTACAAACGCTATGGTGCTCAATTATCTGTACAAGCTCCATATCCGTTTCAATCCCTTATAGGTTAGCTACAAACAGAAGAATTTACAACTAAGGATGCTGAGGTTATGGCGTTTCAATCCCTTATAGGTTAGCTACAAACATTTTAGAACGTGAGGCTAGACTTAGGAAAAACAAGTTTCAATCCCTTATAGGTTAGCTACAAACGGGACTACCAGTTGAGATAGAAACATTAAAAACACTTGTTTCAATCCCTTATAGGTTAGCTACAAACCGACAATCTATTGCTAACCTATATGACACTTATCAAAGTTTCAATCCCTTATAGGTTAGCTACAAACTCGAGCTCTGCGATACTGGGGCTTTGAAGAGGTATGGTTTCAATCCCTTATAGGTTAGCTACAAACGACGAGAAATTTGAATTCCTCGTCTACTCTACACTGAGTTTCAATCCCTTATAGGTTAGCTACAAACTCCACAGACGAAATCCCAGTGTCCCCTAATATCAAACGTTTCAATCCCTTATAGGTTAGCTACAAACTTTCATCCTTCAATTACATTATACAATTCAAATGTGTTTCAATCCCTTATAGGTTAGCTACAAACCCCAGCCCTGAGAGTATTAAATGCATCAGATAAGAAAGTTTCAATCCCTTATAGGTTAGCTACAAACAAATGTTTGATAAAGAGGAGAGGGAGTGCATAGATGGGTTTCAATCCCTTATAGGTTAGCTACAAACCCCAGCCCTGAGAGTATTAAATGCATCAGATAAGAAAGTTTCAATCCCTTATAGGTTAGCTACAAACTGTTAATATCAGTAATGAGGACTACGACCAATCTAGTGTTTCAATCCCTTATAGGTTAGCTACAAACGATAATTAATTTATAAAAACCGTAAAGACTACTAGCAGTTTCAATCCCTTATAGGTTAGCTACAAACTGGGGGATCCTCTCGGCTTTTTGCTTGGGAAGATAATAGTTTCAATCCCTTATAGGTTAGCTACAAACCAGGTGAAGTTGCCGGTGATGCTGTAGCATCTGCTGTGTTTCAATCCCTTATAGGTTAGCTACAAACTCTACCGTGGAAGGAAAATTCTACAAAATTTGCCTAGTTTCAATCCCTTATAGGTTAGCTACAAACTTGCCACTCAGAGTATCACCCCTCTCTAAATATGCTGTTTCAATCCCTTATAGGTTAGCTACAAACGGTAGTTATTTAGGGCATGTTACAAAGACTGTAAAGGAGTTTCAATCCCTTATAGGTTAGCTACAAACTCTAAAAATGGACAGTCCACCTAATCGGCTGTTTATCGGTTTCAATCCCTTATAGGTTAGCTACAAACCCATTTTGTTCCCATAAAATTTGGATCCCAAAATTTACATATGGACCCTACGCTACAATTTTAAGAAAATTATACTCCTGACTTTTATGTTTGTAAAGGGGTATTCGGATGATTTTGAATTTTCAGTCGATCCCCAGCACTTTTTGCACTATTACACATCGACTGAAATTTAGTTAGATGTTTGAGTCTTGTTTAAGCTAAAACTCTTTATACATTATCTCTTACTTTTGACTATATTTCTATGGTATTTAGTATAATTAGAAGAAAGTTTAGTGACTGGTCGAAGGACATAATATGACCCTGATTTTTATATAATTAGGAGTAAGTAAACCCTTAGGAGATAGGAGGATCTTATGGGTATATGTAGATTTTGTGGGAAGCCAGCAGGCTTTTTAAGAAAAGAGCATAAGGAGTGTAAAGAAAAGTACAATCAAAGGGCTATGATCTCTTCTCTACTCTGGCAAAGCTCTTTTACCTTTTCTATTTCTTCTTCAATATTCTCAAGATTTCGCATAATCTATATTTCAACTCCCTAAAACTCTATAAAAATCTCTGAAAGCCACCTTTACTTACCCCCATTATCTCTCTTGCAGTATACTTTGTAGTCCTCATAATATAAAAGATTACTGAATCTTCCTCTGGATTGATTGTATTCATAAGTTCCATCTTTAGTTTTTCAAATTTCGCTTCAGTTATCTCTCCCTCCAGTACAGAATTCTGGACCCATTCCAGATATTTTCTGCCAATCTTTAAGACCTTATTAACCCTCTCCTCATTAATATCATATACCATAATGAGATACATTTACTATAAATTATACCAGTTACCATTCAGAAACTAAAGGTTCATATTCTTCGTCCCCTATAAGATGTTTTTCTAGCTTGTATAGTTCGAGTCTGATTAATCTCCTGTATGATACCTCTCTTCCTATCTTCTTGTAGTTTACCGTAGTCTTTAATTTCTCCTCTAACTTTTCTATAAAAACCTTTCTCCCTGATTCCTTAAGATAGATCCCTCCGAGTTTCTCTTCAAAATCATCCGGGCTTATCATATTCTTATTAAGAATATAAAAAATTACCCTGTCTACTATAATAGGCTTAAATATCTCCGCTATATCAAGGTTTAGAGAGAACCTTCTAAAATTAGTAGTGTGGAGGAAACCTATCCTTGGGTCTAGATGGGTCTTGTAGATTTCAGATAAGGCGTAGGTATATATTACCCTAGATGCGTCTCTATTTACAGTTCTAGATAATTTTACCGTTCCTTCTTTAGCATCTAGGAAGCTCATATCCTTGCCAAAAACTTTATAGGATTTTTTTATATCCAGATAAGTTCTTAGTTATTTTAAACCCAAATTTTTTATAGATCTCTAACTCATATCTATTTTCTGCCAGTACTGTGGTAGATACCCTGCTATTTTCCATTTTGAGGGCATAGTTTAGTACTGTAGCTAGTAATACTCTTTCTATCCCTTGATTCTTATAGGGTTCTAATACTATCAGCTCTCCTATACGATTCTGCTGTGGGATAAAATTACAGAATCCTACAGGCCTATCTTCAATATAGGCAATAAAAATTCCCTCAGGGTCAAAACCTGGCAGATTTTCAATATCCTCTAATGGAGTGAAATCTAAAGTGCAACCGTAGTAAGTATTGTATAATTCAGAAATAATAGAGACATCTTTACCCTTTTTATAAGGGCGAATTTCTACCCCCTTTGGTATTCTCACTTTAACTAGATTGGATAGAACACATTCCAAATGCCAAACTTGATATTCTAAGGTAAAATTCCATTCTTCAGTAATCCATTGTATTGCTTCCTTATTATCATTAGGGATCAATATTCGGATCTCTTTAGCCCCTATATTTTTAGCTTTATTAATAATAAACTTCATCAATGCAGTTCCAAGTCCTAAAAATCTATACATAGGATGGACCACTGGACCTACAAGTCCTACGCTTTCTGTATGTGGATAGAATTCTTGAAACATAAGGCCTACATATCCTAAAATCTCATTATTGTATTTATACACATAGAAATTTTCTACTCTATAGTTAAGATAAAGCTCAGTAAATAATTTTTTTATCTTTTCAGGAGAATTAAATTCTGTATTTAATACATCATTACACTGGAGGCTTAATTTGGCAATATATGGAAAATCTTCTTCTCTAAGGGGTAGGATGAACTCTTCCTTCAACGGGATGTGCAGAGGAATCTGTTTTACTCTTTCATTACTAAGAGTAATATATAGGTTAACATCTCCAGTTTTCTCAAATTCCTTATCCCCTATAGTCCAAAATAATAGAGTAGTAAGAATATTTTTCTTTGAAAGAGAAATAGTAAGATTTCTTTTTTCAAGAATACAGCGTAAATAATTGTAAAAAACAGTGGTAGAAACATTAAGAGCTTTTCCTATAATATCTATTCTCCTAAAGAAAGAAGCAATCTCTTCGAGAAGTAATCCTTCCCTCTTAAGCAGCTCTAATACTTTCAGTCGTTCAATAACTTCTGGAAAATATATTCCTTGTCTACCTCCACTAGGTATATTTCTAACTTCTACTGGAGTTAAAAGTCCAAGGGCAATATAATGTCTGATAGTTCTAATACTTATATCTATTCCCTCTTTTCTAGCTAGCTGGACCAACTTATTGATGGACAGATATTCTTTCATATTTCCCCTTTCAGTTTTATTATAGACTTTTATCATTGTATATAATACATTGTAAAATGTCAATTTTAAAAAAGAGATTCTGCAACATATTTATTTCTCATTGAGGTCAGATCCTACTATTTAAGAATATTTCAAGGCTTTTTTATATGCATCTATAGTTCTACTTGCTATATTTAACCAATTATATCTGTTAATTACAGTATTAAACCCGTTATAAGCGAGTTTTTGTTGTAGTTCTATATTATTTAATATCCTGTTTATTGTTTCAGCTAATTTATGAATATCATTAGGAGGAACAAGTATTCCATTGTAGCCGTCTTGAATAATTTCAGCTAATCCCCCTACATTAGAGGCTATTAGAGGAATCTTAGCTGCCATCGATTCTAACGCAACTAGCCCAAAAGATTCATATCTACTTGGTATAACTACTAAATTAGCACATTTATATAACCTGAGAAGCTTATTTCTTTCCTGAAATCCAAGAAAGATAATGTCGGACCCCTTTGCTAAATTGATGTACGCTTTTTTTAAAGGTCCATCTCCTGCTACTATTAGTCTTATAGAGGGAAGATCTAATAATTTTATTGCTTTTATAAGTATATCTATTCCTTTTACAGTGTCCAATCTCCCTACAAAAAGAATAATTTCTTTCTGACCGTTTTCTGTTAGCCTAGCGTGTAACTCGCAGATATCCTCTCTTGAGATACTAGTAAATTCTTCTATATCTACACCGTTAGGAATAATTTCTGTTTTTTCTTCCGATATATTGAATAATTTATTAAGTTCCCGAAACATTGCATAACTGCAGCATATTACTTTTTGTGCATTACGGATACCTTCTTGTTGAATGTCCGTGATATATTTCCCAATAGGAGTCTCTATCATCTCCGTCCCTCCAAGAGAATTTACTGTGGAGTGTAGAGTACACACTAAAGGTAAATTATATATTTCTGATGCTGCTATTCCTGCCAATATTACATTCCAGTCATGGGCATGAATTAAATCTGGTAGTCCTATTTCTTTTATAAAGTTGACTATTTTTTGAAGTAGGTGGATATTAAACTGAATTATTCCTGTATACGGATTTGGAACCTTTATATTGATAACGGACACTCTATGAACATGGACTCCTTTGATTTCTTCATATTCACTTAGGGTATATGGTTTATTAATTGGTCTGTAGGTAATAACATGTGTGTCTATCCCTTTATTTGCTAAGGTTTTACTTAAGTCATTTACATGTTGTCCTACTCCTCCAATTTGAAATGGAGGAAATTCAGGAGAAAGAATTAATATACGCATGATATAACCTCATTTATAGACTTCTCTCCAATGTATCCTATACTAAAAGGAGTTGTAAGTAATTCTTGACTTGCCTCTATTATATTAGTAGCTACTACCTTATCGAAATGTTTAACAAATTCTAGTATATCGTACTCTCTATCTTTATATAGTTCTGCGTCTGCTAACCAAGAAGCATACCCTATAGTATCTTCTGATCTGAAGAGGAATTTACTTTTACATCCTCTTATACAGGAGAGGAAATTCCTGTTTTCTATCTTTCCTCTGGATAATCTATTAAACACTTCAAAAACAGTGGAAATAAATTCCTGAATATCTTTACCTTGTAAAGTAGCATATACTGTGAATATAAATACTTCTTTAAGTACTTGAAGAGATGTTTTTATCGAGTAACATAACCCCTTCTGAACTCTTAACAGCTTTTTTAATTCTTTCTCTACAATTGTACTAAGTACTTCATATATTACTCTTTTATAAGACCCCTCATTTAATGTTTTAAATCCAATAGTTATATTTGATATTTTATTGGTGGGACGGATATTTTCCATGTATGGTAAGGGAGTCTCTATCACATCAGACACATATCGAGGCTCAAAACATATAGGACAGGAGACTTTTCTGTCGAGCCATAAAGATTCTGCCTTTTTAAAAATTTCATTTTTATTGACATTGCCTGTAGCTATAAGGATGGAATTGGAAGGAGAATATCTTTTTTGGAAATATGATTGAAGTATATCTAAACTAATATTAGCCAGTGAACTTTGATCTCCGCCAATAAATCGTCCATAAGGATGAACAGGCCATAAGGCTTTATCTAGTAACGTATATACCCATATATCAGGTATATTTTGATATTGAAGTAATTCCTTACTAACCACTTCTTTTTCCTTTACTAAGTCCTCATTCTCAATAGAGAAGGGATTAAAAATTGAAGCCAATATTTCTATACACTCCTCAACGTAGTCTTTAGGAACTTTACAATAGAAATATGTAAACTCTTTTGATGTAAAGCCTCCAATTTGTCCCCCTAATTCTTGGATGGCTTCTGCAATATTTATTCCTTTGAAGTATTGTCCTCCTAAAATATGTTCTAACAGATGAGTCATGCCAGTACATGCTTCTGGCTCATAGATAACTCCAGCTTTTATCCAAAATCCTATAGTTGCAGTAGCGGTATAAGGGAGATTCTTAGTTAAAACTGTAAGGCCATCATCTAACTCTTTTCTTGAAATCATTTTATACTCACCTTCCATAAAGCATTAATAGTGGCAATCAAGCTTATCGCTCCTATAGTTATAAGAAGAATAAGAAAAGTGTAATCTCTAATAGGTATATCAAGGTAGGTAGCTCTTAAGAGGTCTGTGATATAAGTAAGAGGATTAATGTTTCCTATTATTCTTATCCATAACGGAGCAGTAGTTAAGTCGTAATATACAGAGCTTAAAAAGGTTATTGGTAATAGTACAATAGAGTAGATGATATCCCTTACATCTTCTCGCTTTACCTTTATCCCACATATAAGACCTATGTTTGTCCAGAAAAGTGAACCTAATATTAGTGTTATAAAGAATATTCCTAAAGATAGAGGATTCATGTTTAGCATCTTACCAGTAAGAAGAAAACCAGTAAGAAGGAGTATAGCCGTCTTTACTATAGTTACAGAAAGCATAGCTAAATATTTTCCTATTATATATGCATCCATTCCCACTGGAGAGGTAGAGATTACAGAGATGAGGTTAGTGGCAAAATCTATTCTTACCCAGGAAAAAGTAAATCCAAAAAGAGAGAAGACCTGCATTGCAATCAACCCGGGGACGAAAAACTCTACATAGTTGAAGGTATGACCTTGATATTCTATAATCTTAATGTTAGATGCAAAAGCTATAGCAAAGAATAATACGTAAAATAGAGGAGAAATTAGATGGTTAAGTATCCCTATAGGCGTCCATAAGCTTATTTTATTCTCTCGCCAAATTATAGGTTTAAGCCTATTTAATAAACCTAATTTCATACTTTTACCTCCTTAATTTGTGATAAATCTTAAGAAGACATCCTCTAAAGAAGGCTCGCGAATACTTATTTGTTTTATAAGGGTATAGTCTTTAATATAATTTAAGGCTTTTAATAAAGACTCATCTGTTTTTTCTATAAAGAAAGTAATGGCATCACCCTCTAAAGATATATCTTTAGCTTCCGGAATATGTCTATACCAATTATTAGACAGTGTCGAGTTATCTATTGTTACTTTTATAGCAGTACTTCCTACTATAGCTTTAAGAAGATGGGGGGTATCTAAAGCTATTATATGACCCTCCTTTATAAATGCTATTCGATCACATAGCTCTTCAGCTTCTTTCATATCATTAGTAGCAACAAGTACTGTAATCTCATTATTTGAGAATTTGACAAGGGATTTTAGAGATTTCCAAATATATTGCTTTCCCTCTACATCAACCCCTAGCGTAGGTTCATCAAGGATTAGAAGTTCTTTCTTAGCAAGAAATACTCTAGCTAACATTAACCTTCTGCATTGTCCTCCAGAAAGGGTAAGTACAGCATCTCTTATTTTACTCTCAAGTCCAAACTCTTTGCTTACCTGTTCTATGCGTTTCTTTAGTTCTCTTCTTGGAACTCCATGGAGAGAACCGTAGAAGTAAAGATTGTCCTCTACAGTTAGGAGAAAATCAACTGCTAAATCTTGAGGAACTAAGGCAATAATCTTTCTTATATATTGCTTTTCTCTTTTTACATTATATCCATAGATATAAACTTCTCCTGAGGTTGGAGATAGTAGGGTAGAAATTATATTTATAAAGGTAGATTTACCAGCTCCATTTGGTCCGAGAATGCCGAAAATTTCTCCTTTATTTATACTTAGATTGATATTATCTAGAGCGGTAAATTCTCCATACTTTTTTGTAAGATTTATACTCTCTATAGCTACCGATGTCATAAGAGTAATTCCTCCTATACCATTCTTATAGAATAATTTGAAATTCTCCTACATAGAGGATCAGGGGCATAAGGAGTATTATAAGCTATTAATGATCGTAAGAAGCAACGCCCATAGACTTCATTGCACCTAGTAAAGTCTGTACAATTATAGCATAGGGTGCCGAGATATTTTTCTCTATCAGGATAGAGAAGCTTTTTTAGAGGTTCTCCATTCCATATCTCCATTATACTCTGTGTCATCAGATCTCCAACTATAAAATTTCTTAACAAGTTCCCCTCCAAGTCTCCTATTCTTTCACAGATAGTCACTTTTCCATCTGGTAGTAAAACTAATCCTGCCCTTCCTCCGGTGCATATGCTTCTCTTAATATGTACTTCCCCTAACTCATCCTCAATTATAGAAGGAAATTCAAAACGAACGTTTATTTTTGCAGATATATTCTTCTTAATATCTTCTACAGTAGAAAATAGCCAAGTATAATCTTCCATTGGTGGGAAAAGTATATCATTATGTTTATAAAAACTTCTTCCATATGGGGTTAAATTTACTGCAGAAACACCTAGATCATCGAGAAGTTTAATAAGCTGAGGAATGAGTTTAATGTTATAGGAATTAATTACAGTATTTGTGTTTACAGAGATTCCAACAGAAATTAAAGATTTGATAGAAGTTATAGCATCTTTAAAAGAGCCCTTTACTCCTGTAAGAAGATCTCCTATTTCTTCATTAGGTGCATCTAAACTTACTTGAATTTGTTTTAATCCTATCTGGGAAAGATATAAAGCATCTTTATAAGAAAGTCCCATCTTGGTAGATATATTTGGAAAAATGTTTTTAGAAATAATATAAGAAAGTAATTCATATATATGGATATACAAAAAGGGTTCCCCTCCTGACAGGAGAATAGTAGATATTCCAATTGAGGCAGATTCATTAATTATCTCCTTGATGCGCGAGAGGGGAATACTTGTATATACTTTTTTGTTCTCTTTGTAGGGAGCTCCAGCATAACAATAAATACAACGTCTATTACATATTGGAGTTATTATATATCCAAGAACTATCGGAACTTTAAAATGCATACTACCATCTTGCTGTCTTATGGGTTTGAATATAAAATCCTTAGGATTGTATATAGTTGAGTTTTTAGATGGTGGCTCTTCAGTGAAGAAGTCTTTAAAATGATGCAATATATACTCAGTCAACTTAGTGGCTTTGTCAGTATCTATAGATAATATATTAGTGGCAAGTTTTGTTACTTCTTCTACGGTTCTATAACCATTGAATAAAGCAATAATCATGGCTGTAATAGGATGCAAAGAGGCATAGTATGTAGAAGATAATATGTTTTTAGAATATAGGATGATATTATTATCTTCTCTAGCCATATAGGCATCATCTTTTAATCTTAATTTCATACTTTTACCTCCTCTTAAATAGTGTACTTAAACTAACTTTCTACTAAAGGGGGTAAGCGTCGAAGAGATCTTCCTCCAATACTTACCCCCTTGTTCTCTCCGCTTCTTATTATGTCCCAGCAGCTAACCAGCAACAAAAGGCACAATAACTAAGTTCGAATACATCATCAAAACTCTCTATTTGAATCCCTTCTGTTTCTATTAGTTTACGAAGCTCATCTACTAAAACTTCATCTTGAGTAGTATTCACAACAAGTCTCACTTTAATCACCTCCCTTCTTAATATATGTTTCTTTTCTTTATAATTTATATTATACATATAACATTGTATATTGTCAAGTATAATAGAAAACTGATCTGTAATCACTTTTGTACCTCACTAGCTATAAGAACCAACCTCCCCGTCTTACTTACTTTTAGGGTAACACTATAAATATCTGTTAGTCCCATAGCATATCTTACAAAACTTATCTTTTTCTCTTCTAGCTCTTTCCAGAGTAGCTTTACCCTATGATCATCTGTTTTTATTCTAGAAAGTAGATAAATACTCAGAAGCATAATCAAAAATACTGTTAGCCATCTTCCTAGTACTTCAGTCTTGGTTACATAACTAAAATACTCTAATTTAAATAAATTCTTCTCATCTTTAAACATCTCTTCTATTTTCATCCTCTCTTTATATAGCTCCCAGGTTAATTTCTCTTTCGGTAAGTTCGATACATAAGCATAGAAGTCTATCTTACCATTTATGTTTAGATAACCCTTTAGATATACATTAGCTTTTGTCTTATGCACTGTGACATCTTCGTATATCCCAGGAGGTAACTCCGTTAGTGGTTTATTATCTACATATACTGTCTTCTTTAACCTTATAACAAAATACATACCATTAGCCTTTAGAAATTCCATAAGTGCAGGAAAAGTAAACTCCCTATCAAAGGTAAATACTGTACCTTTAGGTAATAATGGAAGTAATAGAGATATAGCCTGAATAACTAACTCTACCTCACTTTTCCACTCCAGGTTACTGAAAGCATCTTTTCTTACAGGAACAGTTAGTATAGGAATGGCTCTACCTCCAACAGGTACAGCAAAACTTAAAATCCTCCACTTGTCTTCTAAATAAGTAAAGTCTGTAAGGACATGAATATTAACATGTTCTCTAGAGAGTCTATTTAAGATAAACTGAGCCAGACTAAGCTGAACTTTTAGATAATTCCATTTATGTGAATTGAAGAATCTACTTATTCTGTTAGCTAAAGCCTGATTAGAAGAATAGTTAAAAGGATTAACAAACATCTTACCAATAGCTTTTCTAGCCATCTCTCTTACAGAAAAGACTTTTACCTCTATGATAGTCTTTACTATAACTCCAAGTATCTCTTTACTCTTTTTATGCATTGGTAAATTTTGTATAATATTTAATATCATAAAAATTTAACCTCCTTTCTTGGTTAGAGTCTTTAATTATAGTATATCAGCTCTAACCAGAAAGGAGTTCTTCTTTTAAAAAGTGATTACAAGTCAGTCGGAAACTCCCCTTGACAAATGTGGGGGGTGGAGTAAAATATAGGTAAAGTTAGAGTGAAAGTTAAATAACCCCGGGCTATAAGAGCCTATAAATAAGGGGTACGCACCTTGAAAAGTGAATATTGGGATAAAAAGTACAATTAGCTACTAAGAGACCTTCTTGTAGTCTCTCTTATACTTTGAATATCCAGCTTTCGATAGTCTTAAGTCTAAGCTGCCTCTTTAGCCAGACTGATAAGATCCTTAAATATACTCGGGATAAGGAGACAAAGGGGTAAGAGGTCAGGAAAAATAGGCTGTGGGGGTGAAGTGCAGTAAGGCTATAACTAGAAGTGAGATTACAAGAGGCTTTAGAGTTTCCGAGAATCTACACTTGGTGAAGGAGGTGATGGTTGAGAATAAGAAAATAGCAGTTTTATCCATTGATTGTATTCTAGTCAAGTCAACCTAAAAGGGTAGGATTTAAAATTAAGAAATTTTAATGAAGGAGGGATATTAGATGAGAAGGATTTTAGTTATTCTTACTTTGATTGTATTTATCTTGGGAAGCATTTCTGTGCTTTTGGCTCAGGAAAAGCCTAAGTTTGGGCCAAAAGCTTCTCTAAAAGGGGAACTTCAAGTTTATTTACAAGCTTATACTCCTAGAGAAAAGACAGAGGCAGACAGATGGCCTCCACCTCAGTATGGATGGACAATCCAGAAAGAATATGAGAAACTTCATCCTGGAGTCAAGATAAAATTCTTGGAAGCGGTCGAAACTGACTATTTTACTTGGATTCAAACCAGATTGATAGGAGGAGAAGCTCCACATATATTTTGGGGACACCATAGTTGGGCAGAAGAATGGGGACCAAAAGGTTTACTTGTTTCTATGGACCCTTATTTAGATCTGCCGAATCCCTATGTTCCTGGAAATAAAAAGTGGCGTGACATCTTTGATCCAGGAGTTTTAGCTATAAATGTTGCTCCTGATGGAAAACAATACACTATAAATGGAGACCTCGTCACCACTGGAATTTTCTACAATAAAGACGTCTTTGACCAATTAGGGCTTAAAGTACCAAAATACTGGGACGAATTTATTACGGTGCTTAAAAAGATTAAAGCCGATGGAAAATATATACCTATGAGCTGGGCTGGAGCAGAAAAAGAAGTTGCCTATTCTTGGCTTAATAGATTTACGCGTTATCCTCTATATAAACCATTAATGAAAGAATTCGATGTAATCCCTGAGGAAAAGCCAGGAGTAGTAACTCAGAAAGAGCAGGCTCTTGCTTGGAAAAAAGGGATAGAGACTCTATCCAGTGAAAGATGGAAGGTTGGTGCTCAGTTACAAAAAGAACTGTCCCAGTATTGGAGCCCAGGATTCCTCGGGTTAACGATGAGCCAAGCATATGATCAGTTTATCACTGGAAAAGCAGCGATGCATCTTAATGGGAGCTGGCAGATCAAACCAGTTAGATTAGATCCATTGAGAAAATTTAACTGGGGGTGGATGCCATTCCCAGTAGTTACTAACAAAACTACTAAATATGCTCCTCGTCCAGGGACTATAAAAGGGCTAACTTTAGGTGGTCCCTCTGCAGCATTCCAGTTCAATGTGCCGGCTTCTGCCCAGAAACAAGGAATGCTAGAAGTAGCTGTTGACTTTCTGATGTACCTAACAGCTCCTAAGAATGCTGGACCACTTATAGCTGATTTAGGAGCTTTTCTCCCCAGCCTCAAAGGGGTAAGACCTGCTAAAGAACTGGAGGCGGTCTTTTGGAAGCCTGGAACTTATGAATTTCTTGAATTAATATTCCCAAATCCTGGATACATAGATATAACTGAAGAGGCTAAAGATAAGAACTATAAACTGTGGCAACTCTATATAGGAGACCAGATTTCGCTTGATAAATACGTGGAAGAAGCAACAAGGAACGTAGACGACGCTGTGAATAAGCTCATTAAAGAGAATAACTGGGATTTCAGTAAGTACGGAGTGAAGTAATTTATTGAAAAAGGGGAGTTAGAGGTGGATTTCTATAATAGGGCTCTAACTCCCCTTAATTTTTAGTTCTATCTATAATAGAAAGGGGTGGCTTCAATGGGACAGAGTCCAATTTTGAAAAATATTTATAAAAATAAATTTATCTATCTTTCTCTTATTCCTACGTTTGCTTTATTGTTAACCTTCAATTATTATCCTGCTATCAATGCCCTTTATCACTCTCTCTTCGAATGGGATGGGATTGGATACGAAAAATTTATAGGGATTGGAAATTTCATAAACCTCTTTAAAGACCCTGTTTTTATTATATCTCTAAAGAATGTCTCTGTTCTTGCCATTGCAGGAGTAATTATTTCTCTAACTTTTCCTTTGTTAGCAGCGGAGTTAACGTTCAATCTTAGAAACCTAAAGATGCAATACTTATATCGTACTATGTTTGTAGTTCCAATGGTTGTTCCTGGAGTTGTGGTTCTTTTACTATGGGGATTCATATACAGGCCAGATGGACTTTTAAATCATATCCTTACCACTATAGGTTTTTCTAATCTTACTCGACCTTGGCTTGGAGACTTTAACACTGCTTTATATGCAATTATATTCATAGGTTTTCCATGGATAGGGTCATTTAATTATCTGATATATTTAGCTGGACTTCAAAGTATCAATAGAGAGTTATTCGAATCGAGCATAATAGATGGAGCCACTAGAGTACAACAGATATTCTATATAGATATTCCAATGATTTTGGGTCAAATAAAACTTATTCTTATTCTTACCATCATCGGAGTAATGCAAGGTTACACCACTCAAGTAGTACTTACTCAAGGAGGTCCTGGGTATGCAACCATGGTACCAGGAATGTATATGTATAATAGCGCTTTTCAGTACTACAAGATGGGATATGGATGTGCTATAGGAACGTTTCTTTTTGGAGTCATTCTTATTCTTACTATAATCAGTAGGAAATATATTCAGGCTCCTACAGAATTTGGAGGGAGATAATATGAGAAATTTCTATATTGGAGAGGTATTAAAACATTTATCAATTATTATTCTTATTTTACTTACACTTTATCCCTTTTTCTTTCTGGTGATCTCTTCATTAAAAAGTCACGAGGAGTTTACCCATAATTTTTTAGGTCTACCTAAATATATAAGATGGGTAAATTATACAGCAGCCTGGAAGGCAGTAAGTAGATATATCTACAATAGTCTTATAATGAGTTCATCTACTGTAATTATGGTAGTGTTTCTATCTTCCTACGTAGGATACATATTCGCTAGATATAAGTTCCCTGGAAGAGAATTCTTATTTTATGCTATTATAAGTCTACTAATGATACCTGGGGCCTTAACTTTGATTCCTCAGTTCATTATTGTAAAAAATTTAGGTCTACTCAATACCAGATGGGCATGTATACTTCCTTGGACCTCTGGAGGGCAGATATTTGCAATATTTGTTATGCATAGCTTTATGAGTTCACTCCCAGAAGAGTTATTTGAAGCAGCTAGAGTTGATGGAGCAGGGATATTTCAAATTTACACTAAAATAGCAATACCTCTTTCTTATCCTACGCTTGTTACCATAGCTATTATGCATTTTGTAGGTACGTGGAATGACATTATCTGGCCTTTAGTAACTATCACGAAACCTGAACTTAGACCTGTAACTGTAGGAATAATGGCTTTTAACTCAGCCTATTATCAAAACTATGGACCTTTATTTGCTGGATATATATTAGCTTCTATCCCTCTGATAATTCTGTTTATATTTACTATGAGATTCTATATCCAGGGTTTACTCTCAGGAGCAATAAAAATGTAGCCTTTAGGAGGCAACTATGAAAAAGATAAAGACTTTATGTCTCGGACTCTCTTTGAAACCATTCAAAAATAAAAATGAAGATTTCATCTGTTCTAAGATAGAGGAGATATTAACTCTATGGTATCCTATAATAAAGGATACAGAAGAGCTTTGGTTTAACTTTATGATAGGTAATGGAGATCTGGTTTTAACTTGGGATGGAAATCCAGACTCAGAATTCGAGTGGGATCATTATAAAGGGCACAATAATCCTTTATATGCAGGATATAAATTTGACCCGATCCCCTTGAGAGAATATATGTCAGATTGGCCACATTTTACCTACAGGGATTTGAAATTTGTTTTTAATTGTTTAAAGTCCTTAGGTAAGAAAAGGGGGTTAAATATAAGGATTATAGTAAATATAGAACCTGGTCCTGAGTTTAGCGAGTCTTCATTCAGATATATAGAGCATCCCGAAATTCTTGAATACCAGAGCGGTGGACATGGTAATTCAATCTCATTTAAGGCTAAGTTCAAGAAGGATAGTAAGAAATATGCTGGTTATCCTGACGGGATCCCAGAAGGCGAACCAGTTGGAAGATTTTTGGGCAGGCAATTGCATGAGTTTATAAAATTTACAGAAATAGATGGAGTTTCCTTTTCCAATGGACTTGGTTTTGGGACACATCCTTGGTCTCTTATAGGGCATAACTTTGATGGGGAAAATTTTAACCTAGTTAATTTTGCGCTAGAGTCCAAGGAGATAGAATCTTTTTGGGACTTATTTAAAAAAGAGGTACCTCAGAGTATAATAACTGCACAAGGGACTAATTGGCCTGTGGGAGTAGATATATCAGTAAAGTGCGTTCCTATAAGAGAGATATATAAGAAATACCTTACTAGGCCTTTAGGTACTACAGTTTCCGTATTTTTTAATGATTCTCTAGGGTTTGCTATGGCTAGCTATTTATCTAGAATAGCTTCTACTTCATCTTTTGATTTTGGATATTACTTCTTAGACCCTTGGTATCCTCAGGATGCCTGGGAAGACTTTCCTTATGATCATCAACCCTTTGATATCTATTGTCCTATGTCCAGCGGAGTAGTAACTAAAGAGGGGAAGACTATAGGAGCTGATGGTATAAGCTGTAGTGCTATAAATGATGATAATGGAGAGTTCTGTGAGGATGCAGTATACGAGGTGATACCTCACTTTAGAAAAGCTATCTTACATAGACCAGATGCTCCAGGTGTATTAGTATGGCTATACCCATTTGAAGAGTATAATAAAGTTGGGATTGAAGCACCTGATCTAATAAATAATCTATTCTTCTGGGACTGTTTTACGGCATCTGCTATAGATAATGGTTTACCTTTAAATACTGTAATCTCCTCAGACAATTTCATTAAGGATATTTTTCCTGTTTTGAAAGATTCGATTTTGTACTCCTGTATACCTCTCTATAATTGGGAATATAGCAAGAGATTAGAAGAATTCATAAAACTTGGAGGGAAAGTTATTCTATATGGTTCGATATTCTATACAAGTGATGAGATAAGAAATTTGCTAAACCTAAAAGTTAGAGAAGGGATAGAGGGAGAGGTAACGCTAATCCAGAAAAAGTATAATTTTATAAAAGATATAAGCCCCCTTATCTATCATAAGGGGATTATATCTGGAGGACCTATTGTGGAAGAATTAAAAGATGACGATGACCCATATACTGAAGTCATCTATGAAGTAGTAAAAGATGGAAAGAAGAAAGTATATTCAATACTAAGAAGTCTTCCAGAGTGGAATGGAGGTAAGATAGCATGGATTAGAGGTTCCCTTCCTTTTGAGTTAAACGGAGAGAATATTCAATTCAAAAATCTTATGCCAGCAAAGATTCCGAGATTTCTTTTAGGGCTTCTTGGGTACTCAATAGAGCAAAGCCCATACGATTCTCAAAACAGCCAAGTATTTATCTCTAGACATAACAATGCATATATTTTCTCTGGTTATAAACCAGATACCACCGTAGAATTGTCTTTCAAATTCCCTGAAGGAGCCCCTATATTCTTCAATCATGATACAGTTATAAAAGAGGGAGCTTCTTCATACTGTCCTTCTAAAGCTTTTCATGAAGAATGTAGGATCTTTGTAAAACAACTCTCCGGGAAAATAAAGTGTAGGCGTACACTTAGACATGAGTTTACTGAAGATGAAGTTGAAATTACCGGCTTAGAAAATGCTGAAGTGACATTTTATCCGCCAGAGACTAAGTTAGAAAAAGTACAGGTAAGTCCTAGATATAAGATAGAAGTATTTAGAGATTTAAAGTTTATAAAAATAAAAAATGTCGAGGGTGGTATATTACTATCCTGGTAATATCAGGTATATAATTAACTTGGGGGGTTTTAAATATGCCAGTTTATCGTGATGCTGTATATGGTGGAGAAACAGTTATACTCGAAAATCGATATTTAAGACTTGAGATTCATAAACGTCTAACCGGTTGGGGATGGGGAGAGCTATTTGTAGTCGACAATAATCAACAGTATAAATTTATGGCAGTTTTAGAATATCTAGCTGAGGCAGATATATCAGGATTTCCTCATCCACTACGACTTGAGGCAAAGGAATACAAATTAGAAAAATTTGATGATAGGCAGGAACTTTCCTTTGAAGTAGAACTTCAACCGGTAGATCCTCCAAGTGAATATCTATCAAAAGATTCTGTATTGCGAGGTACTGTTAGATTTGTTCTACCGCATGATAAATCGATAATTCATTACGAGATGTCTTTAAGAAGTGAATGCTTAATCTATCTTAATTATATTCGTGGTCCGTGGCTACGTATTGGAGCGAATAGCTTTGGCATTAAAAAATATGATGCTATATTCCCTGGAGTAGAATGGGTAGTAGATGACGAATGGTCAAGTGGTACTGACTGGTTCGAGCATCCACAAGCTCTACGAGTTACTCCTCATCCATATAAAGTTGCTATACCTGTTATGGCAATAAGCTATGATGGAATTGGTATGGGACTTTCATGGAATCCAGAGGAATCTATTCTTACTCCATGGACTAGTATTAGATGTCCACAACCAGTTTTCGCTACTCCTAACTTTATAGATCATAGGAATCATCACTTATTAGGACTAATGTATCCGAGTGTTCGTTGGGGTATGGACGAAAATTATTTACGCGCTAAGTCGCCTATCCTAGTAAGAAGAGGAGTAATCTTTCCTCTTCATGCCCAAATTTCAGTTGTAAAAGGTACCAGCTTGGATGTAATTTTAGACTGGGTCAAACGTAATGGCCTACCTGATCCTGGTCCACCAAGATACGAGTGGAAGGAGGCTCTGGATCGTATAGCAAAGGCTTATAATACTAACCTTTGGATTGAAGGAAAGGGCTGGGGGATTCGCGGAGAAGGTCAACCCATTATCCCCGATTTTATCTCATACTACATTGAACACGGAACAGATCAGGAGGTTATTTCTGGTCTTAAAGAAAAAGTTGCATGGTGTAAGAACCAGAAACTTGAACTGACTAAAGAGAGGTCTAGTCCTTTAAGATATCCATATCTCTCTAGACCGTTAGACTGGATTTTAACTCATCTTGAAGATTCTCTAGAGATTGGAAATCAACTTCTTAAAATACAAACTCCAGAAGGAGATTTCCCCTTTGACCCATCTGGCAGGCACTCTACTTTACTTCAAGATTGGGCTAACATTTGGCGTCCTTTAGGACATCCAGGAGATTCTGCTATAGATTTATGTGCAACTGCAAGCGCATCGTTAATTCTCGCAGGAAGGAATACTGGAGAATCTAAATTTATAGATGCTGCTAGAAAGACTCTAGAATTTGCTATGAGGTTTGAACGCCCTGAAGGGGGTGATTGGTGGGAAACACCTCTTTCAAGTCCTAATTTACTCGCTGCTGGGCATGCTGCAATAGCTTATTATCTGGGTTATCAAGAATTTAATGATAGGAGATATCTAGAAAAAGCTATTCGTTGGATTAGAAGTATCATTCCTTTTACTCATTTATGGCAGCCAGCAGATATCCATATGATCTATAATACTAAGCCCTGTTTCTGCAGTACTTCTTGGTTCCTGAGTGATTGGGTTTCTAAGCATGTACAATGGGAGGTCTTACAGATTTTTGCTAAATCAGCAAAAATTGGCATTGACTGGGCAGAGATTGATCAAGAGATAGACTGGGGCAAGTTCCAAAAGGGAGTCACAACTGCTGTATTACGTTGGATGATAGATTCTAAGGACCCAGAGTGGCTTACTCATTCCGAATATCCTTTAGAATTTATTAAAGATGGAAAGTGGGACACCTTATTTGCTGATACATTTGATCCTGTCAACAATACCTATGGTGGTGGACCAATTATGCCAGAACTAATCGCCGATAATGTTATAATTCTTTTAAAGAAAAACAGAGATAAGAAATCTGGGAGGTAAAGTTATGGTCAAGTCTAATGCGTACGGCGTAACCCCACAGTGGTTAGATGAACGTTATGATAGTATTGTATCTGCTTGTCATAAGCAGAATATTACACATATTGGTATTACTGCATCTATTACTGGTAAACTTTTAGCCCCTCCAGAGAAATTCAGAGAACTGAAAGAGAAATTAATTAATGATGGTATCACATGCTGGGCTGAAATAGTTTTTATTGGACATCCTGCTATGGGAAAATACTATGACTCTTCAGGTAGACCTCCTAAACCAGATCTATTCTGGGATGGAGACTTAATAATTACCCCAGAAGACGACGTAGAACTTTTACCTCGTGGTTGGCAATACGCTATTAATGAATTTGGTAATCCTGTTTATTGTACTGCTTGTCCTAATGAAGCTTGGCTTAGAGGGAATTTACGCATCTTAAATGAAATAGCTCCAATTTTTGATGAGATCTGGTATGATGATGACTTTCGTCTTGACGGAGATCAGGGAGCAGGAAAACCTCATACAAGTACTGCTGCCTGCTACTGTGATAATTGCTTGGAGGAACTTTCTAAGAAGGTCGGAAAGCGGATAACTCGTGAAGACATTTTATCTGATCAGGTTTTGCATAATGCTTGGATAGAGGCTAAGGTTGATAAATTAACTTCTATGTGGGATATGCTCAGTCATAAAGCTCGTCAGATTAATTCTAGATTGCGTTTAGGATTAATGGTTCGTTGGGGAGGAGAAGAACGAGATGGTATAGATATTGATAAAATATTAGCTTGCTCTGGAAGTGATACTTTATTACGGGTAGGGGAAGGACACTTTACCCGGAATGAATTTACTCTACCGGAAAGCCAAGCTATCGAGTATCTTTCTGCTTCTTATCATATAAGTTGGTTTTCCCCTCAGACAAAAGTTTGGAGTGAGACCACTTACTTTACAGGTGTTACACAAGAGGACATACTAAAAAAGATAGCTCTGGCTTTAGGAGCTGGGGTACAGGAATTATCATACTGTCCTTGTGTACCAGAATGGATCGAAGAGCAAAACTTTTTAGAAGAAAAGCTAGAACTTATAAAAATATTAGGGGATAACTTTGCAAATGCTGGATTAATATATCAGCCTATTGCTATTCTAAGGACCAAATCGGCCGGCTATGGAGATCGGTCCCCTCTTCAGCGGATAAGAGATCGACAGCTCTTTCCCTTATTTAGCCTAGCAGGTATATGTGCTCAGGTTATTCGCCAAAATCACTGGTGTGATACTGGCAACAAAAAGCTATTAGCCATAACAGGGCGTAGTGTATGGGATTTTGACATAGATAATCATGGAGATCGACATTTAATACTGGATGGATCAGCACTTTTAGAGGGAGCACCACTTAATGCTCAACTTGGACTTACCAATATTACCAAGACTTCAAATGGCAGGGTAGATTTCTCTGGAGGGGATTTTATAAAGGACGGATTACTCTATTCATCTTCTAATATAACTATCATTCCTTATGTGTGGCAAGATATACCTGAATCATTATTAAATCAGATTCTCTACGACATCCGTCGTGTGATAGGCTCAAAGAGTCTCTCTGTAGTAGTAGAAGGAGATCTATATGTATTACCAGTTCACTATCGTCATAATGATTATGATGCTATCTTACTTGTTAATCTTACACATACCCCTAGAGAAATAGACCTACGTTTAAAGGGTACTCGTACATATCTATATGATCAGGAAGGTATGCCTATAGATAAACATCTCATCCTTGGTCCTGACGAAGTTCGTATAGTAATTGCCCGCGATGGCTAGGTGCATAGCTTAGTTAGATAATATATAGTCGGTTCTACAATATGTAGATTATTCAGAAAAGGTTCTGTGTATTTTATATCTCCAAACTCTCTACCGTCAAAATGGTGCTGAGCTCCTACATGATTATTCCAATCTACTCCCTCTGTAAGAAAGCCGTAGTCTCCATGGTGATGTTTTGCTATAGCTCTAAGTATAGTAAGTCCTTTATTTAGATACAACTCATTCTTGGAATCATTATACGCTTCTAAATATGCTAATGATGCCTCCGCATTTTCCCATAGATAAGCTGTATCCCAACTTCTTTCCATAAATAACAAGCCTTTAGTTGCCACGCCGTTTTTATCTTCTGTAAGTTCAAACTGAGTCAGTCCTGCTAGAGAATTATTGTAGGCGAAATCTTTTATCTTTCTATCATCTAGGATCTTACTGATTCTATTTAATACCCTAAAGGCTACTGCATAACTGACATTCTCATCATCATCGTAGGTATCATGATTTATACTTCCATAAAAGCCACCATTGTCTATAAAAAGATAAGCTTTCTCTCTTAACTCTTTAGAGAAATCCTTCAGGTTCCTCTCTGTTAGTTCTGCCATAAGCTGTAGTATGAACAAACCGTCCCCACTGTGGTCCCATATTGGATCAAAACTACCTTCAGCCCTTTCTCTATAGATTTTTCCTTCTGAAGTTATTCTTCGAGGGAACCAACCATTTGGACATATCTCAGTTCTGAAAAGGATCCAGTCTAGAAGTCTTTCACCTAACTGCAAAAGCTTAGACCTTTTCTCTTTATCCTCTATAAGATCACTTATAGTGATAAGTTGATAGCCTATCTTCGCTAAAGAACCTGGACATAGCCAGTCATTATTATGCTTAAAGTTTAGGCAGAATCTATTCTCTAATACGTCTCTATAGGGATATATAAAACCGGTCTTATAATCAATAAAGCCATCTTCTAATATATGGTCTAATATAGAAAGAGCTATATTCTTTATCACTTCATCCTTTGTATATTCTGCATAGAGTAAAAGCTCATAACTTCCTCCAACCGCATTTGCCGCCCACCCCGGACCTTCCAGACCTCCAAAGTCGTGCCATAACATCGGATTCCCATTTACATCTACAAAGGTGGATTTAGCACAGTAATGACCATTATACTCTGTAAGACAGCAATTTACGACAAAATTTACCGAGTCTCTCATACTGTCTAATATTGTGTATGAGGGATCTTCTGGGAGAAAGAATAAACCTTCATTAGATTTAGTCATAATTTACCTCCTTCGATACAACCTAATAACATTAGGTTGAAATATATAGTCAGTCTAGTAAAACTCCTTGGTCCCTTATGAGGGCTATCAAGTTTTCCCCGACTATTCAACTTTTTGCGTGGAGTAAATCTTAAGAATATCA
>Ga0209809_1001092_pt1 | contig 22882 bp, 13 predicted proteins | sample YNPMSTMetaG_FD_186172 | JGI IMG/M metagenome (GOLD analysis project Ga0209809, IMG submission 186172) | Anoxygenic and chlorotrophic microbial mat microbial communities from Yellowstone National Park, USA - YNP MS-T MetaG (SPAdes) (version 2) ...
ATAGCCCGGCTCAAACGCCAACCGATCCAAACCCTGGAAGTGGATATCGACCTGCCGGGGGCCGCCTACCTGCCCAGAACCTATGTGCCCGACATGCGACTGAAAATGGACCTGTATCGTCGGCTGGCACGGGCCGAAACTTACCAAGACCTGGAAATCCTCCGGACCGAAATGCAGGACCGGTTTGGCCCTTTGCCGCCGGAGGTCCAGCGATTGCTCCGGGTGCATGAAATTCGGATTGCTGCCCAGCGGTGGTATCTGTCGGCCATTCGGATGGAGCGGCATGATCTGGACATGCCCTATGTGGTGTTTGTGTATCGGGTGGAGTCGTTGGTGCGGCATTTGGCCAAATTGAGCCGGGGTCGGCTCCGGATCGTGGATTCCCAAACTGCCTATCTTCCCTTGCCAAAAGAAGTTACGGAACCGGACGAAATCCTCCGCCTGGTGAAAATGCTGTTGCAATCGGAGGAAAAGGTTCCTTATAATCCGGCCGGGTCTGCCCGATAAGCCCAAACCTTGAAGCCTGACCCTGGAAGTCTGAACCGTTAAGCCCGAATCGTTTGGGTGCCCCCCGAATGGGGGCCGGTAAAACTTGCCGGATTTTCTCTTCGGATTTTCGTGCAGGAAGGTTCCAAGCGGTCTGGGTTGACTGGATCCGCCCGGCCAAGCCCCTACAACTTGTAGTGGGTAAGATCGGCTGGCACCCCCCGATTGTGGGAATTCCTTCCGGTGGATGCGGTCAACCGAGGAAAGGGTGTCGTTTGAGGTAAAGATTTCCCCCAATGAAGGGGGTCCGGATGGGATAGGAAGAGGCTGTGGCCCGGCATTGTTATGGAACTGTGCTGTTTTTAGCCAGCCTGGGAGCGGTCGTGGTATGTCTTCGGCCGCAGTGGGGTGCCCGGGTGTTGGCCCGGATTGAAAATTGGGCCCAGAAGGCTCAGGCTGCCTCCCCTTTGGAGGAATGCGAATCCCCCATCTATGTGTATTCGCCCAGGGGGTCTCCTCCTCTACCCCCTTTAGAAATTACCCCTCCGCCCAAACCCAGTCCGGGGGGTCAGGCATCTGAGTGGCCCAGTCAGCCGAGTACCTCTGCTTTTCCAGAATCCCGTCCCCCTTCCCGTGTAGAATCCAGTGTTTATTCTTGGACTCCGAAAACGCCCGAGCAGCGGGGGCTTCGGACAGCAGGCATTGCCCCAGAAGCCGGTACGGATTCCCGGACTCCGAAAATAGCACATTCCGGGGATGGCTACCCCCCCGGAATGTCGACTTTTTCTGATTCTGAGCAGATTATTCCAGGGGAAACCGTCCCTTATGAGCCTCCCGAAGAGGTTCCCCCGAGACCCCGGTTGGATCGGGGGCTGGCTGAAAGTCCGGCAGAACCTGGCAGCCCCCCCCAAAGAGGGGATATGGCGGAAAGAGGAGCCAGAACCGAAAGCGGGGCAGCCCCCCAAAATAGAATACTTTCAAATAACCCATACATCGAAAGAGGGGATTCGGAGCGAAATAGCCCCCCAGAATCCCCCAAATGGTGGGGTCGCCCTTCCGCCACCCCGAAGGATACCGCCGACAGTATCCCCCCCGGTTCCCTTCCCAGCAGTGGCCAGGATGGCCCCCAATCGCTTCCCGGATCGCCTCTCGACCACCGAATCCCAGCAGCAGGTGGCCCTGAGAGGGCAGTGGCGTTTTCCGAATCGGATTTTTCCGAACCTGATTTTTCCCCCCAGTCGGCAGCGCAATCCCTCCAGGGGTCAGCTCAACCGGGGGAGAAGATCCCCTGCCAAGGCGCCGCAGTGCTGGGCCGGGTGGGTTCCGATGTGGTCCTAATGAGTGATCTGTGGGTAACCGCAGAACAGTTTTTGATTTCGATTTACTGGCGGCAGAGGGGCCAAGAGGCGGGGTTCCCTCCGCCCTCGGCCGAAGAAATCTTGGTCCAGAGAGAATCTTTTGTTCAAAGCCAGTTTTCCAACCTGCTTCGGCAATTGGTGGATGCGAAGTTGGCTTATTATGACGCCCTGGCTACGGTCCCCCAAGAGGCCGTCAAAAACATGGAAGACCAGGTGGCCCGGCACTTTGAGAAAGTGGAATTGCCTAAATTCTTGGCCTTTTATCAGGTGAAAACCTACCAGGAGTTGGACGGCCGGCTCCGGCAGGGAGGGACTTCCGTAGCACGGCATCGGCGGCTGTATTTTGAGCGGACGTTGGCAGCCCAGTGGCTTGCCCAGAAGGTCAAAGTGAACGAAGAGATCGGCTACGAGGAGATGTGGGCTTGGTATCAGGAGCATTTGGCGGAGTTTGAGCAGCCGGCCCGAGCCCGATGGGAGCAGATCAGTGTCCGCATATCCAAATATCCAAGCCGACAGGCCGCCTGGGCTGCCCTGGCCCACGCGGGCAATCAGGTGTTGGACGGCCGCCCGTTTGGTGAGGTGGCCCGGCAATTTTCCGACGCCCCCAATGCCGACCAAGGCGGATGGCGGGATTGGACTACCCAGGGCAGCCTCCGGTCGGAAATCCTGGATCAGGCTCTTTTTAGCCTACCGGTCGGCGCCATGAGCCCCATCCTGGAAGACGGCGATTGGTTGCATATTGTGCGGGTGATCGAACGGCAAGAGGCGCGGCGCATCCCGTTTGAACAGGCCCAGGTGAAAATCCGTGAGGAAATCCGCAAACAGCGCACGCAAATTCAGCATCAGGCTTATCTGGACCAATTGCGGCAGCGGGTGCCGGTTTGGACCGTTCAGGACCAGCGGCCCGGCCGATCCCGCACCGCCTCGCTCCCGCCCGGCATAGCATCCGATGCCGACACTTTTTAGGAACCATTCGTTTTTAGGAACCACTCCCATTTTTTAGGAAATACCGGCCTTTTTTAGGAAACGGAAGAAGAGGGGTTATTGGTCGGAGTCGGGGGTTGATCTTGTCCGGCCCGCCAACGGAGGTAGGCATCAAGAAACGGCTGGATATCGCCGTCGAGCACCCGGTGGAAATCGGTAACCATATATCCGGTCCGGGCATCTTTGACACGTTGTTCGGGGTGGAGGAAATAGCTGCGGATTTGGGAGCCGAAGCCAACCTTGGGCATTTGTTTATATTTGGCCATTTGCTCGGCCTCCCGTTTTTCTTCTTCCATGCGGGCCAGCCGCGCTCGGAGCATCCGCATGGCCGTGGCCCGATTTTGATGTTGGCTCCGCTCGCTTTGGCAGGCCACCACAATGCCGGTCGGAATATGGATGAGGCGGACAGCACTGGATGTTTTGTTTACATGTTGACCGCCCGGCCCGCTGGACCGAAACACCTGCTCCTCGATATCTTCTTCTCGGATTTCGATCTCTTTGTCGTCGATAATTTCCGGCGTCACGTCCACGGCGGCAAAACTGGTCTGGCGTTTGCCCTCCGCATTAAAGGGGCTAATCCGCACGAGCCGATGGATGCCCGATTCCCCTTTTAAGTAGCCATAGACCATCGGTCCTCGAATGGCAATGGTGGCACTGGCAATGCCGGCCGGGTCGTTATCCTGGCGATCCAGGATTTCGACCTCATAGTCCTGCCCTTTGGCCCAGTTGATGTACATACGCAGAAGCATTTCTGCCCAATCGGCGGCGTCAGTTCCGCCGTCCCGGGCATGAATGCTCACAATGGCGGAATGGCTATCCCGAGGCCCGTTGAGCAGCGCCTTGGTCTCTAGATCTTTCAGTTGGGCTTCTAGGTGCTCCAAAGTGGGAGGCACTTCGGCGGCCAGTTCGGCATCTTCCTCGGCCATTTCCAGCAGAGCTTGGAGGTCTTCCACCTGCCGGGCCAGCGCCTCCATCGGTTTCAGAATGGCCTTGAGCGCTTTGAGTTCTGAAACGATGGCCTGCACCTGTTCGGGGCGATTCCAGAAATCCGGCTGGGCCATCTGCTGTTCCAGCGCTTCGGCCCGTGTCTTTCGCCCGACGTAGTCAAAGAGAGTCCTGCAACTGTTTCAGCCGCTCTCGAATCCCCTCCGCCCGATCCAACCATTCTCGTTCCATGCCGTTTGTTTCCTCCTAAAAAGAAAGCAAACCACACCAAGAAATTATACTCTCCCTATTGTTCCCAAGAGAAGGCTATTTCCTGAAGATGAAGCCCAGGGACCCAGGCGATAGGGGGAGGTTAGGGTTCATCTGGTTCCAGCAGGCCCAAGCGCCAGGGGATTTGGCCATAGGGTTTACCAGCCCGCTCTTGGTCCAGAACCCCCTGGAAGAGGAAGCGGAGGTTGTTTGGCTCTACTTCCAGGTGTTCGTCCACGCCGCAGCGGAGGAGTTCGCCGTGGCTGATGCAGTCGGTCCATCGGACGCCGGTGTGCTGGACGTTCTTCATGCTGGCAAACGACCGGTCCCGCTCAGCGGCCAGGGGCGTCCAAGGGCCTTGGAGCCGATCGGCCAGATACGCTTTGTAATATCGCCAGCCGTGCCCGGCCTGAGCTTCGATCAGAGCTAAATATTTTTGCATGCCTCGAATTTTATACACGTGGGCGGCTTCGAAAATATCCGCCCGGATAGCCAGCATAGGTTCCGACCATCCGTGAGGGAAATCTTCCAGTTGGGTCTCTTCCCGCCACAGCCGGCCGTCCAACGTGGTGAAAAAAAGATGGGCGTGCTTGTCGTCGCAGATGATCCAGAAGTCCAGCCCGGCTTTGCCGTCGGCCGGTCTGGCTCGTAGCGGTTTCAGGCGACTCCAGGAGGCCGGATCGGCCAGGTTTTCCGTGGTGGCAAAGGCCGCTCCGTATTTCGGGTCCCAGCTCGGGTCGCTGGCCTGGCAGATAAGATACCACTTTTTGTGCGGCGTAAAATAGAACACCTCCGGGGCACAGAAAAAGCCCTCATGATTCTGAAGCCGAACCCGCCGGGCTCTGTTGGCCTCTTGCCAATCCTGGAAACTTAAATATTCAATCTGATGGGTCCGTTTTTGGCCTCGCACCGTACAGAACAAATGCCATCGCTCCTGGTAAAACACGATGCTCGGATCTTTGACGCTGTAGCAGATATCTCCTTCTGGCTGGACGGGTTCGACAAGCGGCGGTCCCAGGCGCCAGGAAAACCGGCCCTCCCAAAGTGCCTTCAGAGCCGCTTTGGTCTCTGTCGAATCGGCCGGAGCGGAAGATGGTATAGGGATCATCTGATCCTCTTCTGCGGAGGCCTCCCTGTCCCATAGACGACTTCCGTCGGGAAAGTTTCCGGCAGTTTTAGGACCGGGTTTCTGACCGATAAGATTCTTTTGATCTCCTGTAAAATTATTTACCTTTCGATACCACTGCACGAGTTCCGGCAGGCAGACCCGTATATACGGCTCGTCGCAGGCAGGAGTGTCCCGACCGGCATCGGCCACCCACATCTCCAGCGTCTCCGGCGAAAAGATCGCATTATGCAGGTTGCTAGCCATCGCCACCGGACGTTTGATGATCTGGATCATGCGCTGCAGGTCGATTTGGCCATAGTGTTCCTGAAGCCGCTGGCTGAGCACCTGGGCACGGGTATCGCCGGAAATGAAGACCGTATCCTCCGGCACACGGGGAAGCAGGGGATGCTGCTGGCCGGGCCGAAGCACCAGCAGTTCTTTGGGCGTGGCCCGCACGGCGGCCATGTTCCGATGCTTGTCGCTCAGCACATAGTAATATTCACAGGTGCGGGGGGTTTTGCGGAAGATTTCCAGGGCTTCTTCCACGGTGCTGGCCCGTTCCATGATCTCTCGCATCAGGAAGGTCATGGGCATACCGTCCCAATCGCCTTCGCCCCGGCCGCCCATTTCGCCGATGGCCAAGCCACGCTCATTCATGCACGTTACCGTGCCGAGAAACCCGGCATATCCGAGGCTTATCCAGGCGTTATAGCCGTCCGGGATGAACACTTGCACCACGGCGGCCTGTTGCAGGTGGATGTCCCGCATGTAATCTAGGACCCGGGCATGATAGACCCGGCCATCCTTGCTCGCCTTTCCTCGCACGGCCACCCCGCTGCAATGGAACCGTTCGGGAAACAGATTGGCCAATCGGCCGTCCCGCTGCGAGATTCCGGCGGCTAGGCTGGCCGCATCGATCTCCTCGAAAAATCGTTTCGGAATAAACGGACTGGTTCGCTGATGGATCTGGTCCATCAGGTCCAGGAACCATCGGCCGCTCTGGATGGTATCCAAGCCGCCCACCATGTACAAAACTCGGGCGGTTAACGACCGGGCCTTTTCGGCTAGCAGCGTCCCATGCGCCCGGCCCATCTCCGTGGGACTGCCGTGAACGATGAGGATGGTTTTGCCTTCCAGGCGGGCCAACACGCCGTGGCCAGCCGGGTCTTTGGCCACCAGCTCTGGCTCAGGAAAGGATCGATTCGCAGATGCCGAGGGTTGTGGCTGCGCCGATGGATCGGCCGAAGCGGGGGTAGGCACTCCTTCGGCGCCCCCTAAGGACGTCCAACCAAAAAAAGCCACTACGAACCCAATCCGAACCATAAAGCTCCTAAAGCCTTTTGTTCCCGCCATGCCTTCATCTCCCTTGCTTACCGGAAACGGATCTTTTCTTTATCTGCTAGAGTTTATTCGGTCTTTTCCATGAGGAATTCGACGATGGCCGACCAAATGCGGATCAAATCTTCTGGATCGACCTGCTGGACGGGCCGATCGGGCGGGTCAAACAGCGGCGCCGGGGCCGGGCCATCCACCTGCCAGCCATGCACGGTGATCTTCGCCTGAAACTTATTCACCGAAAGTTCCAGTCGGCTAGGCCGACCCTCCGGCGTCAAATGGATTTGGAGGGTGTTTTGTATTTTATCTTTTTGCCGGAGCCGGAGGATGCGTCCTGAGGGGGCTGAGCCCAAGCCGGGCAAAGCCGAACCGGGTTTTTCCGCTGGTGCGGCCGGTGGGGCTGATGCCTTTTCTGTCTCCAAGGGCGTCTGGGGTTTTCCCTCCGGGGTGCTGTGCGGTTTTCTTTCGGGAAGCAACGGCGGTTTTTCCTCCGAGGGCGTGGGCACCAGTTCGGCTTCCACCAGGGATTCCACCAAACTGGGCATTTGAGCTAGGCCTTGCAGGGCGGCCGTCCAGGCTTTCAGCCGCACCAGATGCCGGTCCGGCACAAATTGCAACGGATTCCGTCGCTGGGGTCCGGTGGGTGGTTCCTGGCCAGTTTGAGACCGGCCCACAAAGACCCGCTCCTTGGCGGCCAACCACGGCCGATCGCCTTGGCCGAGTTCCGCTTCGGGTAGGCCGGCAATTTTCACCTCCAAACGGAACCGATATTCAGCGCCCCGAATCCAGCGGAGTCGGCCTTCGTATTTTTTCCCGGCAGGATCGACCACCTCGGCCGATAAGTCCAACAGATGACATCGGCCTTCGGCAGGGTCTTTCAGCAGAATGGTGATCCCTTGTTGGAGCAAAGCGGCCAAAACCTGCGGCGGCGACTCCTCACCCGGCCGCTTTCCCACCCCCGGCAGGACGGCAGGCGGTTTGGCCTCGGCAGGCAAATCCTGGGCGAAAAAGGCGACCGTCCGTTCCAATGTCTCCGGCAATGCCGCTATGGCCGTGTAATGGCCTAAACCGTGCAGCCAGATGACTCGATCGGCCATACCGAGGGCGGCGGCCAATTTTTCCGTGCACGGCCGGGGGATGACTTCATCCTGGTCGGCATTGACCATAAGGACCCGGCCTGCCTGCGCCCGCTGGCGTAAATCCGGCGCATACCGGAGCGGATCGATCTCTGCGAGGGCTTTCTCCATTTTTTGTCGCTCTGCGGGCGGTAAGGATTCCAGAAACTGACGCAAAGGCCGGGCTTCCCGACAATGAGAAATGATCCTTAGCAGATCACCGCCAGCCAGGATCAAGGCGGCCCGATGGACCCTGGAGTCCGCCCCGGCTGTACTGGCCCCCACAATGCCGCCTAAGCTGATGCCGGCCAGGCTGATTTTGTTGGGGTCCACTTCCGGCCGGGCGGCCAGAACGTCGATGGTGCGTCGGCAGTCGGCCAGTGCCTGCGGCAATGCCTGGACGAAAAGTTCCGGTTCCTTCAGGAGTCGCTTCCGACCGCCCGCCGGCGCCCGCTCGTCATAATAGGGCAGCTTGAACATCAGTGCCGGAATGCCCCGCAGGGCCAACGTCCTACACAAAAGCCGCTCCAACTCATAATTGCCGTTCAAAATGTGCAGTACGATCACCGCCGGCCGGGCCGGCCCTGTCTCTGCCCTGTCCGGCAGATAATATTCGGCCGGGATCGTATTATTTTCCACCACCGGCGTCTGGATGGGCGAGGGATACCTGAGCCGATACACCCGAAAACCCCCCTCGCTCTTTTGGAATTCGATTTGGCAGGAGCACGGTTGACCGTCAAAGGTGTTCGGCACGCTGAACAGAGCCGAAGTCCCCGAAGCGGCCTCTTGGGCAGGGGATTCCTCTTTGCCAGGGGATTTGCCTTTGCCAGGGGAAGGGACTCCCCCAAAGGAGGGGGCTTGGCCAGAGCAGAGGGCTTGGCGAGGAGAGGCTGGTTTGCCAGGAGATTCCTCTTTGCCAGAGGATGTGTCTTTGCCCGGGGAAAAGGCTTTGCCAGGAACTTCCTTTTGGGCAGGAAGTTCTTTTGAGCGGGCAGGTTCCTCCGGAGCAAGCCGACGAAGCTCCACTTTGCGCACCGCGCCGGTGGTTCGCCAGGTGCAGATGCCGAACGGGCGCATCGGTTCCTGATCCCATCGGATGGAAAGCTTCCGATCCGGATACTCGAAATCGACCAGTTTTTCGCGATCGATCCAGACCTGGATTTTGCGGTCGGTTACCCGGAGGCGGATGGAGTACCAGTGGCCTTTTTCAAAATCGTAGATGCGGGCGGTTTCGTTTTCGGCGGCGGGTTCGCCGTCGATGTTCGACAGCCCCACCGTACTGCCGCCCCAACCGCCTACGATGAGCGAACAATCGGCCTGGCCCACCGGAAACACCAGGCCGCAGAAGAAGTCATCGCCTTCCACCCGACAGGCTTCGATCAGCACTTCATAATGGGAGCGTGGAAATGGGCCGGTCCATCGGATGCCGGTAAACGGTTCGCCTTGGCCCAACCGAATTTGGCCGTCCCGCACTTCCACTTTGCCGTGGCCTTTAAAGGCCAGTTCCTCCAGGACTTTCCAGCCGGCCAAGGAGCGGCCGTCGAAAAGCTCTTTGGCCTGCGAGGGCAACTTCTGAGGTTTTGGGGGTTTTTCGGATGGAGATGGAGCTTGCTCGGCGGCTTCTGGTGGAGATGGGGCCTGCTCGACCGCTTTGGGGCCATCTGGCGGCGGGGCAGCTCCTGGGGAAGACGGAGCCTGGGCAACCGCTTCTGAGGGAAATAGGCTCTCCTCGGCAGCTTCTGGTAGAGATGGGACCTGGTCGGCACTCGGAAGGGTACCTACACCCGGAAGGAAAACCCCAGCCGGAGGGGTAACCACGGCGAAGCCGATCTGGAAGGCTTTCCCAGGCCAACCGAAACCTCCCCCAAGAACCCCGCCAGTTCCTAAAAGCCAAAAGACTCCTAAAAAGCACGCTCTCCACCTCCGAAGTTCGGGTTGGGAGCCGAACAATTTCGGCCATAAAGATCTTAAGCACGGCGCTGCCATGGGGACCTCCCGAAGCAAGCATGGGATGGATCGGTGAGACGGAAAATGGATCGATGTTAAAGAAGCGGACATGGGACAGAGCGGTATAAGAAGGACAAAGATAACGGTCTGGGTTAAAGAAGTATTCGTGGCGAGAGTACCTATATTATGGTACTATGGGAAAAGTAGAGAGTAGAGAGAAGAACTAGAGCATGGGAGGTGCGAACACGGAGAGTAGGGAGGCGGGCCTTTTACGAGAAGGATGGTGGGGCGAAACACATCGGGAGGCTGGGTGGGGGGCAAAAAAATGGCCCAGCCGAGCGCCTCCGGGCGCTGGCTGGGAAGACAAAGGGTCAGTTGGGCGCAAAAAAACGGCCCAGCCGAGCTTGGGGCTTCGACTGGGCCGGGGATATATTTTGGGAATGGCCGAGGAAGCCGACCGGCATTACGGAACCGCCCCATATAGATGGTAGGTCCGAGGTCGTGAGGCTCGGACCGGAGCCATCCTTAGAAAGGAGGTGATCCAGCCGCAGGTTCCCCTACGGCTACCTTGTTACGACTTAGTCCCCATCGCGGAGTTCATCTTCGGCGCCTGCCTCCCTCTTGCGAGGGTTAGCTTGGCGACTTCGGATGCCCCCCACTTTGGTGGCTTGACGGGCGGTGTGTACAAGGCTCAGGAACACATTCACCGCGGCATGCTGATCCGCGATTACTAGCGATTCCGGCTTCATGCAGGCGGGTTGCAGCCTGCAATCTGAACTGGGCCGCGCTTTTTGGGATTTGCTCCCCCTCGCGGGTTGGCGTCCCTTTGTACGCGGCATTGTAGGACGTGTGTAGCCCTGGTCATAAGGGCCATGAGGACTTGACGTCATCCCCACCTTCCTCCGGCTTAACGCCGGCAGTCTCGCTAGAGTGCTCGGCATGACCCGGTGGCAACTAGCGACAGGGGTTTCGCTCGTTAAGGGACTTAACCCGACATCTCACGACACGAGCTGACGACAGCCATGCAGCACCTGTGCCCGTTCCACCCTTGCGGGCGTACCCCACTTTCGTGGGGATAATCCGGGCATGTCAAGACCAGGATAAGGTTTTTCGCGTAGCCTCGAATTAAACCACATCCTCCACCGCTTGTGTGAGCCCCCGTCAATTCCTTTGAGTTTCAGCCTTGCGGCCATACTCCCCAGGCGGAGCACTTAACGCTTTCGCTTCGGCCAGAAGGCTATGGGGGACCCTCCGGCCAAGTGCTCATCGTTTACGGCTAGGACTACCGGGGTATCTAATCCCGTTCGCTCCCCTAGCTTTCGTGCCTCAGCGTCAGGAAAGACCCAGTGAGCCGCCTTCGCCTCCGGTGTTCCTTAGGATATCAACGCATTTCACCGCTCCACCCTAAGTTCCGCTCACCTCTCTCTCCCTCGAGCCGAGCAGTTTTGGGCGCAATTCCTCGGTTGAGCCGAGGGCTTTCACACCCAACTTACTCGGCCGCCTACGCACCCTTTAAGCCCAGTGATACCGAATAACGTTTGGACGGTTCGTCTTACCGCGGCTGCTGGCACGAACTTAGCCCGTCCTTCCTCTGCGGATCAGTCAACCTAGGGGGAGAGCCCCCTAGGATTTCTTCCCCGCCGACAGCGGTTTACAACCCGAAGGCCTTCATCCCGCACGCGGCGTCGCTCGGTCAGGCTTGCGCCCATTGCCGAAGATTCTCGACTGCAGCCACCCGTAGGTGTCTGGGCAGTGTCTCAGTCCCAGTGTCCGGGGACATGCTCTCACACCCCGTACCCATCTTCGCCTTGGTAGGCCATTACCCTACCAACTAGCTAATAGGACGTAAGCCCCTCCCCCGGCGGAATCGCACCCTTTGGTCCGAAGACGTTATCCGGTATTACCCACAGTTTCCCGTGGCTATCCCGGTCCGGGGGGTAGGTAACCTACGCATTACTGACCCTTTCGCCGCTCTCGCCCCCCTTGCGGAGGACTACCGCACGACTTGCATGCCTAATCCACGCCGCCAACGTTCATTCTGAGCCAGGATCAAACCCTTCAGTTTGATTGCTTCCGCCGCCAGAAGGTCGACCCTCCAGCAGCAGATGACAAACTCTGAAAAGGTTTCCCCTAGACGCCCCGGGAGGGGTATTCCCAGCCAGCGTCCGGGTTTGATCCGGTTCCGCAAAGGCCGCAACGGCTTACCTCGCAGGCCATTCCCAAATTGTCAAAGATCACGCTGATACCCAGAGACGCAGGCTCCAATCGCCTTTCATCCTCCGGGCATTGGATTATTTTAGCACAGACTCAGAAGGTGTCAACTGGCCCGCAAAAATTTTTTTCGGCCAATTTTCCCGACACCTATAGTCCGGCTTTTGCCCCCACCCAGAGATGGGAGGCCTGAGACATTGCATATTATAAACCCCTGTCAAGACCTTGAAAATACCTTCTTTTGGTAAAATGCCAATACACCATCGGGGGGGCAATTGGCAGCGCTTCCCACCTTGCCCCAAATCCCCACATCCCTAGCTTAACCCCGGTACCTCCCAGCCCTTCCGATATTCCCGGCGGAGCAGGGCGGTAGCTTCCGGGCTGTTTTTGAACCGGAGATTCGCCGAATCCCACTCCAGGGTGGTATTCGGAAAGCGGGTTGCCACACCCCCCAAAAGAACTGCCTCCGTCAACGGCCCGGAATAATCAAACGGCGCACTGGTCTGCGTTTTCCCTAAGATAGCCTCCACAAACTGGTTGGTATGCGAGGTGCCCGGGTCCCTGGGCAGTTTATAATCTTTGAACTCTTTCTGTGGGAAGAGCACGGGTACAGCCACATGGGGGATAAGAAGTACCCCTTTGGTGCCAATAATGATGGAGCCCTGATCCGGTAGCGGTTTCCCTTCCAATAGCTCCTGTACCTCTTTCGGGGGACGCTGGTCCCCATCATACCAGTGCACCTTCACCGTCTTATCGGCCGTATATTGGCTGCCAGGAAACTCATAATGGATCACCGCGTTGATGGCCCAATTCCATTGGTCCGGGGCCGGACCTTCCGAACGAACCGTCAGCGGCGCCTGCAACCCCAACGCCTCAAAAACCGGATCGAAAATATGGCATCCCATGTCGCCGAAAGTCCCGGTGCCGAAATCGAGCCGTTTCCGCCAATTCCCCGGATGATAATACCCTTCGATATACGGCCTGGGCTGGCAAACGCCAATCCACAGGTCCCAATCCAAGCCGGGCGGAATGGGGTCTTGTCGGTTGGGGGGTGGCCCTTTATCCCCCCACTTCTTGCTGCTCCAGGAATGCGACTCCACCACTTTGCCGATGGCCCCCTGATGGACCAATTTCACGGCAATCCGATAATAGGCAGCCGAATGAATCTGGATGCCCATCTGGGTCACCAGTTTTTTCTCCCGGGCCACTTCCGTCAGCCGCCGGACTTCGTAAATATCGTGCGCCAGCGGCTTCTGCACGTAGGCATGAAGGCCCAACTGCATGGCCGACATGGCCATCGGCGCATGCATGTGATCCGGGGTGCCGACGTTGACGGAATCCAGGTGTTTGCCCTCCTTATCGAGCATTCGACGCCAATCCTGATAGACGGCTACCTTTTGATCACCGAAATGCTGTTTGAGCATTCCCAGCCGAGACTGATCCACCTCGGCCACGCAGACCAGTTGGACGTTCTGGTGACCGCCGATGGAGACCATGTCGGACCCGGCCATGCCGGCCGCCCCGAAACTAGCATGGCGGATCTTGTTGCTCGGCGGTGCAGACAAGAGATGCCTGGCAAACATCGGTACTCCCACACTACCCAAAGCCGCCGCCTGCAAAAACCTTCGCCGTGTCGATCCAAGCGATTTCATAGAAAGTTCCTCCCAGAAAAAATCCCATGGACATTGCCTCTCCATTCTAGTTGGTCTTCCTGGACCGAAACCTTTTCCTCCGGCATTTCCTGTCTAGTGTAATGCCCTTGTCCGGCAGATGCCAGCCTGCTACCATGGAACCCAAGGGCCAGGATGGGGCAGCTTCTGGGGAAAGCTTCTCCGCAATATTCAAAAATGTCACATTTTAGCCGCATGAAGCCACTCGCCTCTCCCCTGGCAGGAGAGGCCGTCCAGGCGTCAGCCTGGCCGGGTGATAGGAAGCCCGTATGTCGCATTGTCATACCCACGCAAGCGGGAATCCAGAACGTAGGAGGATTCCCTGTTGCCTGTGCCCGGTTGACACACAGGAACACCGGAGCAGGCACAAAGAAGCCTGCCTGGACTGCGGCTTCCGCAGGAATGACACAGCCGATCCCTCCATTCGGGTAAAATGTTACCCAAAAATCAAACGGCCCAAACGGGTAGCTTCCCTTATCGAGGGAACAGCCTTACCTGAGTGTCCCGAAATTCCGCTTTTACCCGGTGTACTTCACCAACCGGCACCTCCTAACCCTCCCTAATACAACGGCATAGAGAAGAGAAATGGGATTTCTGGGGGTTTTAGTGGGAACAGGAGTTTGGGGGGCTTGGAGTGAATGGAGGTTCTGGATGGCTTAGGGTGAATGGAAGTTCTGGGAGTTTTAAGAGGAGTGCGTGTTCTGGGGGATTGGGGGAAATAGGAGTTCTGATGGTTTCCAGGGGAACCGAGACTTCCGGGGGGTTCATGGGAAGTGGGACTTCCGTTGCTTTCCTGGGAACCGGGATTTCCGGGGGGTGTATGAGAAGTGGGACCTCCGTGGTTCTCATGGGAAGTGGAACCTCTGTGGGTGTTGGAAGAAAGGAGCCGGGACATGCCGTATCTCCCAAAACAAACCGGGAGCCAAACCACGAGAGTGTTTTCCTCTAGCCAGGGTCGGAAATCTTGCCTTGGCTCTCTGCTCCGGAAAGGGGCAAGGTTCCGGCGTCCGGCCGGCTTGATCTGGTGGAAATTGTTGCTCGGGCTGGTCCTGGTGGCCCTGGTGGGCCTGGCGGCAGGGTTTGTGGGGTTCTGGTTGGTGGTGCTTCGGCCCAAATCCGCCGAGCCGTACCGAATGGCCCTCCAACTGCTCCAAACGGCTCCCGAAGTGCAAAAAGCCCTGGGCGAACCGATCCAAGAGGCTGCCTGGTATCTGCCCCCAAGCGGCGAAATGGAGCTGGAAGGCGGCCAAGGCCGTGCCTGGTACACTTTTGACATCAAAGGGCCCAACGGCATCGGCCATGTCCGGGTGGAAGCCCGGTGCATCGACGGCCAATGGGGCTTGAGCAGCTTGGATGTAACCATCGCCGCCACAGGCAGTCGCATCCCGATCGACACCTCTTCGGTCGGCCCCGGCGACGAAGCCCCTAAATGGAAACCGTAACGAAGAGGCTGTCGCGAAATTTCGTTTTTAGTCGGAGGTGCCCCCAAACGGCGGTCCCCCTGCCAGAACCTAATACAACGGCCATTTGGGGAAACCCGAAGGGTTTGGAAAGGGCTGAGGGCTGCTGAGCAGCACCAAGTTCGGACGCCCACCAGCCCCCGGCTGCCCCTCGTAAAACCCCTCTGCCAAATCGGGCCGACTATTGAACGAATTTGGCCGATCACAATCGGCACGCCACCTTCCGGTCCGCCGGTGTTTTGCGGTGGGGGTACCCTCTACCAAATCTGGCGGACTATCGAATCTGGCCGATCAGAATCGGCACGCCCAGGGTGCGAAGGTTTTCCAAGAACTGGGGATCGGCCCGGCTGTCGGTAATCAGGCCGGCCCACTGGGTAAGCCGGGCAAACCGGCGCAGGCCCCGCCGGCCCAATTTCGTGCTATCCGCTGCTACATACACCCGGCTGGCGGCAGCCGCCATCTTCAAAAGCACATCCGTCGTATCGGGCGGGTTGACATACACAAAGCCTTCTTGGTCGATGCCGTCGGCGCCCAGAAACGTAATGTCGGCGTGCAATTGTTCCAGGTTCATCTCGGTGATCGGGCCGGACAGGTCCGGCGAGTTGGGCCGAACGTATCCGCCCGGCAGCAGGACATCGATGCCCGGGTCATGTTGCAGTTCGCTGGCCGCCGGAAGCGAGGTAGTGATCACGGTCAGCCCCTTTCGACCCCGCAGATGCCGGGCGATGGCTAAGGTCGTTGTGCTTGCGTCCAGCATAACCGTTCTGCAATCTCCCAACAGCCCCACGGCCACCCGGGCAATGGCCTCCTTAGCGGGCAGGTTGAGCCGAACTCGCTCCAAAAAGTCAAACTCAAAGACCGTTCGGTAGCCCAGAATCGCTCCGCCGTGGGTGCGGAGGACCTGGCCTTGGCGTTCTAAGGCGTCCAGGTCCCGTCGGATGGTCATTCCGCTAACGCCCAGTTGCCGGCTCAGTTCCGCCACGGAGCATTCGCCCCGTTCGGCGATCAGTTGGCAGATTCGATGTTGCCGTTGCTGCGCACGGGAGAACGGCCGCTTCATGGTGATCGTTTTTCTCGCCGGAATTGGTAAAATGAAAATCCAAAATGTTTATTTGCTCAAATATAACTCCCCGCATCTTCTTGTCAATAACACACGAGGATTTCCCCTAGCAGAGACGAAAGATCTTCTCCAAATTCTTGACGTTTCTGTGCATTGGTGAGAAAATCGAAACCAACTAAGGAATATTCAGTTCCTCCAGATGGCAGAGGGCCGCTCTTTTCGAGGTATTGGCGTTTTTTCTTCTTTTCGCGCAGGACCTAGGCCATGGGGAAGCAACAGGTGTTTGGGTGCAGGTTCTGGGTTTTGGTCGCTCAGGCGGCGGCGGTAATGCTCCTAGGGGAACCCTTCTGCGTGCAAGGGGCTATTCTTTATCGGGACGCGGTCCTAGGGACTAATCCGGTCATCTATTGGCCGTTGGACGAGACGGGCGGCCCGCCTTATCCGGCGGCTGTGGATATAGCCCCCTTGGCCGGGGCCAACAACGCCGCCTATCTGAAACATTCCGATACCAATAGTGTACTAACGTTGGGTCAGGCAGGGCCTCGGCCAACAGATGGTTTTTTGTACATGCCATCGGATAACAAGGCCCCCTATGCCAATCACCCGATGACCGATCAGCGCGGAGCAGGCACCCTGTACGACGCCCTTTACACCACAGCCGGGGTTCCACCCACTGCCTACACCGTCCAGGTCTGGTTCAAACAGGGGTCGCTTTCTACCGAGTATCCTACTTATGTTTTTTCTCGGGCCAATGGGACTGCTGGCGATGATACCTATCTTCGAGATTCTTTGGGGATCGGCTCGGGCCAGTATGGCACGACCGCCAAGAAGATGTTCTTCTGAGACGGCGTGAACGTCATTTCCAGCACCGGTCCGCAATCGGTGGAAGCCGGCAAATGGTATCACTTTGTATATATTCGGAACGGAGATTACTTCACCACCTATCTGAACGGCAAACAGGACATTCCCTGGACGTATCGGCCCTGGCGCACCACGACCGGCGATAATAACGGAAATCGGCTCGGAATCGGCATGCGCCCGGATAAATCGGAACCTTTCATGAGTATCCGCGGCTGGTATGACGAGGCGGCCGTCTGGAACCGAGTGCTCACCGAGGCGGAGGTCCGCTCGTTGTATCTGGCCGCGTTTCCGGAGTATCCCAGAGCGATTTTGGCCAGTCAGCCGGCAGCCTATTGGCGGCTCAACGAGGTGGTGGGCGATAATCTGGCCTATGACATCAGCGGCAACGGCCGGGACCAGACGTTGGGCAATGGCCAATCGCCGAATGTAACCCGTTCGGGCTCGCCGCCGGATGTCGGTCCTCGGCCCACGGATACGGCCCGAAACGGCGCCCGATTGGGCGGTTTTGAACCCACCAACTATGCCCCCACCATCCCGATCGGAAAAACAGGATGGACCGATAACGACTATGCCTTGGTCGTGCATTCCACATCGCCGGTCGTGGTGCCGGACACCCAATATACGGTGGAAGCCTGGATTCGGCCCTCCAACACCACCACGTACGGGCTGGTGGGCTATATTTTCCATCGCCGGGATTTTGACGACTCCGGCCGCTTCGGCGACGCCTTGGGCATGGGCGGCACCTATCAGGCCGGGGCACCGGCCGGCGCGTTGTTCTATTACAACAAAGACACGGAGACGGCCATTTGGGCGCCGAATCCCACCATCTTGCAGCCGAACCAGTGGTACCATGTCGCTTTTGTCCGCCAGGGCGACGCCATCCGATTGTATATCGACGGGCAATTAGAGTTTTCGGCAATCTACCCGCTTCCTTCGGGAACCAACTTTGACCAAGGCACCTGGGTCTTTGGCGGCCGAAGCGATTCCAATTTGCCCCCTAATGATCATCTGAAATGGCCGGGCAATATCGACGAAGTGGCCATTTTCGGCCGGGCTTTGAGCCAACAGGAAATCCTGGCCCACTTCAACGCCGCTTTGGTCCCGGAGCCGAGTACCTGCCTGCTCATGGCCCTCGGCACCCTACTGCTCTTCGGACTCCGAGTGCGGAAAATCCGATTCGCCAGCCCACGTTCTCGGTAGGACTCTTTCCACCCCATGCATGGAGGAAGATGCTCATGAGGGAAGCTGGCGCCGAACGAAGGGATACTTGCCTACTAAGGTGGATATGCCGCCGGAAATACTGGTGCTATATTCACTATGTCGGTGGCTGCTCCCCATGCGCCGGCCGAAAACCTCTCCGTCTTCGCCCGGCCCAAGCGGGTTTCACCTTGGTGGAACTGCTGGTGGTCATTGCCATTATTGGGATTTTGATTGCGCTGCTTTTGCCGGCGGTGCAGGCGGCCCGGGAAGCCGCCCGACGCATGCAATGCACCAACAACCTCAAACAGATCATGCTGGGGATGCATAATTATCATGCGGCGCATCAGTATTTTCCGCCCGGCTCCTTGGCCTACGATCCGAACAATCGGGCCAGTTGGGGCCGAGCCGCCGTCCACCATTGGACCATGTTCCTCTGGCCCTACGTGGAACTGAATAACCTGGCCCAGGCCTATAACTGGAACGTCGGTTTCCGAGGGCCGGACTGCGACAACGTGAACGGCAAAATCTTCCGCACCGTCATCCCGCTGTATCAGTGCCCTTCGGACAATCCGGGCGTGTATGGGAACGAATCGCCCTTGCCCACCGACGGCTATACCCGGTCCAATTACGTGGCCTGCCATAGCCCGGACGGCTTCATCATGGAAAAAGGGATCACCAACTTCGATAAATCCTGCAATGAAGCCAACAACCCGGCTCGGAAACGGGCCCTATTTAATTGGAACGTCTTCCGCGGGATCCGGGATGTGCGGGACGGCACTTCCAATACGGTGGCGGTGAGCGAATTGATTGCCGGGCGAAGCGGATCGGCTGATCTGCGGGGCCTTTGGGTTTCGGATTTGGGCATCGGATATTCGCATCTGCGCACGCCCAACTCCCCGGTGCCCGATCAACTGCTCGGAGGCCGATACTGCGACTGCAGCAAACGGAAAGCCCCCTGCGTGGGCAATTCGCCCTGTTGGAGCGGGGTTATCTATGCGGCCCGAAGCTACCATGCCGGCGGGGTCAACGCCGCCTTGGCCGACGGAAGCGTCCGCTTCTTTAGCGATTCCATCGACGGCGCCTTATGGATCGGCCTGGCCAGCATCGACGACGGGGAAGTGGTCCGGGTAGAATAACTAGCCGCTGCGAAAGGGACGCCTCCATGCCAACAGAAAAACTCCTTCGCTTGGGAAAACAAAGGCGATGGTTGTGGATTTTGGTCCTAGCCCAGGCGGTAGGCTGTGGATCCGGCTCCTCCGGCATGCGGGTCTGGGGCGTGGTCCCCTACCAGGGCCAGCCGATCCAGGAAGGCCAAATCGTCTTTGTCCCCATCGAAGGCACCCAGGGGCCGCCCACAGGAGCACCGATTCAAGCCGGCCGATACGAAATCCCCCCGCACATCGGCCCGAGGGCCAACGGCGTCTATCGGGTGGAAATCACGGCCATGGGCCAGGAAAAGACCTACACGCCCAACGTCTCCGGCGAAGGCCCCTTTTATACAGTACGGGAACAAATCCTCCCTGCTCAGTACAACCGCCAAAGCACCCTCCGGGTAACCATCTGGCCGGACCCGGCCAAAAACCAACACGAGTTCCACCTCAAATAGAGCTTCTTCCTATCCGTTCTCTTGGGGGTAGATGGATTGTTTTCCGTTGATTCCGCCCTTCTACGCCTGATAAAGCTCTTTTCCATCCGGTTCTTTGGGTGGGTAGATTGTTTTGGGTCGAGTCCGGCCTTTCCGCTTTGATAGAAATTTTTTCCGTGGGTTTTCCCTGGCCCATCTGGGGGAATCGACCGGCGGCAGGTAAGATTTTAGGCAGCTTTCTCCAGGTTCCGGATCAACCTCCTTCCGGTGGTGCAAAGTTCTTGCTATACCAAAAGGAGAGGGTTTTCGGTGGCGATTCCCGGGAGGAAAAAGTTATGCCATCCCCTATTTTGCCTTCCCAAACTAGCTGGGGCAACCGTCGGAAGGGTTCGTCTCGAGGAAAGGGAATCAAATGATCATTGATACGAATGCTTACATTGGCCGATGGCCGTTCCGACGCATGCCGTGCGATGAATTGGATCGGTTTTTGGAAGTGTACAGAAAATACGGCGTCTTGGAAGTCTGGGTGGGCAGTCTGGAGGGGCTGTTCCACCGGGATCTGGGCGGAGTAAACCATCGGCTTTGGGAAACCTGCCAGGCGGTCCAAAAGGTTCGCCTTGTCCCGTTCGGATCTGTCAATCCCCGATTGCCCGATTGGAAAGAGGACCTCCTGCGATGTGCTAAAAAGTACAATATGCCTGGGATCCGGCTCCATCCGAACTATCACCGATATCGCTTACAGGAGCCAGCGTTTCAGGAACTGCTGGATCTGGCCGAGCGATGTGGGCTTTTGGTCCAACTGGTAGTCCTGATGGAAGATGTACGGGTGCAGGATGAGCGATTTGCCACACCAGATGTGGATTTGAAGCCATTGGCTGAACTGGTGGAAGCCCGGCCAAAACTAAACATAATGATACTTAACGGATTTTTATCTACCACGCAGGGTCTGTTGCCTCGACTCGCGAAAACCGGCCGGATTTGGCTAGAAATCGCCACGTTAGAAGGTCCCGGTGGGTTGGAACACCTCTTGCAAACCATGCCGGCAGACCGGATCATGTTCGGTTCCCATGTGCCCCTGTTTTGTCTGGAGTCCGCTCTGTTGAAACTCCGGGAATCCGAACTGGCAGCTGACGTCCACCGGGCCATTTGCCACGAAAACGCCCGAAGCCTTCTCCCCCGATCTCAGAGGCTGTCCTGAAATGCCGGTTGAGCCGGCACGGGCGGCCCCCAGACTGCCCAAACTCCAATAGAACGGCATTTTGGAAAGGAGGAATGGTTTGAACAGCCATCGAGGCTGTCTCCGGAGGCCAACTTCGGGACAGCCTTTCCGTAATCTGCCGTGGAAATGGAAATGCTACCCTCTACCCCCCAAACTATCCCCCAGGAAGACCTTTCTCTGGAGCCCGGTTCGTCCCCCTGTCCAAAAGGCTACCTTGCAGGGGCCTGCTCAGCCGAGGACAGCAATGCCTTGGTAGTCCGGAGTTCCTGTCCGGAGAGCCAAGAGGTCTCCCGCCGCCCGCCTACGGGTGGCGGGCAGGAGCGCCTGCCACGGCGACCGAAGAGCATTTAAAATAAATCCAAATAACAGCCTGGCTGGTCTTTTCTCGGAACTCTTGGTGCAAAAGGAGACTTTCCAATGGCTACCGCCGTCCGGTGGAGAATGGGGAGATCAAAAATGCATTGGTCGGTCTGGGGCCTGTGGGGGCTACTGGGGCTATTCGGGACACAAGCCGGGCATTGGGCCGTCTGGGCAGAAAAACCCCTCTTGGCGGCAGACATACCTTCGTTAGAAGCCCAGGCGCCCAACACCTGGGTGAAACGAAGCCCGCTGCCCAGCAGGCCGCCTTCGCCGCAATTGGGCTATGAAGGGGCCTGTGTGTGGGATAACCGACATCGGCTCCTTCTGCGCTATGGCGGCCATAATCAAGGGGGTGGCGGGGAACAAGGCTCGGAAATGTGGACTTTTGATCCCCTAACCGCCCGATGGACGCTCCGAGAGCCGAATCTTTCCCCGCCCGGCCTCTGCTGCGCCGCCCAGCATGTGTTTGATCCGGGACGGGGGTTGTATATACGTTTTCCATCTTTCAGCGGCAACCACGGCTGGCAATGGCACCGGGAAATCTATCTGAACGACTCCTCGGTCTGGGTATATGATTTGGAGACGAACACATGGCGGAATCGTCGGCCGCTGCCCGCCCCGCATATTGCCCCGCTTCGGTGCGCCGCCTGGGATGGGCACTCCGAACAAGTGGTCATTTTTGGCGGCGAAGGAAGCCGGGAGGGTACCCTGATCTATGATCCCTACCTGAACGAGTGGACCTGGCCCAGACCGCCCTTAGAACCCGCCTTCCGCAGTGGTGGACAGATGGTCTATGACATTACCCATCGCCTGCATATCCTGTTCGGGTCCCAATTTAGCGACGACCCGCATACCTGGGCGTATGATCGGGTCCAGAATCGATGGGTGGATATGCGCCCGCCGCTCCTGCCGCCCACGAACCAGAACGACGCTGTTCTGGCTTACGACAGCCTCCATGACGTGATTCTGGCGATTGTCAAAATTACCGAGGGGGAAGAGGAAAAGGCTCGGCATCGGCTGCAGACCTGGGCTTTTCAGGTCAAGGAGAACCGGTGGCGGAAGATGAACCCGCCGGAGGAGCCGACGCCCTCTGGCAACCGTGCCCGGCAATTGGTGTTCGCCCCGAAGTTGAATCTATTTATACTGGAAAATTGTACTCATCCGCCCCATGGTCCCCGGGAACAACAGATTTGGACTTATCGGTATGCCGAGGGCCCGGGCCAACCGGTCCAACTGCCGCCCTTGAAGCGGGATCGGCCTCCGATCGTCGAAGACCTAGTTGTCTCTGTGCTGGCTGCCGATCGGATCGAACTATGCTGGAAAGAACCAGCATGGCAAAAAGTACACGGAACAGAAGAACATATTCGGCCCGCCGGCTACGTGGTCGAACGTGCCCCAGTGGAAGTCCTTTCTGAGGATCAACTGGTTCGGCTAAAGAGCCGAGTCCGGCCCCTGGAGGAACCCTCCGTCGGTGCAATTACCCGGATTGGCCCATTCCGGCCAGTTACCCCGAAACCCATTGGCCAAACGGAATTCGTGGACACCAGTGTGGACCTCCGACAGCCGTCGATGATCAAGGAGAAACCGATCTGGGAACGATCCTTCGCCGCCGATCAGCTCGATCCGGCAGGCCGACCGTATCGCTGGGCCGTATATGCGTACCGTGTCCGGTGCGTGAATGCCAAAGGAGAGGAAGGCGGCCCTTCACCGGCCGTATTGACTATCCCTT
>Ga0209809_1001095_pt1 | contig 22847 bp, 12 predicted proteins | sample YNPMSTMetaG_FD_186172 | JGI IMG/M metagenome (GOLD analysis project Ga0209809, IMG submission 186172) | Anoxygenic and chlorotrophic microbial mat microbial communities from Yellowstone National Park, USA - YNP MS-T MetaG (SPAdes) (version 2) ...
GGTGGAGGGCCAATCGCTCCCAGCCGCCGACGAAAAAACACCTCTTCCGGAAAGCACCGAGGAAAGACTTCCGCCGCCTTCCCCAGAAAGCCTGACGCCGATCCGGGAAAAGATATGGAACGAATTTCCCCTTCCTCGATCCCCTACTGTTCGGGCGAAAGCAGACCTTGCCAAAAAACTCCTGGTGCTTGCTCGGGAGGAAGCTGATCCCGTTCGTCAGTATGTGCTATTGCAGAGGGCCATGGAATTGGCTTGTGAGGCGGGGGAAGCACGAATCCTCATGAAGTCTATGGAAGTGCTCACCGATCAGTTCGACCTCGCTCCTGTTCCGCTTGCTCTGGAAACGCTTGCCAAGTGCATTCCGAATCTTAAGGAGCCGCGGCAGGCGACGGAATGGGCAGACTCCGTGGAACATTTGATCGAGAAAGCATTGGCAGCCGAAGATTTTCAAGCAGCTTCTTCTTTGGGAGCGCTATGGACCACAGCGGCCACTCGTCCGGCCGGTCAGATATTTCGCAATCAGGCCCGGAAACGTCAGAGTTATTTGGAGGAGTTGGCCCGGTTAGCTGAACAATTTCACACTTCAGAGGCTGCTCTGGCCAAATCGCCGGACGACCCCCAAGCGAACCTAACGGTCGGGCGATGGTATTGCTTTGTACAAGAGAATTGGGAGCGGGGCCTTCCCCTTTTGGCCAAAGGAAGCGACGCTTCACTCCGCACGGTGGCTCAACGGGAGCTGGCCGGCGACGTTGCCTCCCCGACAGCCATGGTCCAATTAGGCCATCAGTGGTGGGAAGCGGCAAATCGGGAAGGTTCTGTTACCCAGCCGGGGGCCTTCCGGCGGGCCGCTTTCTGGTATCTCCAGGCCCTGAAAAACCCCCTTCCCGAAAAACTGCGCCAAATGGTGGAACTTGGCTTAGGCAAGCTCGAAGACCTTCCCCCGCCCATCCCGAAAAAGGCACTCCGGAGCAGTACGACGGTTTATTACGTGTCTGCCCGGTACGGAGACGACAGCAATCCCGGCGCCCGACGCAAACCCTGGAAAACCCTGGAACAGGCATTCCGGAAAATCAAACCCGGCGATACGGTGGTGATTTTTCCGGGTTTGTATCGGCAAGAGCGCTTTGATTTTCGTCCACCAGGCACAGACGGGCAACATCGGACGGTCTTCCGGTTTGCATGGGACGACCATTGGAGCGGTCGGGCGGTTTTGACCCGGCCGGATGACGAAGCTCCCGATTTTAGTTTGGCTCCCTATACCCGGCTGGAGGGTCTTTGGATCGGAGGCCGATTACCGGCCGATCCAAAGAGCTGCCGACATGGTTTTACCAATCGGGAAGGGATTCAGATGGTCGGTTGTACGGTTTGGGCCCACCAACGGGGCCGAGATGAACATATGTACGGTCTTCTATGTGGAAATACCGCGGTCAACATGCTCTTGAAAGACTGCCTTTTCGTTCACCTCGGCGGCCATTGGTTCGACCATGCCATCTATGTGTCCGGCGGCCCACCCCCTACCACCCAGGATTGCCGTCTGGTCGGAAATGTCTTTCTGCAAGGGGGCGGCTTTGCCATCCATTGTTGGCACACCCCGAAAAATATTACCATTGTCGGAAATTTTATCAGCGGCCATACCTGTGGATTGGTGGCCCAGGGACCAGGCCACGTCCTCCATCATAATGTCATTTGGAAACCGGTGGGTAAACCGGATGATCCCAAGATGAATATCTGCGCCATGTTGTCCGATGATCCGATCCGTTTTGACCATCATGTGCTATTTTCCACGCGGCCCATTGATGGAAAAGGGAAACCTCAGCAACCGCCCATCCATAATTACAGCCTTACCGGCCAACACGGCACTCAGGTCAATCTGATTCCCCTGCTGCCTTCTCAATTGGTCCGACTACCCTGGGTAGCCCAATCTCCGCAAGCCATCGAAACGGCGATCCAACGCCTGGATCAGTATTTCAGCACGAACAGTCCGGAGCAGATCGCCCAAGATACCGGGGATTTGGTAGAAAATGGCCTCCAGGTCCTTCGGGTCAAGTACCAACCGAGCGAGGCCGATTTAGCAAGCCGACCTGTGAAGGAGTAATCAAAATTTCATTAACTAAGACACGTCGCTCGTCTCTTGCCCTAGCGGTTCGTCCCCACGGCTTTTGCGGGCCTTTGCCCGTCCATCGCCGAAGATGTCCGGAAATGGCGGTAGGAAGGGATAAACCGAAGGAACTCGTCGTATGCTTTTGATTTTTAGGAAGTACTTTAGGTGGACCGCCTCCACCGGAAGTAATTACCACGATCTATCGGGTTCGAGGCGATTCTTATCCCCTCCAAGTTGTAGGGGCTTGGCCGGGTAGATACAGTCAAGATAGAGAGTTGTGGAAACGGGTCAAAGTTGAGCTTAGGGGCTGGAAAAAATCTGCGTGGGATTGAGTCGGCGGAAGGCTTCCGCACAGGCTCGGTAGTTTTCCGCCGACATACCCATCGAGCTATATTCTTCCACATATCCAATGAAGCCGCCTTCCGGCGTGCCCAAGAGGCGGTAGAGGCGCTGAGCCTCGGCGAAGATTTCTTCTCTTGTGCCTTGGATGCCGACGGTCTGGTAGCTGATGGGCATGAGGAAACATTGTTTGCCCCGCAGCCGGCGGCCCACCGCCTCGATATCCACTATGTTGGGTTGTGAAATATTCATCACATCGACGCCAAGCTGATGGAAATCTTCCACGATCTCGGTGATATTGCCGCAGCAGTGGAACCACACATCCAGCCCCAACCGGTGGGCCAACTCAAATTGCCCCCGATAGCCCGGAGCAAACAGTTTCCGCCACAAAGCGGGCGAAATCATCAGCCCCTTTTGTGTGCCCCAATCATCCACGAAATGGATGGCGTCGAACCCGTATCGGGCCGCCAACTCGATCAGCCGACATTCAAAATCCCAAATCAGGTTCATTAGCCTGGAAAACCGCTCCGGCTCCCAGACGAAATCGACCATCGCATTTTCAAACCCCCGCAGAAGCATGTAGGTCGTAAAGCCGGACAGGTCCAGACTGGCCATCCGGTACCGATCTTCGCAGACGGCCAAAAACTCCGGCAATCCGGCCATCCGTTCTTCTTCGCGCAGGGGGGGCGGCTGATACTGCTCCGCCGAGGGCCAATCCGGTAGGTAGGGTTCCGTTGGATGGCCCATGGTCCCGTCGTTCAGGTACTCCAGCCGATAGCCCCACTCTTTCACCTGGGAATCCGATACACCCTGCCGACCCAGCAGCAGATGATAGACCATCACATCCCCCTCGGTTTGGTCGGCGTTGACAAACCAAATGGGAATCCGCTCAGGCCGTTGAAAACGGATGGTTTGCTGGACGAGTTCTCGTCGGCTTGGCATAGGGCGCATTCCTTAGGAAAGCAAGGATACCTTCCGAACAGACTGGGGCGACTTGCGGGGCCGAGAACCGAAAAAGTCGGGTTGGCCAACTGCTGGACGGGGCAAGGGGGCTACCGCTTCTTTATTCTCGGAGAACAAAAGTATATTGTCCGGGTTCCACTGGCCGCCAGTGCGTTTGGAGCCGATGGCGGGTGGCCAAATGCCGAAGTTCCAACGACTCCTTATCGACCACCACCAACAGCTTTTTCCACAGGCCGGAGGCTACTAAAACATACACGGTTTCCGTTTCGGCCAATTCCCACCGATGCCAACGGTCCAATGTGGGATACTCGGCCAACAGGCGGGCCATACGGGGATCGGCTTTACTGGCCGGTCGCAGACTGCGGCAGGCCGAACAAAGGCCTTCCTGCAGGACGGCGGGACTGACCTTTTCCTGACACATCTGGCAGGCGGCAAGTTCGGATCGGAGGACCGGCTGGCCAGTAAGGGAACAAAAGTCCACAAAATCCTTGGCTGTCCGTTTCCCCGTCCAGGAGCATCGCACCAATTCATCAACGGGCAAGCGACGCCCGGAAACTTCGCACACGCCAATGGCCGCCGCGTCCAGAATCCGCCCGTCGTCCGTGGCGGCCAGGTGGAAAGTGGCCCGGCCCGTATGCGGACAGATAAACGGCGGGGGCTGCAGCGTGCGTGCCCAGCCGGAAAACGGTAAATCCACCGAAACGGAACCAATGGTAAATCGAAGTTTTCCAGATATAAATTTACACCATACGGCGGCAATCTCTTCCTGATCCGGTCGGCCATTGGAAGTGGAATTGGCCCCAGCCCGCTGAGAAGCCGCCAAAGCCTTTTGAAACTTGCCTGCCGCATACGGCGGCGGAACGGTTAGGGGACGAAGTTGCCGAAGTCCCAACTGCTGGATTTGGTCGGGGGGAACCGGCTTGCCATGATCATCTGTCCATATCTCCTCCACCTGCCCATTCTGGGCCACCCGGAGCCGCAAAAAAATCCGATCCTCCCACTGACACCCAGCCAAATAGACCCGGCCCCCCTCCACCCGATAGGCCGGGAAAAGCCGCGCCGTCAGTTCCAGGAGAGTGCCCGGCTGATCCGGCACATAATGGACCACCTGAGTGCCCCCATCCACGGTTTTCTCCTTTCCCGAAACCCTCCCCTAAGTTCCTCAACGGCCGCCGACCGCCGCTGGTGGTACGAGGCTGTCCCGAAATGCCATTTTACCTGGAGGCACGCCCCACCCCCAGCCTCCAGACTGCCCAAAACCCTACTAAAGGGGCACTTTGGTAAACCGGAAGGAGTTTGGAAACGGTTCGGGGGCCGCCGCCCGGCTACCCATTCAGGACAGCCTCTTAGGAACACCTTTCTGGCCCACCAGCACGCCCGCCCAGAACACCCCGTCTATCCCAATAAAGCGGTAGATGGTCTCCCCTGAAACCATGTAAATTCTCAAAAACCTCGGTATTGCCCTCTAAACCCCCACTTTAATTTTATAAACAACCGGTTTGATTTTGCACCCCACCCCGTCATCCTATATTTCCCTTTTTTGTAGTAAAATATACCGAATTGGAAGACTGTGCCAGCGCAGCCGAAGGAAGCATATCCTGCGGAGTCCGGTGCCCGAAGCAATACTACTAAACATCCATGCTCCGAAGGGACCGGAAATGGTAGGAGCAAGGGGTGAAGCGAAGTAATCGGGAGTGTGTTTTCCCTTCTGCCAGGGCGGCCCAGACCGAGGGGAAAGCAAAAAGAGGATGCCACCATGGTGGGTATAGAAGATGCCCTTGGGTACGATTGATGCCACCAACCTACACGGGTTGGCTCTTGACGCAGAAGGGCTAGACCAGCAGTTTCCCTCTGGAGAACTGGGCCCCCTTGGAAAGACCTAAAGTCTCAAACTTGGACATTTGATCATTATTCGGAGCCCACACACCGGTCGAAAAAGACGATCGGGCTTCTGTGGGAAAGCTGTGCCGGGTATAATCCAAGACAGTAACAATGGGTAAGATTTCCCACAAACGAAGGAAACCTCTCTCCCGGTATCCGTGTACAATATCCCGATTCCGGGATGTGGAAATGGTTACCACGTACAGTTCTGGATTCCGGCTTCTGCAGGAAGAAGTAGCTGGCCCGCCGCTTCCACGGCAGGCAGAGGATAGCGCCGCTGGGTGGTATGGTCTTCATTTGGATAATCCATTCGGATAACTGTGCTGAGGGCCGGCTTTGCCGGGCCACACCGCTTTCGATGCTTGGTGAGCCAGCAGGGAAGCCAGAAGTCGCATTGGAAAGGGTCTGGGCCGTATGGCAAAAAAGGAGAGCTCGAAACTGGCCGGTGCCGTTCGGTGTCGGGTGTTGACGCCGGAAGGGACCGTGTGCGATCAGGAGACGGATTTTGTGGTCGTTTGGCTGGAAGATGGTCAATTGGGGATTGCTCCGGGCCGAAAACCGATAGTCGCCCGCTTAGGTATTGGCCCGCTTCGGATTGGCCGAGCCGGAAAAGAACCGAAATATTACTACATCCAAGGCGGTTTAGTGGAAGTGGCGGAGAATGTGGTCAGCGTGCTTACCGAACGGGCCATTCCGGCAGAACAGTTGGATGCGGCAGCGGTGGCCCAACGACTTCAAGCAGCCCAGGCCATGCCGGCAGACACTCCGGAACTTCGCCGTCGTCGGCAAGAGGCCCTTCGGATCGCCCAAGGCCAGTGGCGGGTGGTCCAGGCAGCAGGCCGCTAACCATGCCGCAACACGTTAGCCGAATGAAACAACTCCTCTCGGTCCCCGCGTACGACCTCCAACGTGTCATTCCCGTAAAAGCGGCAGTCCAGAAGGTAAAGCAGTCCATGTCAGTTGGGACCTGCCTGCTAGACAGGAACATTGCAGGAGGGAACCAACCTGGCTGGACAGCTCCGTTAGAGACAAGAGAGTTCGTCCCCGTTCGGCTAAAAGGTTCCTGTTACTCTCCTTGCTGATGACCGCTTCTTGGCTACTGGATGAAGCGTTCTTCTTCTTCCTCGGCATGGGTGGTAATTTCGCCGGCGTCTTCCAGTCGGCGGACCACATCGACGATCTGTTGCTGGGCTTGTTCGACCACCGAGAGCCGGACCGGCCCCAGATACTCCATTTCCTCCCGGAGCAAGTCGGCAGCACGTTTGGACATGTTTTTGAGGATTTTTTGTTTAAGTTCTTCGCTGGCGCCCTTGAGGGCCACGGCCCACTGAGAACTTTCCACATTTTTGAGCAGAGTTTGGATATCCCGATCGCTGAGTTTGATCAGGTCTTCGAAGACGAACATCAGACGGCGGATTTCTTCAACCAGTTCTGGGTCTTCCTGAGCCAGGTTTTCCAAGATGCTGCGTTCGGTGGCCCGATCGATGACGTTCAGGATTTCGGCCACTGCGGGGATGCCGCCGGCATTTTCCAACTGTTGGCTCATCACGCTGGCCATCCGGTTCTCCAGCCCCCTTTCCACCTCCCGGATAATTTCCGGGCTGGTCTGCGACATGGTGGCAATCCGCTTGATGACCGACAGTTGCCGTTCTGGGGGCAGACCGCTTAAAATAGCAGCCGCCTGGGCCGGTGGCACATGACAAAGAATCAACGCAATCGTCTGCGGATGCTCGTCGATGATAAACGTCAAGAGGTTTTGGCTATCGACCTTTTGAAGAAAGCCGAAAGGAATGGCTTCGATGGATTGGCGGACAGTTTCCAGGGTGGTGGTGGCATCTTTGCCCAGCGCTTGTTCCAGCAGGGTTTTGGCCACTTCCAGACCACCCCGTTTGCCTGTCAGGGCCGTTGGATTGGCCTTGGCAAACTCCTGAATGACCGATTCCTGTTCTTCCCCGGAAAAGACACCGGTTTTGGCGATTTCGATGGTAACGGCTTCGATTTGTTTAGGGTCGAGTTTGCTCAGGAGCATGGCCGCCAAATCCTGGGGCAAACTCATGAGCAATACAGCGGCTTTTCGGATATTATTGGTATTGCTGGACATGGTGATCTTCCCCCTCTAAGGAGGGGAAAACGATGTGCGGAGAACTGCCAAGAGTGTGGGGCCGCCCCCTTATCGGCAGAAAACAGGGTGGTTCTTTAAAGATTACCTTTTAGAAAGTTTAGTTTCTTTAGAGAAAATAGATGGAGTAAATAATCTATTTGTGGGTCTGATCACCCAGTTTTAGGAGCCCCAGAGGGATTGGGAGGAGGAAAGGCGGAAAAAGTCGGTTTATTGTCTATTATTTTTATAAACTTGATTGTATTTGCAGGCCTTTTCTCACCGGCAAAAAGATCTAGCCGGCCTGTCTCTTTATTTTGAGTGTATCCCCCAGCCAACATCCTACGACTTGGAGAGACTAAAGTTTGACTGTATCTACCCGTCCGGCTCCTACTAGATGTAGGGGGCTACCAATCGGATCGAACACCACCGATGCGGGGCAGAGTTCCCGGTGGATACAGGCAAGCTAAAAATCACTCGGACCCCAGTCATTGGGGGAATTGCACGGGAGGATACGGTCGGCGTACCGTCCTGCCCCAACAAGTCCTTGGTCCTTCCCTAGCAAGAAGTTAGGAAAACCAGGTTTCAGAGTTCCCTTAACATCGTAACTTCTTGAATATCAGCAGGTTAAAACAGCGAACAGGGCGGTTTTGGGAAACTGCCCCACTTTACAAACCGGGCAAGACAAACTACGCTATTTTTTACTCCTATACCTGTTAAATAAGACCTTCTTTTCAAGGAGCGCTGGATGCTTCTTCAGTCCATCCTCCAACGCAAAGGCAGCTTGGTCTATACCATCCGTCCGGACGCCACCTTGCAAGATGTCTTGTACCGGTTGGTCCACCATGGGATCGGGGCCTTGGTGGTTACTAGCACCGGAGAACAAGACAGCGAAGTCTTGGGCATTATTACCGAACGAGACATTTTGCGGACCTGTGCCAGTGGTCGAGGGCCGCTATCGGCTCTGCGGGTGGCCGAGTTCATGAGTCGGCACCTTATCACTGGCTCCCCGGAAGACCCTATCGAAGAGGCCATGCGCCTAATGACGGAAAAACGGATTCGCCATCTGCCGGTGGTTTCCGAGGGGCGGTTGGTCGGCTTGGTTTCCATCGGCGATGTGGTCAAAGCCCAGCATGATCTGTTGGCCGTGGAAAATCGGTTCATGAAGGACTATATCCGTGGCTAGCTCGAGGGCTGGGAGAATAGGAGAAAGTTGGAATATCTTTGGCTGAATATGACTCTGAGTGCCTTTCCTGCGCAAGCAGCGGTGCAGGCTTGTTCCCGAGGGGGAATGCAGCCTTATTCTCGCCCAGGCGGCAACCCAGTAATATGGTCTCCGACTTTCTGGATTTGGGCTTCTGCGGGAAGAAGGGATTCCGAGGGTTTGCGGTTGGAATAGGAGATGTGTGGGGGATTAGGAATCGGCGTTTTGGGAGAGTTCCGGGAAGAGGTCTTCCGGGAGGGATTGTTTTCGGAGGGCGGTGCGGAGTTTCGATAGGAATTCGAACTTGTAGTTGGCCACCGTCTGTTCGGAAAGATTCATGACCTGAGCGACTTTTTTATTAGGCCAACCTCGCAGGATCAAGAGTTCCAGGCAGGTGATTTTTTCCCACTGGCCTTGATGTTGCCAGTGGTGGACGATCTGTCGGAGGGCGGGCACCAGAGCAGTTTCTTCCCATTGGCGGCGTTCGGCGCTTCGGAGTAGGGAACTAGGCGGACGGCTGGATGCTGGGGGGTCCCAGCCGACACCGGCCATCGAACTTGATCTGAGGACGTCCCCGGTAGGCCAGTGCCCCTGCCGACGCAGATGATCGGTCAACTTATGGGCGGCAATGGAGAAAAGCCAATTTTCTAGAGAGCGTTTCGCATCGTAGTTGGGCAAACTGGTCAAAAAACCAAGCAGAGTCTCTTGCACAATATCTTCGGCCGCCTGCCGGTCTTGGACGCGGCGAAGCACATAGGCAAGCAATCGGCCTTCGTAGCGGGCGATCAGTTCCTGCCAGGCTTCTGGCTGACCCGCACGAATCCGCTGGATCAAGAGACTTTCGGAGGATAAAGGCGGTTGCATTGCCAGCGCAGAACTCCGTAGCTAATGCCCAGCAGGACTAAAAGCCCGGCCCCGAAACCAGCCAGGGTGTGAAGTCGGCTTTGGATGACCGCCTCCCGATATTGCCGAGCAATTTCCTGCTGCACCCGAGGCGTGAACCGGAGCCGGGCATACACCCAAAACATCGGTGTCTGGCCGGCGGTAGGCCCAGAATCAATCAGGTGGGTCTGCTGCCATTGGTCGGCTATGATTTCCCGAAAGAGCGGCTCGATATTCCAACGGATCTGCTGTGCCAGGGGACTGTCAAAGCGCTTCTCCGCATAGGAGGCGACCGCTTTTTGGATTTCCGAGCGGAGTTCTGCCTGGGAGTCTTCCAGGCTGAGGGCAGGGCCGGCTTTGATGGTCAGGCAATACTGGCCGTCGATCACCCCCGGCGGTGCATCCACCCAGGCGGGCCGATTCGGATTCTGACTCCTCTGCTCGGACGTCGCCCCTCCCAAAGCCAACCATGGACCCAATTCCGTCTGAAGTTGGTTCAACAAGGCCTCCAACCGGCTGGTCCTCCAACGTTGCCACTCCTGGCGCAAAAGATCGGTCAGCCACGGCGATTCCGCCTTCGAAGGGTGGGCCGGCGCTTCCAAAATGTTCCCGCTTGGCGTGCTAGCCGAATGATCCCGAATCCTACGTTCGGAGGAATTAGCCGGCGTCTCCCACACGGTGCCGTCCTTTTCCGAACCAGAAGATGCCCGAAGCGGGGAACTCTCTGTTTTTGAGAGAGCTTCGGATGGGGACGCCTGGGCCGGGACCGATTCGGCCCCCAATACATCAGACGCCCTCCGAGAAAGGACATCCGCCCCTTGGAAGCCGATCCCGCAAAGAACGCAAAAGATGCTGAACACCCTCCAACGCCAAAGCTTGCATCGCAGGACAGGAAATGGTGAAGAATTTGTGGGTGCCGGTAGATGCCACCCTGCTCTCCGGGCAGGAGTGCTTTTACCACCCGCGAGACTCCATTTCAGACCAATCCGACTCATAGCTCTGGGTTTCCCTTCAGGAGACAGGAAAAGGTGGTTCCAACCGGTTAACGGAGATATCTGCGTCGGGGATGCGTCCAAGGGGCAGCCAATTGGACACTGAGGCTCGTCAAGCCCGCCCACATCGGCAGCCAAGGTTGGGGAAACCGAAACACCCATGCCACCAGCGTGGCCGCCAACACGCAGACCAGCACACTCCAGAGATTCAGACGGGCAAACCGCAGCGGATCCGCTTGCCGCCACCATCGGATCAGGGCCATCAGCACGGCGAAATTGGCCAAAAAGGCCATCAGGAGCGGCTGGCCATCCGGCCCGTAAAAGTTCCCAGGCAGCGGATCCTGCGGCGGTCGGGGGAATTTTTCCAAACTCTCCCATTCCACCCATAGCCACTCCGAAAGCCCATACCCCAAAACCCCCAACCCCAAACCGAGCACCAACAGAACCAACCGCCGCACGGTGGGTTCCCCCTCGGAACCCTCCCAGAATTTAGAGGCAATAAGCACTGCCCAGCAACCGGCCAGACTCATCGCCGCCAGCCAGGCTGTCCGTTCCCATGTAAATATTTCACCCCCATGACGAACACTATATAGAACCACCATCAGGAAACACATGATCAGATTAACCATCGCTCCCAGCAGCATAGACCCAGCCAGTTCGCTGAGCCGTTGCAAGAGGGGCTTTCCTCTCAGAGCTCCGGCTGCTTGTTCATAGGGACTGGCCGGCGGCCGAGAGTCGGAGGTGGTCGATCGGCCTTCAACGCCCGCTTGAATAGACATAGGGTTCTCTCCTGGTCTCAATGCGGTGGACTGCTTTGTTCGCCCCAGTCCGAAGAACCTCCTCCCCAGCCCATACAGCCCCTGTCCCATCATCCCCAACACCGCCAAAGGCAGAAGCAGCGGTCCGGCATCCCAAAAAAAAACCATCCCTAACGCCACCACTCCGAGTTGCCCAAGCAGTTGACGCCCTTCCGGATTCCAGACGGTCGCAAGTGCCCTGGCTACCACCCGAACTGCTTGGCCTGTCGCATACACTTTTTCAGTGACTATTGTTTCACCAACCCCCACCACCATCCCTCCGCCCGGAGATACCCCCGTAGCCCTTGGGGAATCCTGGGGATGCTGCCCCGCCTGGAACACCATGTGCCCGAGGTCCGCCCCGGCTGGCAATCTCTGGGACCCTTCTGGCATAGGACCCAAGCTGCGTAAGGTTTCCCACATCTGCCGAGCACTCCCAAACCGTTTCGCTGGATCTTTTTCCAATGCCCGAGCCACCCCCGGTCGAAACGCCTCGGGCACCGGCTCCAGGCCGGGCTGGGCGGTCAGATGTTTCATCAGGACTTCGGCTGCGGTTTGGCCTTCAAACGGAGGACGGCCCGTCAGCATTTCATACAAAATCACCCCTAATGCATAAATGTCTATTTCTTTACCGTACCGCCCATTCGCCAGCTCCGGCGCCATATAATGGACCGTACCCACATTCTCCGTCTGTCCGCTTCGCTGGCCCGAACCCATCCACTTCGACAATCCATAGTCGCCAATCTTAACAATCCCCTCCTCGCAAAAGATATTGGCCGGTTTCAGGTCCCGATGGACAATCCCATGCTCATGTAAATATTCTACCCCCGCACAAATTCCTTCCATCCATAAAAGAACCTCTGTCGGTGGTAGGCCCCCGGGACAAGAGGCAATCCGCTCTTGAAGCGAAGGGCCGGCCACATATTCCATGATCACCCAATAATTCTCCTGGCCGTCCTGCCGAAGGTCATATAGGCTCACTAAATTCGGATGTTTTAGATTCAGGCACTGTCGCAGACCACGAAGTTCGATTTCCTGGTGGCGGCGGATAAGTTTTAGAGCCACTTCCTTGCCCCCTTCGCTCCAGGCATAATAAACCTCGCCAAACCCCCCTTGGCCAATCCCCCGCTTGATCGTATAGCCTGGCAACGGCTGAGCACCAGGTAGATAAGTGAATTGAGAATACCTAAACTGGGGCGTCGTAGAGCGGTTCGAGAAGCCAAGCCGGTTGCCCTGGTGGGTCTGTGAAACCGGGCAATGGCCAGCTGCCTGCCGGCTTTCTGGAGATTCCCTGCTCAGCCCCTCGGACATACCCGGTGATCTCCATGAGGATCCTTGAAACACCTCAGCCCACTGGAGCGATTCTCTGGGGGAAGGACGGATGGGCCGCATTCCTCCTGGGCCGGCACACCACTCCGCTATTCTTCCAGGGGATTTCCTCCCGAAAGCAGGAGGTAGTCCAGTCGGCGAAAGCGTCCCGAAAGTGCTTTCTGGGTGGAAGATCGGCGGGCCCAGCCCGTCAACCGGCACACTGCGTCACCCGGCTTTTCCCATTATTGTAACATCTGAGAGCCCTGGCTCCCAGCAACGGAGGAGCTGATTTGGAGTTCGGCTCATTGTTGGAAGATGCCAATATTCCCCCTTCTTAGAGGGGCCTCATCATTTGAGGACAGATATCTTTGGCTACCGAAGAAATGGTGTCGGTTTGCTGGGATAGGGGGACCAGGAAAATAGGGAAGGGGGAAATTCCCCCTTTTGGGGGAAATCCACTATTAAAAGGGCTTAAAATCCCCTCTGTAAGGGGATACTCATGATGACTTTTGGGAATGTTTGTTGTTTACGGGTGGCAAAAGAAGTTTTTTGGAGACATAATTGGGAAGGATACGTAAAGATAAACTACAAAAGGTAGGCAGAGTGTGAGGGTTCCCAGGACTGGGGTACCCGTAACGACCCACTCATCCAGAAGGGAACTGGGAAAAACTAGAAAACATAGGCAGTTTGAGGGAGCAACCGTGGTTCCGGACTCTTTGACATCGCCTCCTCTGAGCCTCCTGAAGCGGGTTCGGCCGCCCGATCCCCCTGCCGATTTACCTACCCTGGGTTCGGTGCTCCGTTGGCGGGCGCAGACGACGCCGGCGGCCCCTGCGTTTACTTTTCTGCCCGATGGTGAAACCCCAAAAATCACCTGGAGTTATGCCGATCTGGACCTCCGGGCTCGGAGTATTGCTGCTTTTTTACAAACCCAGGGAGGCCCCGGCCAACGGGTGCTCCTGCTTTTTGAAGGCGGAATGGAATTTACCGCCAGTTTTTACGGCTGTTTGTATGCGGGGGCTATTCCGGTCCCGGTAAATCCACCGGATCTATTTCGGCTTTCCCGCACATTGCCCCGGCTGGAGGCGGTGGTCGAGGATGCCCAGGCCCGGCTCATTATTGGTCCTCAGGCAGTGGTGCAAGCAGTAGCCGAGACCTTTTGTCGGAGGGCAGCCGGGATGCATCTAGTACCCTGGGAGGCCATGCCTTCCTCGGATGGGCAGTTATGGAATCCCCCGAAAGAGGAAGAAAAGGAACTGGCATTTTTGCAATATACCTCCGGATCCACTGGAACCCCTCGGGGGATCATCGTCTCCCACCAAAATCTCCTGGCCAGTCTGGCTGCCATGCATCGGGAAGATTTGGAATCGGTGGTGGGGGTTACCTGGCTTCCGCCGTATCATGACATGGGGCTTATTGGGGGGGTACTTCTACCCGTCTATAGTGGTAGATGGACCGTGGTCCTCCCCACCCAGGCATTTGTGGAACGTCCGATCCGTTGGCTGAGGGCCATATCCCACTATCGGGGTACCACCAGCGGGGGTCCCAACTTCGGCTATGAACTCTGCGTCCGCAAATTCCGCTCCGAAGATTGCCAAGGCCTGGACCTTAGTTGCTGGAAAATCGCTGTGGTAGGGGCCGAACCGGTTTGGCCTGAAACTATCGAACGGTTTATCGAAACCTTTCGGCCGTATGGCTTCCGGCCCGAGGCGTTTTTGCCCGCCTACGGGTTGGCCGAAGCCGTCTTAAATGTAACCTCCGGCCGATGGTTTGAGCCGGTCGTCATCCGCAGTTTTCTCCGGGACGCTCTGGAAGAAGGCCGGGTGGTGCCGTGCGAACCGTCCCATCCCCGTGCGCGGCGTCTGGTAGGCTGTGGTCGGCCTTGGACCGGGCATCGGGTGGCCATCGTCGATCCGCAAACCTGCCGGGAATTGTCGCCGGATCGGGTCGGCGAAATTTGGGTCCAAAGTCCGAATGTGGCCCAGGGGTATTGGAATCGGCCGGAAGAGACCAAGCTGGTTTTCCAGGCTCGTCTGGCCGACACCCAGGAAGGCCCCTTCCTCCGAACCGGCGATTTGGGCTTTTTTAATGAAGGGCAACTGTTTGTTGTGGGGCGGCTAAAAGAGCTGATTGTCTTTCGGGGTCGAAATTATTATCCCCAAGATATCGAGGCCGCGGTGGCCAGATCCCATCCGGCCCTGAGCGGTTGCCAAGGGGCGGCGTTTTCTGTCCCGGGGCCGCAGGAGGAGCGCCTGGTCATTGTCCATGAAGTTCGGGGGAGCAAGCGTCGGGACTGGCCGGCCATCTTGGAAGCCATCCGCCGGGAAGTGGCCGCTGAGTTCTGCTTTTTGCCGTATGCGGTGGTCTTGATACCGGCTGGCCGATTGCCTCGCACATCCAGTGGCAAGCCGCGTCGGCGTCGTTGTCGGGAGATGTTTTTGGCGGGCACGTTGGAGGTCGTGGCGCAATGGCAAGCGGGCCGGGATGCCCTGGGCGCCGAGGTCCCCTATGTGCCTCCTCGGACTCCGCTGGAGCAGGCCATTGCCAACGCTTGGGCCGAGGTGCTCAGCCTCCCCCAGGTGGGCATTCATGACAATTTCTTTGCCTTGGGCGGCAATTCCCTATTGGCGATGGGTTTGTATGTGCGGTTAAAGGAATTGGTCCCGGTGGATTTGCCGTTGGAACGGTTTTTCGAGCAGCCCACGGTAGCCGGTTTGGCCGAGCTGATCACCGAATCCTTGGCTGCCCAACTTTCCGAGGAAAATATCGAACAACTTTTAACCCAAATCGAAAGTCTGCCAGAAGCACCCTCGGACAGCTCCGCTTGATCCCTTGGCAGCCGAAAGGACCTTTTCCTGCTAGGCAGGAGGCCCGCAGTGGATTTCAAACAGCGATTGGAAAAACTTTCGCCTGCCAAACGAGCCTGGCTGGAACGGGAGTTGCTAGCTCGGGTTTTTCGGACGGACCTGGCGGAGCCGATCCCACCACGAAACCCTGAGCAGCCCACGCTCCTCTCTTTTGGCGAAAGGCGTTTGTGGTTTTTAGACCAGCTCCAGCCGGGCAATCCCGCATTGCATATTACCGTAGCCGCTCGTCTTCTGGGGCCTCTGGAAGAAAAGGTGCTTCAACAGGCCGTGGGCGCCCTCGTCCGGCGGCATGAAGCTTTGCACACCGAATATCCTGTGCTGCAAGGGGAACCGATCCGCCGTCTGCGCCCAGTGGAAGAACTCCTCGGTCCGGAGGGTTTTCGGAACCCGGAGCTTTGGCAGCAGGAGGACTGGAGCGAACCGGCTTGGCAGTTGGACCCGGCGATCCTCAGAAAAGATTCCCCGGACAGGACCGGCCCGCCAAGCCTCGGGACGTGCCCGGACGCATTATCCGGTTCCGATTTTACTCGGTCCGGTTCTGATCTTAGCCGGTCCGGTTCCGATTTTGGTCAGGCCAGTTCTGATTTTGGCCGGATCGGTTCTGATTTGGGGCGGCCGAGAATCGCTCTGCCTGGCCTCTGGACGCCGCCGACCGGTTTGGAAGCAGAATTACGCCGACAGGCACGTCGGCCGTTTGATTTAAGCCGAGGGCCGTTATGGCGGGTTCGGCTCTATCGGCTTGGATCGCAAGAATGGGTATTTTTGTGGGTGCTGCATCATATCATTGCCGATGGTTGGTCGGTAGGCATTTTGCTCCGGGAACTGGCGATTTTGTATGAGGCGGGTCTGCAGGGCCAACCGGCGCCGCTTTCCAACCTGGACATCCAATACGCCGACTATGCGCTCTGGCAAAGAGAACAACTGACAGGGGAGCGACTCCAAGGGCTGTTGAACTATTGGAGAAGCCAATTGGAGCCCTGGCCGGAACCGGTCCAACTGCCGACGGATCGTCCCCGGCCAGCCGGACTAACCCAGGACGGGGCCATCTATCCGTTTGTCTGGTCGGAGGGGTTGTCAGATCGCATCCGCCGGTTGGCCCAACAGGTTGGGGCAACCAGTTTTTCGGTCCTGATGGCCGCCTTCCAGGCGCTACTGGCCCGGATTTGCCGACAGGAGGACATCGTGGTCGGTACCGCTCTGGCCGGTCGGGTGCACAAACAGTTGGAAAACCTAGTGGGCTTTTTTGTCAACACACTGCCGATCCGTTCTGCTAGGGTAGAAGATTTCACTTTTGAACAATTGGTCCGGCATATCCATGCCCAGATGCTTGGGGCGCAACAGCATCAGGAGTTGCCGCTGGATCAGATAGTAGAACATGTAATGCCTTCGCATCTCCGAACCGGTCAGACGCCGTTCCAGACGGCTCTGGTGCTGCAAAACGCTCCGCTCCGCATTCCCACCGCCTCCGGACTGCGCATCGAACCGATCCTGTTGGATACGGGAGCGGCCCAGCATGATCTGGCGCTTTATCTGTGGGAGCACGATGGGCGCTGGATCGGCTATGCGGAGTATCGACGGGAGTTGTTTGACTCGGCGACGATCGGGCGTTGGCTCCGGATGATGGAAACCTTGCTTCAGGCAGTGGTGGGGCATCCGGACCGGCTCGTCTGGCAATTGCCGCTTATGCCTCGGCCGGTCCGGCAACGCCTGCTGAACCGGTTTTCCGATGGCGGGCCGCCTTGGGGACCACCCAGTTGCCTGCACGAACTCGTGGAGATTCAAGCGGCGGCGCAGCCGGATCGGCCGGCCCTATGGTGTGCGGGGCAGCAAATTTCCTACGACTCCCTGAATCGGCGGGCGAATCGGCTTGCCCGTTGGCTCCGCTGCCACGGCATCGGCACCGAAGATGTCGTGGCCGGTTGTCTGCCCCGGTCGGCCGACCTGGTGGTGTTGCTTTTGGCGGTGATGAAAGCAGGGGGTGTTTGGCTTCCGCTGGACCCCCGGCAGCCGCCCGCCCGGCAAGCGGAAATCCTGGCCGACGCCCAGCCAAAACTGGTGGTTACCCCCGAACTCTTTCAGCAGATGGAAGCCGAAGCCCAGGCCCTCAGCGATGCGCCTCGGGATTGGCCAGTGCATCCCCGACAATTGGCCTATCTGATTTTTACCTCCGGTTCGACCGGCAGGCCCAAAGGGGTGCTGGTCGAACACGAAGGGCCTTCGGCGTTTATCCGTGCTCAGGGCCGACGTCTGGCAGTTGGGCCGGAAGATCGCTATTTACAGTTTTTTGCTCCCACATTTGATGGAGCACTAGCCGAAATCTTCGGCGCCCTGGGCCATGGCGCCTGCTTGGTGATTGGACCACCGGAAATTTATCAAGATGTGCGAGCACTGGAAATATTTATAAAAGAACAAAATATCAGCATCTGCCAATTGACCCCATCCATGCTGGCGTTGCTCCGGCCAGAGGCGGTACCCGATTTGCGAACCATTGTATCTGCCGGCGAGGCCATAAGCCCGGAGCTGGTCGCCCGATGGGCGCCCGGCCGTCGGCTCTGGAACGCCTATGGCCCCACGGAAGCCTCCATCGGCGCATGCATGGCCCGCCTGAAACCCGAAGATGCCCAGCAGCCCCGACCACCTATCGGACGCCCCCTGGAAGGGGTGCGCATCTATGTGGTGGACAGCCATTTGCAGCCGGTGCCTATCGGACTGCCAGGCGAAATCCTGATTGCCGGGCCCGGCGTTGCCCGGGGGTATCTCCATCGGCCAGAACTGACCGCAGAAAAATTCCTGCCCGATCCGTTTGGGGGTTCTTCGGTTGGCGGGAGAACAAAGCGCAGGTCTTCGGATGCCCAAATTCCGGCCCCCGGTCCTCCGACGGAAACCGACCGGATCCATCCTCACTGCTCCGATCCCCTGCTCTGGCAAAGCCCCTCTGGTTGCCCACAGAACCTCTCCGCTGCCCGGATCTATCGGAGCGGCGATCTGGGCCGATGGCGGCCCGACGGCCAACTGGAGTTCCTAGGCCGCGCAGACCAACAGGTCAAAATCCGTGGTTTCCGGGTGGAACCCGGCGAAGTGGCGGCCGTGTTGGAAAAGCATCCGTTGGTTCAAGAAGCAGCCGTCCTGGCACAGCCCGATGCGGCCGGCGCCATGCAACTGATCGCCTTTGTGGTTCCGGAGCCAGCGCCGGTTCCCCCCCAGCAGCTTGCTCAATGGGAGGCCGAACACTGGCAGCATTGGCAGAACCTATTTGATCAGACATTTCGGCACACCCCGCCGCCGGCCGATCCGGGTTTGCATCTGGCCGGCTGGATCAGCAGCCGAACCGGTCGCCCGTTCCCTGCCCAGCAGGTGCGTCAATGGGCCGATGCGCTGGCCCAGCGGATCCTGCGGTTTCGGCCCCGTCGGGTATGGGAGATCGGGTGCAAAGCGGGTTGGCTGCTGTGGCGGCTGGCCCCCCAGTGTCGGCAGTATCTGGCCACCGAGCTTTCCGGCGAAGCACTGCGCTGGCTGGGCGACGTGGTAGCCCAGCGGCCGGGCCTCCGCAGAAAGGTACATCTGTATCCCGGTATCCTGGGACCTTTTGCTGACCCCGCCGCCGAACCCTGGGCAGAAAAGCCGCTTCCAAATGCGGATTCCCCTTCGCCCAAGGTGAGCAGTTCACTTCCGGATCGCCTTTCTGCTGGGGCTGCAGCTTCGGCCGGGGATACTCCTTCAGTCCGGTTTGAGCCTTCGGATGAGGTGACTAGTGTCTCTCGGCCCGGGCTTTCGAAGGAGCCTGCCCTTTCGGATCGGACCCGAGCACGGCCCCGTCGTTCCCTGCCCGACCAATTCGACCTGGTCGTCTTTACCTCCATGGTGCAGTATTTTCCTAGTGTGGCGGCATTTCTGCGGGTGCTGGAAAAGGTCATCGCCCATGTGGCCCCGGGCGGTTGGATTGTACTAACCGATGTTCGTCATTTGGGGCTTCAACGTGCCCAGGCGATCGGGATCGAGTGTTTACTGGCTGAGCCGGGTTCCGGCCTTCAGCAACTTCGGCGTCGGGTCGAGGCCCGCATCCAGCGGGATCCGGAACTTTGGGTCGATCCGGAATTGTTTTATCAGTTGGTGGGCCGATTGCCCCGCTTGGCCGGGGTGGAAATCCTCTGCAAACGAGGTGATCTCCAGAACGAAGTGGCCCAGTATCGGTATGATGTGGTCTTGTGGTTGGACCGGCCGCCGCCAGCTCTGCCGGTAAACCAGGTGGGCTGGGATCCCGGGCGATACGATCCTGCCCGGCCGGATTGGATACACCAAGCAGCCCGGCAAGGTTTGGTCATTCGAGGTGTGCCGAATGCCCGCCTCCAAGAGGACCTCCGCCTGGAGGCCTTGTTGGATCAACCGGGGGGGCTAGCTACGGTGGCCGATCTCCGGGTGGCTGCTGCCGGCGGCGGCCAATGCTCTGCAACTGGTCCGACAGACCAATCTCGATTGCCAAAGGCTTCGGTTACTTCGTCCTCGGAAACAGGCGGCAAGTTTTCCGGCGGCGTGGACCCAGAAATGTTCTGGGCCTTGGCCGAAAAGTTCGGCTGCCAGGTGGAAGTGTACTGGCATCGGCCCGACCAGGAACCGCACAACACCAAAGCCGCCGGCCAAGGCGGAGATCCGAGGGGGCAAATGGATGTGGTCATTTGGCCAGCAGGGCGGCGCTCGGTGCCGTCCAGACCGCTCTGCCAGATGGGACGAGCGGAACGTGCCTTCCGCCGGGCCGAACGAAAAGCTCGACGCCTCGGCCTGAGCCCCTCTGGGCCGATCTCTGGCCAGCAGTCTACCGGGCCGGGAGAGGGTGGGCCTTTCCATGGGCCGGAAGAGAATCCACATCTTCATTCCCTTCATGCTAGCCCTTGCTGTCAGGAGGCCTTCCGGCCTTTTGCCAACCATCCTTTGCAGACGGCGGCCGCCCGGCAGACCGCGCAACGGCTCCGAGAGTATCTGGAAGAGCAGCTACCTGAATATATGATTCCATCCCGGCTGGCGGTAGTTCCGGAAATTCCCCGCACCGGTCACGGCAAACTGGATAGTCAGGCACTTTTGGAACAAATGAATAGTCTTCCGACCGGCTGGTGCCGACAGTATCAGCCCCCCCAAAATCCCGAAGAACTCTTGGTGGCCGAGGTCTGGGAACAACTGCTCGGACTGAGTCCCATTGGCCGGCAGGACAATTTCTTTGAACTGGGCGGCCATTCCATGTTGGCCGTCCGAATGATCGCCGAAATCGAACGGCGAACCGGTCGGCGGATTCCGCTGCTGGCGCTATTTCAGCGGGCTACGGTAGAACATCTGGCCCGATTGCTCCGGGAGCCGGATGCCTGTCCGCCGGAAGCCTCGTTGGTTCCGCTTCAACCGATGGGAAACAAAAGACCACTCTTCTTGGTCCACCCTGCCGGCGGCACGGTCTTCTGCTATCAGGCCTTGGTCCAATATCTTGGCACGGATCGACCGGTCTATGGCCTGCAGGCGGTTGGGCTGGACGGCCTGCGACCGCCCCATGAGACCGTGCCGGAGATGGTGGCCCATTATCTGGCGGCCATCCGCTCCGTGCAGCCCGAAGGGCCGTATCTGTTGGGTGGGTGGTCGTTGGGGGGCAATCTAGCCTTTGCCATGGCCTGCCAACTGGCCCAGGAAGGCCAGCCGGTCCAGCTTTTGGCCCTGTTCGATTCCGGCGCCTTGCCTCCGGAGCGTGAACCGACGGAAGAAGACTTCCTGCCGATCATCATGGCCCTGTTTCCCGGCGATGATGACATGACCTTGGAACGCCTTCGGCAAATGAGTCCGCAGGAACATTTCGAGTATTTCTCCCGTCGGGCCTTGAAAGCGGGCATTGTCCTGCCGCAATTTTCGCCTGAAATGGCCGGCCATGTGTTCGACGTGTTCAAAGCCAATCTGAAAGCGATGTGGGAATACCGCCCCAGCCGATACCCCGGCAAAATCACCCTGTTTGCCAGCCAGGAACAGCCGATGCAAATTGATGTGGCCCGGGATCCTCAGTTAGGTTGGGGGGCTTATGCGGATGGCGGGGTGGAAGTGCACCGGATTCCCGGTCGTCATTTGGACATTATCCGGGAACCGTATGTGCGGGTTTTGGCGGAGAAACTGCGGGCCTGCTTGCCTTGAGAAAAGGGGGGTTCGTATGGATACATCTGTTTCCGTTGTCGATGGACCTTCTCTGGCCGACGGCAAACCCATGGTCCGACTCCCCCCGCCGCCGGACACCCCCGGCCTGCGGGTGAAGGCGATTTTGTGGCGCCTTCTTTGGCCGATCCGTTGGCCCCTCTCCCGATTGCTCTGGATGCTGAGCTGGGTGTTTCGGATCATCCAGTGGGTGGCTTTCGGCCTGCATGTGGCGATTGACTATGTTCGGCTGATGTATCTGGATTATACGGCTCGGCCGGACGACATCTTCATCGTTTCCTATCCCCGCTCCGGCACCACCTGGCTTCAGATGATCCTTTATCAACTGACCACGGACGGCAACATGGATTTTGCTCACATTGCCGAGAAATGTCCCTGGTTTGAGCGATCGGCCATCAGCAAACGTCGTCTGGACAAGTTGCCTTCTCCTAGGGTGTTCAAAACTCATCTGCCATACATTTGGTTACCTAAACGCCGATGCCGATATATTTATGTAGCCCGGAACGGCAAAGACGTGGCCTGGTCGTTTTATCAGTTTTATCGTTCCCATTTTCGGTACCGGGGGAGTTTTGAGCAGTTTTTCCGGCTTTTTATGCGGGGTTGGGTTGCTTGGGGGTCCTGGTTTTACCATGTTCGGGGCTATTGGAAGCGGCGGAACGACCCCCGATTCTTATTTTTGTTTTATGAAGATATGGTGCGGGATCTGGAAGGGACGATCCGACGGATCGCCGCGTTTTGTGGCCTGCAAATCCCGGAGGAACGGATGGCCGAAATTGTCCGCCGCTGCCGTTTCGATTTTATGAAACAGCACGAAGAGAAGTTCGACTATGCCTTTGAGCTGCTGGTGGATCAGGGGATTGTACCGGGCCGATTCCTGCGCAAAGGCCAAGTCGGCGAAGGCCAACAGAGTTTCACCCCCCAACTGCATGAAGAGTTCGACCGAAAATTTCAGCGTCGGCTGGCCCCGTTAGGTTTTCCGCTTCGGTAACCTACGGCACCAGCATTTTCCCGACAAGTAACAGTTTAGGCGCAAGGAAGGGGCAAAGTGTGATTCCTGCGTAAGCAGGAATCCAGAATATGCTTCTCGTCTTGGTGGGAGAGGTGATTTATTTCATTAGGCTAACTAGTGGTGGATGCCCCCACCGGTATGACCCCGCCACCCCGGGCTTTGATGCCCTGGAACGAACGAGCTGGCCAACGCTGGCTTCTTTTTTGCCCGGAATTAGCCTTTCCGACGG
>Ga0209809_1001096_pt1 | contig 22844 bp, 17 predicted proteins | sample YNPMSTMetaG_FD_186172 | JGI IMG/M metagenome (GOLD analysis project Ga0209809, IMG submission 186172) | Anoxygenic and chlorotrophic microbial mat microbial communities from Yellowstone National Park, USA - YNP MS-T MetaG (SPAdes) (version 2) ...
TCCGGTACACCTTGCAGATAGGTTCTCAACCCTTTCCCCTGGTTTTGTTCGTCTCCCATCGCTGCCACCTCCTACCCTGGCGTTTGGCCTCTATTCTACCACAATGTTAGAGCGTTGATAAGCCCTGGAGTCGCGGGAGGTAACTACCTACCAGGGAGCCCCCGGGCAAGCGCTATCAAAGACGCGGCGAAGGCATGCCCCTGTAGCGCAGGCCGCCAGGCCTGTATTCGCAGGCTAAAGCCTGCGCTACATTATCTGCAAACGATTCAGGGTAGGTAATTACCGCGGGAGACAGAAAGCCCGGCGGTTTACCGCCGGGCTCCGTTGCAAGGCCCCCCTTCGGGGGCTGAAAATGCCCCGTTGGACGACTCACTCTGTCCCCTGGAGGCTCATCCCGAACATCCCGAAAGTGGGCTCATCTGAGCCGCCTGTTCCAGACCCACAGCCAGCGCCCGCAAATTCATCTCCGCCGTCCCGCGCGGGGCCCGGGCCCGGACCGCCGCCTCCAGCGATTCCCGCGAGACCACACCCGTCAACCCCACCAGCAACCCCAAGGCGACGATGTTGGCCGTGATCTCCCGTCCGGTGGCCTGACGGGCCAGTTCGGTAATGGGCACCCGCACCGCCTGAATCAACGGCGCCCGGTGGACATAGACCGTATCCAGAATCAGCGTGCCGCCCTTCTTCAGTTTCCCGGCATACCGGTCGCACGCCTCCTGGCTCATACAGAGCAGGATGTCCGCGTCCAGGACCTTGGGGTAATCAATCTCCTGGTCGGAGATGATGACCTCTGACCGGCTGGCCCCACCCCGTGCCTCCGGGCCGTAGGACTGGGTCTGAACGACCTTTTTCCCGTCCCGCACGGCTGCGTCGGCCAGCAGGATGCCCGCCAGGATCACTCCCTGACCGCCCGTACCGGCAATTCGGATTTCGGTGCGTTCCATCCCATCTCCCTCCGGGCGCTCAGGACGACCTCTTCGTAATACCGTCGGGTGTACTCTATCAGGTCGTCCCGGTCTGCCAGAATGCCGCGGATGATTTTTCCGACCCGTTCCTCCGGACTCATCCGCTCCGCCTGCTTCAGGGTAATGCTATCGTCCTTCAGACGGCGCATCATCTCCGGCGCGGTCCCCCATCGGTTGAGCCGGCCGATGGTCGTGTGACAGTAACTGATCGCTTCCACCAGCGAAAAGCCCTCTTTCTGCAACGCGCGGGCGATGTAGTCCTGCAATTCGTCCACGTGGTAGACGGTGCTGCGGGCAACGAACGCCGCCCCTGCGCACTGGGCCAGTTCGGCAATCTGAAAGGGGGGCTCAATATGGCCGTAGGGCGCTGTGGTACTGAGGGCTCCCAGAGGCGTCGTCGGTGAATACTGCCCGCCGGTCATCCCGTAGGTGGCGTTGTTGACCACGATGGCCGTCAGGCCGATGTTGCGCCGGGCAGCGTGGATGAAATGGTTGCCGCCAATCGCCAGCGCGTCCCCGTCTCCCATGACCACGATGACTCTCATCTCGGGGCGCACCAGTTTGAGGCCGGTGGCGAAGGCCAGTGCCCGTCCGTGGGTGGTGTGGAGGGTGTTGAAGTCTACATAGACCGGCATGCGGCCCGTGCAACCGATGCCGGAGACCATCGCGATGTCGTTCTTATCCAGTCCCAGGGAATCCACCGCGCGGATGATGGCCCCCAGGACGATGCCGATGCCGCATCCGGCACACCAGACGTTGGGGAATTTCTTGGTGTGGCGAAGATACCGTTCGTGGATGCGAGATTCGCTCTGGGTTTTCATAGCCCCTCCCGGCAGTGGGGCGGGTGGGATTTGAACCCACACGTCCTCAACGGACAGAGGATTTTAAGTCCCCCGCGGCTGCCGTTTCGCCACCGCCCCAGACAGAAACGGGCAGTCCTCAGGACTGCCCGCTTTTTCAATGTCCCACCAGGAGGCGGCGGTCGGATTTGAACCGACGTATGAGGGTTTTGCAGACCCTTGCCTTACCACTTGGCTACGCCGCCGCGACATATTCGCTGAGCGGGCGACGGGACTCGAACCCGTGGCCTTCTCCTTGGCAAGGAGACGTTCTACCAACTGAACCACGCCCGCTTTCCGCGCCTGATTATACCACATCTTGTCAAAATTGGCAAGAGGGAATTTTGGGGTATAATACAGGATAGCAACTTCGCATCCGGAGTGAATCCTGTGCGCTACCTGGTCATCTCCGACATCCACGCCAATCGCACTGCACTGGAATCTGTGTTGAGGGACGCGCCCCCCTTTGATATGATCTGGTGCCTGGGGGACCTGGTCGGGTACGGCCCTGACCCCAACGAATGCGTGGCCCGCATTCAGGACTTTGAGCACATCTGCGTGGCGGGCAACCACGACTGGGCCGCCCTGGGCCTTCTGACGCTGGATGACTTCAACACTGAAGCCCGTATCGCCCACCTCTGGACCCGGGAGGAACTGACCCCGGTCAGCCAGGAATATCTCCAGGGACTCCCGGTCCGCCTGGAACAGGGGGACTTCACGCTGGTCCACGGCAGTCCCCGGGAGCCCATCTGGGAGTACCTGCTGGACCTGGGCGTGGCCATCGTCAATTTTTCCCATTTCTCCACCCCCTTCTGCCTGGTGGGCCACACCCATCTCCCGCTGATATTCGTGCTGGAAGAGGGAGGAGGCCGCCCTCATGCGATGATCCCGGAAATCGGGACCCCCATTTCTCTCCGGGGGCACCGGATGATTCTGAACCCGGGGAGCGTGGGGCAACCCCGGGACGGCGACCCGCGCGCCAGTTATGCCATCCTGGACACCGAGGCGATGACCTGGGAACTGCGCCGTGTCCCCTATCCCATAGAGATTACCCAGGAGCGCATGCGGGCCCGGGGCCTCCCCCGCCGCCTGATCGTCCGCCTGGAAGTGGGGCGTTGACAGCAAAAACCACGAAGGACACGAAGGGGCACGAAAAATTTTCCCGGATGGTCTCAGACGGGGAACGGGCAGACGTACTGCGGCGTCTTAAAAGCGGACGTTGAATGATCGCACATAAAGGAGGAGAACATGAAGAGGCATCTGGGGTTTGTGATATTGATCGCCGTCCTGGCCCTGGCGGCCGGGGGATGCGCGGTCCGACCGGCCGCAACGCCAGTCCCTGCCCAGCCGCAAGCCGGTGCCCCTCTCCCCGCCGGGGAAAAAGCGGCGTACGCGGGTTTGGATGCAGCGGCTGTGGCCAATGCGGCCAGCACCGAGCGGATGGTCGTCCGGACTGCCAGCCTGGACCTCATCGTCCCGGACACGGATAGGGCACTGGCCGACATTCAGTCCCTGGCCCGTGAACTGGGCGGCTACGTGGTCTCTATGGAGGCCTACCAGTACCAGGAAGGGCGGCAAGCCACGGTGACCTTCCGGGTCCCGGCCGATGCGCTGGACACCGCGCTGGAGCGCCTGCGCGCGATGGCGACGACGGTCCGGCGGGAGTCCGTCTCCGGGCAGGACGTGACGGACGAGTACGTGGACCTGGAGTCCCGCCTGCGCCATCTGCAGGCGAAGGAGAAGCAACTGCTGGAGTTTCTGGACCGGGCGGAGGACACGGAGGCCGTCCTGGCCGTCTACGAGCAACTCAGCCAGACCCAGGCGGAGATAGAGCAGGTGAAGGGGCGGATGCAGTACCTGCAGAACCAGGCCGCGCTGGCGACGGTCACCGTCAGCCTGACGCCGGACGTGATGGCCCAGCCGCTGGAGACGGGCGGCTGGAACCTGCCCGGCACGGTCCGCAGCGCGGTGGAAGCGCTGCTGGACGTCCTGGAGTTCTTCGTCAAGGCGCTCATCTACATCGTCATCGTCGTCCTGCCCGCGCTGATCCTGCTGGCGCTCCCGATTGTCGCGATAGTCCTGCTGGTGCGCTGGCTGGTCCGGCGACGGCGGCGCAAATAGGCAATCCCAACGTGCCCATCCCGGATGTGCCAGGCACTTCTCTTTCAGTGCCTGGCACATTCTCTGTTTAGGGGGAGGAGAAAATGACCATCACCATCGTTGGATTGGGGCCAGGGGACCCCCGCCACCTGACGCGCGAGGCGTGGGGGGTGCTCTTGGAAAGCCGGGAGGTCTGGCTGCGCACCGCCCGCCATCCCACTGTCCCCCATCTGCCCGCCCATCTGGCCCTTCGCTCCTTTGACGACCTGTACGAATCAGCGGAGGATTTCGCTCAGGTCTACCAGGCCATCGCGGAGCGGGTCCTGGAACTGGGCCACCGGCCCGAAGGGGTGGTCTACGCCGTCCCGGGTCACCCCCTGGTCGGTGAGGCGACGGTCCGGAAAGTCCTGCAGATGGCGCGGGAGGCTGGCCTGCCGACGCGCGTCGTGGACGGGGTCAGTTTCGTGGAGGTGGCGCTCACGGCACTGGGCCTGGACGCCCTGGAACCGGGCATCCAGGTCTGCGACGGGATAGAAATTGCCGCCCTCCACCACCCTCCCCTGAACCCCGACCTCCCCGCCCTCATCGGTCAGGTTTACAGCCGCCGACTGGCCAGTGACCTGAAACTGACATTGATGAATCAGTACCCCGATGAGCACCCCGTCACCCTCATCTTCGCCGCCGGAACGGACGCCCAGCGGCTGGTCCATCTGCCGCTTTATGAACTGGACCGCCAGGAAGTGGACCATCTGACCACGCTGTACGTCCCTCCACTCCCGCCGGTGAGCAGTTTTGAGGGCTTCCAGGAGACGGTTGCCCATCTGCGGGCCCCCGACGGGTGTCCGTGGGACCGGGAGCAGACGCACGAGAGCCTGCGGAGCAATCTGCTGGAGGAGGCCTACGAGGTCGCGGCCGCCATAGACGCCGGAGATATGGAGGGGTTGCGGGAGGAACTGGGCGACCTGCTCCTTCAGATTGTCCTGCATGCGCAGATGGCGACGGAAGCGGGGGAGTTCCGCATGGCCGACGTCATTGCGGCCATAGACCGGAAAATCAAGCGGCGCCACCCGCACGTGTGGGGCAACTGGAAAGCGGCCAACGCGCAGGAGGTGCTGACCCGCTGGGAGCACCTCAAGCAGGAAGAGCGGGCCGGGAAGGGGTCGCCGCTGGACGGCGTCCCGCTGGCGGCCCCGGCGCTGCTGCAGGCGCATATGTACGGAGAACGGACGGCCCGGGTAGGGTTTGACTGGACCCGACCGGAGGAGGTGGCCCAGAAGGTACGGGAGGAGATGGCCGAAGTGGAATCCGCCCGTACTCCGGAGGAGGTGGAGGCCGAAATCGGCGACCTGCTCTTCGCCGTGGCGAACTGGGCCCGCCATCTGGGGGTGGAGCCGGAGACCGCGCTGCGGAAGGCCAACGCCCGCTTCGCCGCCCGCTTCCGGGCAATGGAGGAACTGGCCCGCCAGCGCGGCCTGGATATGACCCAGATGAGCATCGCCGAACTGGACCGGCTGTGGGAAGAAATCAAGGCGAACGCAAACGCAGAGGAACGGTGCGAGGACGAAGGGTGAGGCCGGGAAAGTGCCCCATACGCATCCAGTTAAGGCCCGTCTGGGTTAGCGGGTGCTCTTCCGCCCGACGCTAAAGCGTCGGGCTGATGTTGCCAGGCCCCTTCGGGGCTCAAAACAGCCCGCAGGCCTCGGCCCCGAGGGCCTTCGGCCCGAGGGCGGCGGGGGTGGGGTGAGGAAGCCCAAATAGTTACGTTTCCGCTAACTTTGCCTGCTACAGGTAGAGGAAGTCTTACCGGAGAGGTCTCCGGTAGGGGGTTCTTGCACAAAGCGGAAAGTAGAGTGTGCTGTTCCCCGAGAAATTCCCGGTAAAAACGATATTTGCGGTCTTGACAAATGGGCCGTTTTATGGTACAATCTACTTTGAGAGCGCTCCCAGAAATAGCCGCCAAATGGGCGGAAAAAGAATATTAAGCGGCCCTTTTTTTAGGGTAATTTTGGGAGCGCTCCCAGAAAGGCGGGCCATGCCTCCGACCCTGGAAGAAGTCGCCAAATTGGCGGGCGTATCCCGTTCCACCGTCTCCCGGGTGGTCAACCAGCACCCCAATGTGCGCCCGGAGGTGCGGGAACGGGTCTGGGAGGTCATCCGGAAGACCGGTTATCAGCCCCATGCCGCCGCCCGCAGTCTGGCCACCCGGCGCACCCGGGTCATCGGTCTCATCATCCCCCAGGCGGTCACCACCCTCTTCACCGACCCGTATTTCCCCATCCTCATCCGGGGCGTCGCCGATGCCTGCAATGCCCATAACTACCACCTGATGCTCTCCCTGTTCAGCCGTCGCCGGGTTCAGGAATCCCGTGCCCGCCAGGACCTGCTGTACCAGCAAGTGTTGCGCGGCCGGTACCTGGACGGGGTGGTCGTCTCCTCGGCGCCGCTGGATGATCCCATTTTCCCCCGTCTCCTGGAAGACGGGGTGCCCTTCATTATCGTTGGGCGGTATCCCCATGAGCGGGCCAATTACGTGGACGTGGACAACGTCGCCGGCGCGCGGATGGCGGTGGAGCACCTCTTGCGGCTGGGGCACGAGCGGGTGGCCACCATCACCGGGCCTCTGAACATGTGCTCTGGCCAGGACCGCCTGGAGGGATACCGGCAGGCACTGGCGGCCCGGGGGATCCCGGTGGACGAGGACCTCATCGCGGAGGGGGATTTCACCGAACAGGGGGGACAGGCCGCCATGCGGCGGCTCCTGCCCCATCGGCCCACCGCAGTCTTCGCGGCCAGCGATATGATGGCCGTCGGCGCGATCAAGGTTCTCCGCGAGGCCGGGCTGCGGGTCCCGGAGGACGTGGCCGTGGTCGGTTTTGACGACATCCCGCTGGCCTCTATGGTGGAACCTCCCCTCACCACCGTCCGCCAACCCATAGAACAACTGGGCAGTATGGCGGTGGAATTGCTGGTCAGTCTGATGGAGAACCCCGGGGAGGAGACCGTTCACCGGGTCGTGCTGCCCACCGAACTGGTCATCCGGGCCTCCTGCGGGGGTCGGTCCCGATAACTCATCAAAAGTGCCTGGCACGTTCAAAAAAGAAGAAAGGAGGGAAGTGCAGGGGAGTGACATAAATATCCGTCCAACCATTGTATTGTCCTATCCAATATTCCAAAACACAGGAGGAGGAAGATGTCCCGGAAACTGATGTTCGTCGTTCTGAGTGCCCTCGTTGTGGGCAGTCTGCTGCTGACGGCCTGTCAGCCCCAGACGGTGACCGTGACCGTGGAGGTCCCGGTCAAAGAGACGGTCCCCGTCGTCATCACGCCCACGCCGGCTCCCTCGCCGGTGGTCTATCCGCGCAACGAGACCCTCTATACCAGCGGGAAGCAGTGGGGTCCGCCCACTACGTGGAACCCGCTTCAGGGCAACTATGCGATGGGCGTCATCGGCCTCTGCTATGAGACCCTCTTCCTCTTTGACCCCCTGAAGAACGAGTACATCCCCTGGCTGGCGGAGAGCGGCCAGTTCGTGAGCGACAAGGTCTACGAGGTGAAACTCCGCCAAGGCATCCAGTGGCAGGACGGCCAGCCCCTCACCGCCGCCGATGTCGTCTACACCTTTGAACTGGGCAAACTGCCGGGCGTATACTACGCAGGGCTGTGGAACTGGATGGAGAAGGTGGAGGCGGTGGATGACTATACGGTCCGCTTCACCTTCAAGGAAGTCCGCCACCAGTCCTGGTGGAACACCCTCTACAACACCGCCATCGTCCCCAAGCACGCCTGGGAGGGCCGGTCCCAGGAGGAGATTGTCAACGGCCCGAATCTGCCCCCGATGGGCACCGGCGCCTATATGTACGATACCCACTCCGAGGACCGGATGGTCTGGAAGCGGAACGACAACTGGTGGGCCACGAAACTGCTGGGCCGCTCGGTGGCGCCCAAGTACATCGTGGACATCGTCAACCCCAGCAACAACGTGGCTCTGGGCCTGTTCCTCAAGGGGGAGATGGACCTGAGCAACAACTTCCTGCCGGGCATCGCCACCCTGGTGAAGGGCGGCTACGGCGTGAAGACCTGGTACGACGACGCGCCGTTCATGCTCTCCGCCAACACCGCCTTCCTGTTCATGAACACCACCAAGAAGCCGATGGACGACCCGGCCTTCCGCAAGGCGATGGCCTACGCGGTCAACGTGGATGAAATCGTGACCAAGGTGTACGGCAACATCGTCCAGAAGGCCAACCCCAGCGGCCTCCTGCCCACCTGGGAGCAGTACGTGGACCCGGCGGTGGTGAGCGAACTGGGCTTCTCGTACAACCCCGACCAGGCCAAGAAGATTCTGGACCAGGCCGGCTACAAGGACGTGGATGGCGACGGCTTCCGCGAGGCCCCCGACGGCTCCAAGATTGCACTGAAGATCATCGTGCCCTTCGGGTGGACGGACTGGATGGAGTCCATCCGCGTCATCGCGGCCGGGGCTCAGGCGGTGGGCATCAACCTGCAGCCGGACTTCCCGGACTTCGGCGGGTACTGGGACCAGTTGACCGGCGGGACCTTTGATATGGCCATCAACAACTTTGGCTCCAACCTGAGCGACACCCCCTACACCTTCTACGCCTGGCTCTTCCGCTATCCCATTGAGGCCTCCATGCCCAACGGCAACTTCGGCCGGTACGAGAACCCCGAGGTCTTTGCGCTGGTGGACGAACTGGACCGGACCCCGAAAGAACAGATGGGCGCCGTCATCTCCAAGATTCAGCGCATCCAGTTGACGGAGATGCCGGCGGTGCCGCTGTGGTACAACGGTCTGTGGGCCCAGTGGAACGAGACCTACTGGACCAACTGGCCGGGGGCCGCGGAGGGTCTGCCCAAGTACCTGCCGTGCACCTGGAGCGGCTACTGGAATATGACCGCTCTCCTGATGCTCACCGAACTGAAGCCTGCCCAGTCCCAGTAGTCGCCCTTCGGTCGCCCCTCCTTCGCCCGAGGGAGGGGCGAGTTTTTTCTGAGGGGATGGATCCCTGCGGCGGCGGCCTTCGGCCGCCGCCGCAGAACCCCCAGTTGCAGGAACACGGAATTCGGGTAAACTTAAAAACGGATGGGGCATATTCGGCCCCCTGATCCCCCAATCCCTGAAGTCTGGCGTTTTGAGAAATGGTAAAGAATATATTTTACAGCGGGCCACCCCGGCCTGCAGAGGGAGCAACATGGGACGCTACCTGGGACGGAAACTCCTGATCTATGCGCTGACCTTTTTCCTCGCAGTGACCATTGACTGGATGATCCCCCGCTTTATGCCGGGCGACCCGGTTTCTTTGATGATTGCCCGGATCGGGACCCGCCCGGAGGCTGCCGAGGTCCTCCGCGGGTACTTCATCCAGGCTTTTGGGCTGGATGTCCCCCTCTGGCAGCAGTACCTGAACTTCTGGAAGGCCCTCTTTCAGGGAGACCTGGGGGTCAGCATCTGGCTCTATCCCCAACCGGTCATCAAGATCATCCAGCGGGCCATCCCCTACGACCTTTTCATCCTGCTCCCGGCCATTCTGCTGAGTTGGTTTGCCGGAAATCACGTTGGAGCGCTAGCCGCCCGGGCCCGCTGGCTGGATAACACCCTCCTCCCCGTGGGGTACCTCCTGACCGCCACTCCGTATATGTGGCTGGCCATCTTGTTGGCCTGGTCCCTGGGCAACGTGGCGGGCGTTTTCCCCATCGCCGGTGCCTACAGTTTCGCCATCCGTCCCCACCTCTCCCTCCGCTTCATTCTGGACCTGCTCCATCACTGGTTCTTACCGTTTCTGTCGCTCTTTCTGGTGATGTTCGGCGGGTGGGCCATCGGGATGCGGAACATGATCATCTACGAAATGGAATCCGACTATTCCCGCTACCTGGAGGCGTTGGGCACTCCGCAGAAGTTGATCCGAAAATACGCCTTCCGCAACGCGATGCTCCCCCAGATCACCGGCCTGGCTCTCCAGTTGGGCGGCATCGTGGCGGGCGCCGTGGCTACAGAGGTCGTCTTCGCCTACCCGGGCATCGGCTACATCATCCTCAACGCGGTCCAGAATCAGGACTACTTCCTGCTGCAGGGGTGCTTCCTGTTCATCATCATTGGCGTCCTGCTGGCGAACTTCCTGATTGACATCGTCTACGTCATCGTGGACCCCCGGACAAGACTCGGGATGACGGGTGAATAGTTATGGAACAGGAACAACCGAAGAAAGTCCGAAGTGAATTTATTTTCTTCGCCTGGAGAAACACTAAACTCCGCATCGGTGTCAGCATCCTCCTGGTTTTCATTGTTTTTGCGGTCGTGGGGCCCTTTTTGGTGAAATATGATCCATACGAGTACAGCGGCCCTATGGGCGCGCCGCCCTCGCGGGAGCACTGGTTTGGCACGACCATCTTCGGTCAGGACGTCTTCAGTCAGTTCGCCCTCGGCACCCGCTCCACCCTCACTGTTGGTCTGCTGGGAGGATGCATTGGGACGATGGTCGGTATCCTGGTCGGCCTGCTGGGGGGGTACCGGGGCGGTATGCTGGACGAATTCCTGAATGTGATAACCAACATCATCCTGATTATCCCAACCCTCGCCGTTCTCATCATCATCGCGGCGTATCTGGAGGTTCGGGGTATCCTCACTCAAAGCCTTTTCATCGGACTGACGGCCTGGCCCTGGGCGGCGCGGGCCATCCGTGCCCAGACCTTCTCCCTGCGCGTGCGGGAGTTTGTCGACCTGGCCCGGATCACCGGCCGGAGTTCCCTGCGCATCGTCCTCACCGAAATCGCGCCCAATATGATGTCGTACCTCCTGCTGGTCTTCATCCTCCAGTTCGGCGGGGCCGTGCTCAACGCGGCCACGCTGGACTTTATCGGTCTGGGTCCCACGAAAGGGGTTTCCCTGGGCCTGATCATGAACAATGCCGTCCTCTGGGCCGCGCTGCAACTGGGTATGTGGTGGTGGCTGCTCCCGCCCGGCGCTGCCATCGCCGCCATTGTCGGGGCCCTCTACATCACCAACGTCGGCCTGGACGAGATTTTCAACCCCAAACTGCGGGAGATGTGAGCCGATGCTCCAGGTGGAAAACCTCACTGTCTACTATAAGACCATCCGGGGATACGTTCAAGCCCTGGAGAAGGCGACGTTCACCCTCGCCGACGGCGAGATTATGGGCCTGGCGGGCGAATCCGGCTGCGGAAAGACCACTCTGGGCCACAGCCTCATCTATCTGCGCCCGCCGATGAATTACATTGGGGGCCGGGTGGTCCTGGACGGGCAGGAACTCCCCATCTGGGATATGGAGAAAATGCAGGAGTTCCGCTACCGTCATATCTCCCTCATCCCCCAGTACGCGATGAACGCCCTGAACCCGACGCGAAAAATCGGTAAAATGATCGCCGAACTCCTGGAAAGCCGGGGGGTGAGTTACAGCGAGATTCTGCCGGAACTGAAGCGTCGGCTGGACCTGGTCCAGTTGACCCAGGATGTTCTGAAGATGTACCCGATAGAGTTGTCGGGAGGGATGAAACAGCGGATGGTGATGGTCATCTCCACCCTGCTGAACCCCTCCCTGCTGATTGCCGACGAAATCACCTCAGCGCTGGACGTGTCCACGCAGAAGGCGGTCTGCGAGATGCTGGTGGAATTCCGGGACCGGGGCTTCGTCAAGAGCACCATCATCATCACCCACGACATCTCCATCCTCTACCAGATTGCCGATTCCATTATGGTGATGTACGCCGGTCAACTTTCGGAGAAGGCGCCGACGGAAGTCGTCTTCCAGGATCCCCGCCATCCGTACACCCGGATGCTCATTGGCTCCCTTCCCAAAGTTGGCGTGCGCTACCAGGAGGAGCGATTGCGGGGGATTCCCGGCTCCCCTCCCCAATTGCTGAACCCCCCGCCGGGATGCCGTTTTCGCGACCGGTGCCCCGTCGCCTTTGGCCGCTGTACGGAAGTCCCCCCCTTCCTGGAAATCTCGCCCGGACACTCCGTGGCCTGCTGGAGGGCGTTCTGACATGCTGAGTCTGGAAAGGGTCACCAAAGTTTACCGGCTCGGAGCGTTTGGACTGCAGAAACTGATCGCGGTCCGGGACGTCAGTTTTGAGATCGGCGAGCGGGAGATCGTCTCCCTGATCGGCGAAAGCGGCAGCGGGAAAAGCACCATCGGGAAACTGATTCTCCGCCTGACTCCCATTACTTCCGGGACGATTCGCTTTGAGGGGACGGATGTCTCCACTCTGAACGGACTGTCCTTGAAAGAGTACTACCGGAGGGTTCAGGGCGTCTTTCAGGACCCCTTCGCGTCGTTCAACCCCATCTTCAAGGCCGACCGGGTGTTCCGAATGGTGCGGGACGAATTCTACCCCCAGGTGGGGATGCGGGAGTGGAACGAGAAGGTGGAGGGAGCGCTGCGGGCGGTGGGCCTGAACCCCCCGGACGTGTTGAACAAATTTCCCCACCAACTGAGCGGCGGACAGTTGCAGCGCTTCCTGGTGGCCCGTGCACTGCTCCTGGACATCCGGTTGCTGATCGCCGACGAGATCATCAGCATGCTGGACGCTTCCACCCGGGTGGACGTCCTGAACTTGCTGGCGGACCTGAAGGCCCGGGGCCTTTCCATCCTGTTCATCACCCATGACCTCTCGCTGGGCTACTACATCAGCGAACGGGCCATCATCCTCTACCGGGGCCGCATCGCCGAGATGGGGCCGACCGATAAGATCTACAATCGTCCCCTCCACCCCTATACGGAGATGCTGATGGAGTCGGTCCCCCGGCTGGACCGGAAGTGGGAGGAGGAGGTCCGCATAGAGCGGAAAGCGGCTCTGACCGGCTCCGTTCCGGGCGGCTGTGTCTACGCCGACCGCTGTCCGAAAGCGATGGACATCTGCACCCGGGAGGAGCCGGAACTGAAGGAAGCGGAGACCGGTCATTTCGTGGCCTGCTGGGCAAGGTAACGTCCGACGTGCCAGGCACTTCCAAAAGTGCCTGGCACGTCCGCGATTCTTTGCTGGAGGAGGAACAGTGCCGGTACAAGCCATTGGCCCTGCCCTGCCCAACATCCCCTGGGAAGACCGCCCCCCAGGCTGCAGCGACGTCGTCTGGCGCTACAGCCGAAATCCCATCATCACCCGGGACGCCGTCCCCGGGGCCAACAGCATCTTCAACAGTGCGGTGGTCCCCTTCAACGGGACCTTTGCCGGCGTCTTCCGCTGCGACAACACTGCCCGGGATATGCAGATTCACGCCGGTTTCAGCGACGACGGCATCCACTGGCGGATAGAACCCCAGCGCATCCAGTTCGTCTGCGATGACCCGGAAATCGGGCAGTTCGTCTACGGCTACGACCCGCGCGTCTGCTGGATTGAGGACCGCTACTGGGTCACCTGGTGCAACGGGTACTACGGCCCCACCATCGGCGTGGCCTACACGTACGACTTCCGGACGTTCTACCAGTTGGAGAACGCGTTTCTGCCCTACAACCGCAACGGCGTCCTCTTCCCGCGCCGGATCAACGGGAAGTACGCCATGCTGAGCCGCCCCAGCGACCGGGGCCACACCCCCTTCGGCGACATCTTCTACAGCGAGAGCCCGGATATGATTCACTGGGGCCACCACCGGTTCGTGATGGCCCCGGTGGGCGGGTGGCAGTCCACCAAAATCGGCGCCGGCCCCACGCCCATTGAGACCCCCGAGGGCTGGCTCCTCATTTACCACGGCGTCCTGACCTCCTGCAACGGCTTCGTCTACAGTTTCGGCGCGGCGCTGCTGGACCTGGAGAAGCCCTGGAAGGTCATCTACCGGACCCGTCCCTATCTCCTGAACCCCCGGGAGTACTACGAGTGCGTGGGGGATGTGCCCAATGTGGTCTTTCCCTGCGCGGCGCTGGTGGACCCGCCGACGGGCCGCATGGCCATCTACTACGGCGGCGCGGACACGGTCACCTGCCTGGCGTTCGCGTATCTGCATGAGGTGGTGGAGTTTGTGAGGGGCCATTCGTTGTGAAACGTGAAACGTGAAACGTGAAACGTGAAACGTAAAACGTGAAACGTAAAACGTGAAACGTAAAACGTGAAACGTGAATGTCCGTATTTGGGAGCGCTCCCAACCCGGAGGAGGCAACGTGCAGTTCGGTTACTTTGACGATGAGCGCCGGGAGTACGTCATCACCCGTCCCGATACCCCGCTCCCCTGGATCAACTACCTGGGCTGCGAGGACTTCTTCGGCATCATCTCCAACACCGCCGGGGGCTATTGTTTCTACCGGGACGCCCGCCTGCGCCGCCTGACCCGCTACCGCTACAACAACGTCCCCCCCGATACCGGCGGGCGCTACCTCTACCTGCGGGACGACGAGACCGGCCGGTTCTGGTCCCCGTCCTGGCAGCCGACCCGGCACGAGGCGGAAGAGTACTTCTGCCGGCACGGCCTGGGCTACACCATTATCGGCTCCACCTGCCAGGGCGTCGCCGCGCAGACCCGCTACTTCGTCCCTCTGGGGGTGAACCTGGAAATCTGGCAGTTGACGGTGACCAACCAGCGCGACCGGCCCCTGGCCCTCTCCGTCTTCTCGGCGGTGGAGTTCTGCCTCTGGGACGCCTGGGACGACGCCACCAACTTCCAGCGCAATTTCAGCACCGGCGAGGTGGAGGTGGAGGACGGGGTCATCTACCACAAGACGGAGTACCGGGAGCGCCGCAACCATTTCGCCTTCTTCGCCTGTTCCGAACCGCTGGCGGGCTTTGACACGCAACGGGATGCCTTCCTGGGGCCGTACCGGGGCTGGGACCGCCCGCTGGCGGTGGAACGGGGCCAGTCCTTCAACTCCGTCGCCCACGGCTGGGCCCCCATCGGCTCCCACCATATCCGTCTCCACCTGGCGCCGGGTGAGAGTCGGCAGGTGGTCTTCCTCCTGGGCTACCACGAGAATCCGCCGGGGGAGAAGTTTGACCCGCCCGATTCGCAGCGGATCAACAAGCGGACGGTCCGTCCCGTCATCGCCCGGTATCTGGACCCGGCCCAGGTGGAGGCGGCCTTTGAGGCGCTCCAGGCCCACTGGGACCGTCTCCTGAGCACGCTCCAGGTGGAGACCCCCGACCCCCACACGAACCGAATGGTCAACATCTGGAACCCGTATCAGTGCATGACCACCTTCAACCTGGCCCGTTCGGCCTCGTACTTTGAGTCCGGCATCGGGCGGGGCATCGGGTTCCGGGATTCCAACCAGGACCTGTTGGGGGCGGTGGCGATGGTCCCGGAGCGGGCCCGGCAGCGCATCCTGGACCTGGCGGCGACCCAGTTGGAGACGGGCGGCGCGTACCACCAGTACCAGCCGCTGACGAAACGGGGGAACGACGCCATCGGCAGCGGCTTCAACGACGACCCGCTCTGGCTGGTGCTGAGCACGGCGGCGTACCTGAAGGAGACGGGCGACGGGAGCATCCTGGACGAACCCGTCCCCTACGACAACCGGCCCGGCACGGAGGAGCCCCTGTACGGTCATCTGGAGCGGAGCATCCGGTACACGCTGGAACGGCTGGGGCCGCATGGGCTCCCCCTCATCGGCCGCGCGGACTGGAACGACTGCCTGAACCTGAACATCTTCTCGGAGGAGCCGGGGGAGTCGTTCCAGACAGCGCCGCTGAAGCGGGACGGGACGGTGGCGGAGTCGGTCTTCCTGGGCGGGCTGTTTGTGCTGGCGGCGCGGGAGATGGCCGGGATTGCCCGCTGGCGCGGCCTGGAAGAGGAGGCCCGCCGCTACGAGGCGGCGGCGGACGAGATGGCCCGCCGGGTGCTGGAGCGCGGCTGGGACGGGGAGTGGTTCCTGCGCGCCTACGATGCCTTCGGGGGGAAAGTCGGCTCGCGGGAATGCTCCGAGGGGCGGATTTTCATTGAGCCGCAGGGGATGTGCGTCATGGCCGGCATCGGCCTGGAGGACGGACGGGCCCGGCGGGCGCTGGAGTCGGTCCGGGAGCATCTGAGCACGCCCCACGGCATCCTCCTGCTCCAGCCGGCCTACACCCGCTACCACGTCCACCTGGGGGAGATTTCATCCTACCCGCCCGGCTACAAGGAGAACGGCTCCGTCTTCTGCCACACCAACCCCTGGGTGATGATCGCCGAGACGGTGGTGGGGAACGGCGACCAGGCCTACGACTACTATCGGCGCATCAACCCGTCGGTGCGGGAGGCCATCAGCGAGGTTCACCGCTGCGAGCCGTACGTCTACGCCCAGATGATCGCCGGGCGGGACGCGCCGACGTTCGGGGAGGCGAAGAACTCCTGGCTGACGGGCACCGCGGCGTGGAACTACGTCGCCGTCACCCAGCACATCCTGGGCATCCGGCCCACGTTCGGGGGGCTGCGGGTCGCTCCGGTCATTCCGCGTGGCTGGATGGGGTTCACGGCCCGGCGGGTCTTCCGCTGGGTGACGTATCACATCACGGTGCGGCGGGTCGGGCCGGGGAACCGGGTCTCTCTGCGGGTGGACGGGGCGCCGGTAGAGGGGGACGTCGTGCCCCTGCCGCCGCCGGGGACAGAGATTGTCCAGGTAGATGTGGAAATTGGGGGATGATGAGCATCATCCCCCAACCAGAGGAAGCAGACCCTCCGTTCGTCTCTGGCAGCAGGGCTCCACCTTACCTCCCCAGGTACGTGCGGCGGCCATAGGCCGCCGCAAAATCCTAACTATCCCTCTTGTGCCAATAGACGCTGGATCAGCGGGCCGACCTCCAGCACGCTGGATACTACAAAGTCCGCTCCGTCCTGGGGCTCTCCGTCCACCAGAACAGTCGTCATCCCGAGTTGTTTGGCAGGTTGCAGGTTGACGGCGCGGTCGTCTATCAGGATGCAGGCCGGGCCCGGCGCGCCCAGCAGGGCCAGCAGGCGCTCGTAGGCCTCCAGGCGGGGCTTGTGGATGAAGTTCAGGGCGCGGATGTCCACGACGCGCTCAAAGAGGTCGGCGATGCCCAGGGCATTCAGCACCCGCGCGGCGTGCTCCACGGTGGAGTTGGTGAAGACGACGCGGCGAAGGGGAATCGCCGTCAGCATGGCCCGCAGGGCCGGGTCGGGCCGGAGGTAGGCCTCCACCGGGACGTCGTGGACGAAGGCCAGGTAGTCCTCCACGTCCACCTCCCTGGCGCGTTCGGCCAGCAGACCCCCCAGGGTGGTCCCGTAGCGGTGGATATAGACCTCCCGCAGGCGGGAGGCTTCCTCGGGGTCCATGCCCAGATGATGCTCAAGCCACCGGGTGATCCGCCGGGCCACGTCCTGCATCAGCCCGGCACTGGTTGGGTAGAGGGTTTCGTCCAGGTCAAAGACGGTGTAGGTAAGCGGCACGATGGTCTCCTCAGGCACGAAATTCACGAAAGGCGCGAAAGGCGCGAAAGACACGAAAGTTGGATGTGGGGGAAAGTATAACCGATTTTGGGCGGAAGGAAAAGTCAGGTGGAGGGATGCAAGGATGCAAGGATACAAGGGATACAAGTAGACAAGGAGAAAAACATTCTGTATCCTTTGTGGTTTTTTAACAAAAAGCAGGCGCCCCTGGAGGAGAGGGGGCGCCTGCTGAGGGAAGCCCGTGCGGCGTCCAGGCCCTACCGGGTGACAATACAAATCCCCAGCGTCCCCGGTCCCGTATGTGTGCCGATCACCGGGCTAACCTCCGCGACGTAGACCTCCTCCGGCTTCAGTTGGGCCTTTACTTCTTCTGCCAGCGCCTGAGCGTCTTCCGGCACGTTGGCGTGGACGACAGCGGCCCGGAAGACGGGGGAGTTCCCGGCCCGTTCCCGCATCAGTTCCAGCATCCGGACCAGTGCCTTCTTCTTCGTCCGCACCTGCTCTATGCCCTCAATGGCCCCGTCCAGTCCCAGAATGGGCTTGATCTGGAGGGCCGTCCCCAGGAACCGTTTTCCCCCTCCGATGCGCCCGCCCCGGTGGAGGAATTCCAGGGTGTCCACCATGAAGAGGATGTGCATACGTTCCCGCACCCGGGCGGCAGCGGCCACGACCTCCTCTACAGAGGCACCCGCCCGCGCGGCCTCCGCCGCCGCCATGACCTGAAAGCCCAGCCCCATAGACGTGGAGCGGGAGTCTATGATCTCAATGCGGAGTTCGGGGAGCAACTTCTTTGCCGCCTCCGCAGAGGCGACGGTCCCGCTCAGTTGGGAGGAGATGTAGGCCCCCACGATGGTGTCTGTCCCCTTCTCCTTCGCCACCCGGCGGAAGAACTCCACGAATTCCCCCGCCGACGGCTGGGAGGTGGTGGGCATCACTTTGGCCGTCTGGAGGCGTCGGTAAAAGGTGGGCGGGTCAATATCCACTCCGTCCTTCAGGACTTCTTCCCCCCAGAGGACGTTGAGGGGAATCACGGGAATGCCCAACCGTTCCCGCACGTCCGGGGGCAGATAGGCGGTGCTATCGGTCACAACGGCGATGGATTGCGTGCTCATGATACCTCCTCCGATGCAGGGAATGATGAAAAACCGTCCAGGCCTGTAGCACAGGATTCATCCTGTCTGATGCAGGATAAATCCTGCGCTACAGGGGGAAATGATGCTTCATAGAAGGATAACACCGGGGAGGCTCAAAAGATACGACTGCGGCTTGACAGAAACTCATTCTGGTTTATCATATCCACCGGAGGAGAAGAGAGCGTGCCGCGACTGCTGGTTCCCGGTACTGTCCTGCACGGGCGCTACCGCGTTCTCGCCTGCATCGGTCAGGGGGGAATGGGGGCGGTCTATCGCGCCGCCGACCTGCGGCTGGAAGGCCGTGTCTGCGCGATCAAGGAGATTCTCACGGACCCCGACCTCCCCCCCGAACTGCAGGCCCAGGCCCAGCAACAGTTCTACCGCGAGGCCAGCGTGCTGGCCCGATTGGACCACCCCAACCTGCCCAAAGTCTCCGATTACTTCACCGAGGAGGGGCGGGAGTATCTGGTGATGGACTACGTCGCCGGGCCGGACCTCCGACAGGTCCTGGAAGAGGCGCAGCGCGCGGGCCAGATGCTGGAGGAAGCGCGGGTGCTGGGGTGGGCGATGCAGTTATGCGATGCCCTCTCTTACCTCCACAGCCAGGCCCCCCCTATCCTCCACCGGGACATCAAGCCGTCCAACATCAAAGAGACGGCCGGGGGATTGATCAAACTGGTGGACTTCGGGCTGGTGAAGTTGCTGACCCCCGACGACACCCGGACCATCACCGTCCTCCAGGGGCGGGGGACGATTGCGTATACCCCGCTGGAGCAGTACGGGGGGGATACCGGACATACCGACCCCCGGTCCGACGTTTATGCCCTCGGAGCGACCCTCTATCATCTGCTGACCGGTCACCCTCCCGCCGACGCCCGGGAGCGGTTCCTGCGGCCGGAGTCGCTGGCGCCGCCCCGGGCGCTGAACCCGCGCATCTCCCCGACGACCGAGCGGGCCATTCTGGCTGCCATGGCTATGCACCCCGACGACCGTCCCCCCACCGTGGAGGTGTTCCGGCAGATGCTGACCGACACCTCTTTCTCCGACGCGCTGGCAGTCTGGGTGCCTCCGGGTCGGGAGTGGGAGCGGGCGCTGGAGGAGAACCGGGGGTGGGTCCTGCTGGCCGCAGGTCTCCTGCTGCTGGCCGTTCTCCTGACACTGGTGATATAGACAGGGGTCAGGGGTCAGCCGGTAGCCCGTTAGAGGGGGTGTGTCCCAATTTCGTCGGGCATGGCCGCTTTGTAGGATAACTGCGAGCAGTTGTCCTACAATCGTGGGACGCACCCGTTAGAGGGCGGGGGTTGGCCGTTACGGTGTGCGTTTTCGCGGGAGGAGGGCGATGGCCAGCGGGACCGCCGCCCCCGCACCGGTCAGGACAGAGGCCCCCACATCCCCCAGAGGCCGGAGTTGCCCGATGCCGACCAGGACCAGGAAGAGCAGGTAGCCCACCAGTCCCCCGATGAATACCCGAAGGCTTCCCCGCACGGCGCTGGAGAGACTCTGCCCCCGTTTCCAGAGTGTGCCGTAACCGATCGCGGCCGCAACCAGCGCGATCAGTATCCCCTGAATCAGGTCGGAGCCGCGCGCCCGGTCTGAAGGCCGCACCGGGGCCGTGATCTCCGGCGTCGGCGTCACCTCGGGGGTGGGGGAGGGGGCCGGGCTGGGCGTGGGGGGCGGCTCCGGGCTGGGCGTGGGAGTGATGGGGATGATGACGGCCGGTTCCCCCGCCCGGATGTCCATTTCCAGCCGCACCGCGCGCGGCACGGGCTCCGCGCGTACGGAAATCTGCAGTTGCCCCGTCCGGTCCAGCGTCACCATAGCCTCGGCCACGCCACCCCGGGTCGTGGTCTGCACCGTCCGCTCCAGTCCCTCCTGGGGATACGTGAAGATAAACTCCACCAGCGTCCCGTCCGGCACGGGGTGACCGTTTCGGTCCACAATGATCCCGGTCCGCAGGCGGAGGGTGTCGCCCTGATAGATGACCGGAGGCTCCGGCGCTCCCCCCGTCTCCTCATCGCCGATGAAGACCTGGATGACCTGGCCCGGGTCCGGCTGGGTCTGCACGCTGAGGTTGTAGTTGATGCCGGGAACGGTTACCGGGGACGCGCCCGTGAAGGGGAATTCGGTGAAGAGGGCGCGGACGGCGGCCTCTACGGACGACGGGATGGGGCTGTAGACGCCGAAGTAGGCGGAGAGTTTGGCGATTTCCGTCGTGTCCAGGTAGTAGGGCGCGCCGAAGGCGAAGACGACGACTTTTTTGCCCCGCAGGGCGTCGGCCCGCTCGGAGAGGAAGCGACGGACTGCCCCAGAGGGGGACGCGCGGTCCCCGGCGTCCAGCATGGCGAAGATGACCCAGTGGGCCCGCTCCAGCGCGGTAGCCACCGGCTGAGGCGCGGGGGTGGACTCCGGGGTCGGGGTGGGGGGCGGGGTGTTGAGCATGTTCAGCAGTTCGCTGAAGGTGAAACTCTGAACCCGCTGGGGCGAAATCTGCCCCGTGGCCTGGGGGCCGTAGAGGCGGACCATGGTCTCCGCCAGCGCGGTGGGGGAGAGCACGGGCACCGGCGCGCAACCCGCACAGGGGACAACCTGCCGGTCGTCGGTGAAGATGACGATGCGCTCGTCCGGCGTCGGGGGGTCGGGGAGCAGGTCCGGCGTGGGCGGGGAGAGCAGGGTGACGGCGGCGCGGGCGATGGGAGCGACCGTCTCCCCGAAATGGCCCACTTTGTCCGCCACGGCGTCCGCATCCCGCTGGGTGGCGCCGAGGGTGAAGGGGGAGCCGTAGAGGCGCAATTTCAGCCGGAGGATGCGCAGCACGGCCTCGTCCACCCGGGCCTGGAAGGAGGGGTCGGAGGCGTACTTGTCCCGGAAGAAGGCCAGCGTCGCTTTCACGTTGGCGATGTGGGAGTCCCAGTCGTCCCCGGCGGCGAAGTGGGAGAGGATCAGCAGGTCATTGCCCGCCAGGAACGCTTCCTGAGCCACCCGCAGGGGGTTGAATTTCTGCTCCGATGGGTCGTAGAACCGGCGGATGGCGCGCACGCCCAGTTCGTCGGCGACGACGACCCCCCCGGTCTCCCGCCAGGGGGCCACTTCCGGGAGGGCCAGCAGGGATTGCAGCGCCTGAGGGTCAAAGGTGACCGGTTTGGTGGAGGCGTAGAGGTTGCCCAGGAACCCCCGGTAGCGGATGGGGGCCACCATGAGGCCGTCCGGGTGCTCCAGCGCTTCGCCGCTGCCTGTGGCGGCCAGGAAGGGGGCCAGTTCTATCTGCTTGAGTTGTTCCAGGGACTTCTGGACGGTGGAGACTTCCTCGGAGAGGGGGCGGTCGGCCGCACCCAGTCCGGGGAAGTGGCCGGGGACGACGGCCACCCGGCCGTTGCTGCCGGTGTGGATGCCCCGGATGTACGCCTTGCCCATTTGTCCCACCCAGAAGGGGTCGCCGCCGAAGGAGGCGGTGCCCAGGTCGGCGGCGCTGCCGGGCCGGGGGGTATCCACCACGTCCAGCATGGGGCCCAGGAACAGGTTGATTCCCAGTGCGTGGAGTTCTTTCCCCACGATCTGTCCCACCGCCTCCGCGTGGGCCGGATTCCAGGTGGCGCCGACCGCCATTGGGGAGGGGAGGGGAGTGGTGCCGCTGATGGGCAGGGTCGGGAGCCCGGTCCGCTCCCCCTGCCGGACGGCGATGAAGAGGGGTACGTACGGGCTGGTCGCGGTCTTCCCTTCGGAGACGGGGAGGGGAATCTGGGCCGCGTCCCAGGCCAGACGCTGTAACTGGCTGGTGAGGGTCGCGACCTGGGCAGGGGCGTTCCCCTCGTTGAGGATGTTGCCGTTATCGGGGGATAGCAGCACCCCGCCGATGCGCTCGTTGACGATCAGGTCGTAAATGGCGGAGGTCTCGGCCGTGTCGGTGCCCGGGAAGGTGACGATGAAGAGTTGCCCGACGCGCGCCGCAGGCGGCATGCGGGAAAGCAGGGAGGCGGCCGGGTCCGTCGGCTGCTGAGCGGCCACCGGCGTCAGCCCCCCGGCGATCAGGGCCAGGGTCAGGAGGAGGGGCAGGAAGTGTTTCATAGGGTAGAAGGATGCAAGGATACAAGGAAACAAGGATACAGGGGGCGTGAAACGTGAAGCGTGAAGCGTGAAACGTGAAGCGTGAAACGTGAAACGTGAAGCGTGAAGCGTGAAGCGTGAAACGTGAAACGTGATTCGTGCATTCGTGTCCTATTCGTGGACGGCCCCCTATCCCTGATATTGTAGCATACCCTGAGGCAAAGCACAAGGAAGTAAAAATTGTGGGCTCGGCCTTCGCCGACCTCACCCCACCCCCGGCGGCTGCGCCGCCACCCCCTCCCCTCTCCCGCCCCGGCGGGAGAGGGGAGGGGGTTGGGGGGAGGGGTGAGGGCAGGCCGACACCCCTCGGGCCGAGCCCTCGGGGCGAGGCCCGGCACGAAGTGCCCAGGGAGGACGATTTCAA
>Ga0209809_1001103_pt1 | contig 22784 bp, 19 predicted proteins | sample YNPMSTMetaG_FD_186172 | JGI IMG/M metagenome (GOLD analysis project Ga0209809, IMG submission 186172) | Anoxygenic and chlorotrophic microbial mat microbial communities from Yellowstone National Park, USA - YNP MS-T MetaG (SPAdes) (version 2) ...
CGCAAGTCGCGCGAGGACGCGCTAAAGCTTTCGGGCCGGCTGCCGCCTGGCCAATCGCTTACCGATAAGTTCCCCGTGCTGCACTACGGCCCTGTGCCGCAATACGACATGAGCAAATGGACATTTCGGATCTATGGCGAGGTAGAAGAGCCGAAGACATGGACCTGGGAAGAATTCCTGAAACTGCCGATGCGCGAGGTGACCATGGATATCCATTGCGTCACGCGCTGGAGCAAGTTCGACACGCGCTGGAAGGGGGTGTGGCTGCCGGACCTGATCGAACAGGGCATCATTAAGCTCAAGCCCACGGCGCGCTATGTGATTGAGCACTGCGAATATGGCTTCACCACCAACCTTGACCTGGCGCACTTTATGAAGCCCACCACGCTGCTGGCCATCGAATACGACGGTAAACCCCTGGATCCAGAGCATGGCTATCCTCTGCGCGTTGTAGTGGGCGCGACGCCCGATAACGCGCGCGACCCCGATACGCGCTACTTCTGGAAGGGGGGCAAGTGGCTGCGCGCGTTGGAATTCGCGCGTGAGGATCGCCCTGGCTTCTGGGAACAAGCCGGCTATCACAACGTCGCCCGCGTATGGGCGGAGGAACGCTTCGAGGGACAGTGGTAGCCAAGCGCCCAGCCAGGCTTAGAATCTAAGCAATCCCAGCACCCAGACCGCAGCCACAGGAAGGAGGATACGATGGCATCGCTGCTTGAGAAGGTCGAAACCCTGATAAAGGCAAACCTGCACGCCTTGATAGATAACGCCCTCAGAGCCAATTCCATCGCCGTCATTGATCAGTACATTCGTGATGTGGACAACAACCTCGATGCCCTGGAGGATGCCGCAGCGACTATTGGCGGCCAAGTGAAGACCCTGGAACGGAAGACCGCCGATTTCAAGAAGCAAATGGAAGAGCTGGACCGAAACATAGACCTCTTCCTCACCCAGGGCAAAGAGGAGTTGGCGCGCGCGGCTCAGGCCAAGTGGAACTCGGTGCGCGATCTGTATGAGACCTACAACAGCCAGTTGGAGCGTCAACAGCGCGAATACAAGGCATTGCTCGATGCGCGCTTGAAGCTCCAGGCCAAACTCACCACCATCCGCCAACAGCGTGAGGAGATGGTGGCTCTGCTCGATCTGGCCAGGGCTAAGGAGATCACCAACCGGACCATTCGCTCGCTGAACGACCTGGCCGGCGTGGGCGATGCGGACGTCGCGCGCATGGCCGAAGCCATCCGAACCCGACTGGATCAAGCCTCGGCACGCGCCGAGATCGCGGCCCAGAACCTGGACGCGCAGATGGATGAGATACTGGGTCGCAGCGAACTGGATGCGCAATTGGAAGAGCGTAAGCGGAGGCTAGGGCTGAATCCGTAATGAGGGATCGGCGTCAGCGCACGCTGGGCAAATTAGTACTGGACGCGGTTCTGGGCCGGCGGAGCGCGTTCATCATCGCGGCAGCCATCCTCTTAATCGGCCTAGGGGTGCCGATACCGGTGCTGAGCGAACCGCCGCTCGCCCTTGCGCCGATCTGGTGGTTGGCCGGCCTGCTGCCGCTTTGGTTGCTCGTTGTCGGGCTGAGCGTCGCACAGGGGGTTGCCGGCAGCACGTTCGGCCAGGAATTTGACCTTGAGCAGATCCGCAATACGACCCTGCGCGCCAACGTCCGACAGGCAATCATCTATCGCCAGCGGATCAACGCAGCGGCGGCGCGCTTTGCCGATTCGGGCATGCGCCATCGCATGCGCGATTTGGTTGACCAGGTGGATGAGTGGGTGCATAACATTTACGCGCTGGCCAGCCGGCTGGACGCCTTTCAGGGCGACAGGATCATTCAGCGCGACCTGCGCGATGTGCCGGCGTCTATCAACCGCTTGAAGGAGCGCTTGCGGGCTGAGGATGACCCTTTAATCAAGCGCGAACTGGAGGAGACCATCCGCCGCCGGCAGGCGCAATACGACAACTTGCGCAAGCTGGAGAGCGCCATGGATCGCGCTGACCTGCAACTCGAGAACACGCTCACCGCGCTTGGCACGGTGTATTCTCAGATGCTGCTGCTGGACGCCAAGGAGGTGGATAGCAGCAAGGCGCAACGTCTGCGCGAGAACATCGCTGCCCAGGTGAACGCGCTGCACGATGCACTGGTCGCCATGGAAGAGGTATACGGCGGGGGTCACGAACTGCTCGCTCGCGGGCAGTCAAATCTAGGCACGTGAGGCGATCCCATACTCTGCTAACAGTAAGGCAATATCGTTAGGTATAGAAACGATCGAGCGCCATGGATGTGGGTCAGGCTATCTTTGATGTGATCTCCAGCCCCAACGTCGCTTATCTGATGTTGGTGCTGGGCTTGCTCGCGCTGGTGATGGCGTTTGCCTTCCCTGGCACGGGCTTTCTGGAGATCGCGGCAGCCCTGTGCCTCATCTTGGCCTTCCTGGGCCTGTCGCGCCTGCCCGTCAACATAGCGGGACTGCTGCTCATCCTGGTCGGTATCGGCCTGTTTATCGCTGACCTGCAGATCCAGAGCGGGCTGGTCGCGCTCGGCGGAGCGATCATCCTCGGCATCGGCTCGGTCTTCCTGTTCCGCCCAGACGAGAGCGCGTTCGCCGTCTCATGGTGGCTGATCATGCTGGTCTCGGGTGGGTCGGCGCTCTTCTTTGGCCTGGGCCTGCACCGCGCGTTGAGGGTGATGCAGATGCGTCCGGCGTTCTCTCAGGAAAGCTTGATCGGTGCCCAGGGTGTGATTAAATCGCCGCTGACGGCGGAGTCGCAGTTCACCGGCACAGCGCAGGTGGCCGGCGAGCTGTGGACGGTGAAATCCGACGAGCCGTTGAATGAAGGCACGCCTGTTGTGGTGGTGCAGGTCGAGGGGTTGACCCTTTTTGTGCGTGCATTGGCCTATCAGCCGGCTAACTTACCCAAGGAGGAAAGTAAAAATGGGTAGCTTGACCGCTTTGATTACGACCAGTTTGATCGTCCTGATCGTCTTGTTTATCTTTGGTGGCTTGCTGCGCCGCTTCATCCTGATCGCCAAAGAGTATGAGCGCTTCGTCATCTTTCGCCTAGGCCGTTCGATCGGCGCGAAGGGACCGGGGCTGGTGATCCTGATCCCGTTCATTGACACCGCGACGAAGGTGGACTTGCGCGAACAGTTCATGGAGGTGCCTCAGCAAACCGCGATCACCAAGGACAACGCGCCGATCCTGGTTGACTTTCTCACCTATTGGAAGGTCTCCGATCCTGAGCGCAGCGTGCTACAAGTGGGCAACTTCGCAGCTGCCTCGCAAGGGATCGCCACGACCACGCTGCGCGCGGTGATCGGCGACATCACGTTGGACGACGTGTTAGCGCAGCGCGAGCGCATCAACCAAACGCTGCGCAGCAAGCTCGACGAAGTCACCGAACGATGGGGGGTGAAGATCACGGCAGTGGAGATCCGCGAGATCACCCCGCCGCGCGACGTTCAAGAGGCCATGAATCGCCAGATGAGCGCCGAGCGCACGCGGCGTGCGCTGGTCACCGAAGCAGAGGGGAAGCGACAAGCTTCCATCACGCTGGCCGAGGGTGAGAAGATGTCGGCCATCTTGCGCGCAGAAGGCATGAAGCAGGCGGCCATCCTGGAAGCCGAAGGCCAGAAGATGGCGCAACTACTGCGCGCGGAGGGCTTCGCCGCGGCGCTCACCGAGATGTTCAAATCGGCCAGGAACGTGGACGCCAACACCATGCTCATCCAGTATCTGGACGCCCTCAAGTCCATCGGCGCCAGCCCTGCCACTAAATACATCTTCCCGATGGAGTTCACCGGCCTGGTGAAGCCACTCGCGGAGATGATGGCCGCGGGGAGCAACGGCAAGCGCATGGATGGCTAGCCCATCCCATAGGTTGATGCAACACACCGGAGCGCCGATTTGGCGCTCCTTTTTATGCTAGACAAACCAGGCCGAAGCGCTCATTAAGTCGCCGGCGGCCATGCGCGCGATGCGCTCTGCTTCGGCCAGGCTATCGTGTATGGCAGCGACATGCCCCATGCGCTGCCCTTCTCGACATTCGCGCTCACCGTACCAGTGCAAGCGCGCGCCGCGGTAGGACAGCGCGCGCGCGAAGTCCCGCGGACCGGGCATCGGCTTGCCCACGCCCAGGCAGTTCACCGTCACAGCGGCTGGCTTCAGCATGTCGGGCCAGCCGAGCGGCAGGCCGAGCACAGCGCGCACGTGATTCTCAAATTGCGAGGTCAGGCAGCCTTCGATGGTGAACAACCCGGCATCGTGGACGCCGGCTGAAACATCACTGATCAGTCGCCCGCCATCGGCCAACTCCACCAGCTCAATGCCAAACGCGCCGACGCCTTCTATCGCCTGCACCGCCGCTTTGCCCATGTCGCCGCCCGGATGGTCGAATCCGCGTTGATGCGCGCGGATGACGTGGATCATCCCCTTCCAGCGCAACACTTCCACAACCGGATAGGTGACAATTTGACCATCGTGGCCTCGAACGACGACGAGCGCCCATTCTCGTGCAGGATTCACAAGCTTCTCTACGAGCAAGGCGGAGTGTGAGTCGGCCAGCCGCTCCCAGGTCGGGGCGAGGTCTTGTTCCGAGTCTATTCGGCTTGATCGGGTGACCGTCTCGCCACCTTGGAGTGCCTGGAGCAGAATAGGATAGCCATGTTGAGCGGCGAAGGCGCGCAGGTCATCCGCTGTGCTGATCACGGCGAAAGGCGCAACGGGCAGGCCGGCTGAGCGCAAGGTCTGTTTCAGCCGAGCCTTGTTCTGAATGCAAGCCAGTGTGTCTGCGCCTGGGCGGACGAGGCGGCCACGCTGCGCGACATGAGCAACTCGCGCCGACGGCACGTTATCCCCCCCGATGGTGACCGCATCCACTGCGTCGGCAAATGCAGCGAGCACGTCATCATCGTCCCACGAGCCGCTCACGCCCAGTCCGGTGACCTGCATGGCTGGGCTAAACTGATCGGGGTCGAGCACGGCCACGTTTACCCCGATCCGCTGGGCGGCTTGGGCGAGCAGGCGCGCGGCAGCGCCGCCTCCTAGGATGCCGATCGTGGTCACCGTCAGCGCAGCAAGGACATCAGCAGCGGTTTGCTCGCGCCGGTTCAGGTGAATGAGAGGTCAATATACACGCCGCCAGGCTTGTTATTGTGCTCCGCGCGGGCATCGGGGTTGCGACATGGGCCGACGCTGTTGCGCTCGACCAGGTGAGTGGCAACGCTGATGGTGACCGCAGGTGCATCGGGAGACTGGGCGCGCTCAAGCAAGCGACGCACGCCAAGCCGGCCCAGCCACATCTTCGGCACATGGATCGTGGTCAGCGCAGGCCGTACTTCGCTGGCCATGTCAATATCATCGAAGCCGATGATCGAGAGTTCCTCTGGCACAGCAATGCGCATTTCATAGGCTGCTTGGAGCGCGCCGATGGCGGTCTCGTCGTTCACGGCAAACACGGCAGTGACGTGCGGCGCGCGTTGTAACAGGCGCTTTAAGGCGTGATACCCCTCTTCACGCTGCATAGGCCCCTCTTCGACGTAGACCTCATCAATCTGTCGTGCGGCCAGCGCCCAGTAATACCCCTCACGGCGCTCTCGAATGTCTGGGGAGGAATGCTTGTTTGTCCCCAATAGGCCGATGCAACGATGCCCTCGATCAACCAAGTAGTTCACTGCCTGAATGGCGCCGCCGATGTTGTCTATCACCACGCTATCGAACGGGAAGCCGAATGCGTAGCTATCCACCAGCACGATCGGCTTATTGGGGAGCTGCTGGCGAAGCTCTGAAAAGGTCGGCTCAACGTTCAGCCCAACCAAGATGAACCCATCAACGCTTCGTTCTTCTATGATGCGCGGCCAGCCATCAACTGGGCGATTGTTCTGGTCTGTTTTGACGATGGCGACCATGAGGTTGATTCGGTGGGAATGACACTCCAACTCCACGCCTGCTTGTACGTATGAGAAGAAGTAGTTGAAGCGAGGCAACGGGCCGCTATCGTGTTTAATCAACAAGCCAATAGTAGAGATGGCTGTCTCTTGGGGGCGTCGGCGAGACACGTATCCGAGTTCCTGCGCCGCCATAAGCACGCGCTCGCGCGCAGTAGCCGAAACATGCGGGCGATTGTTCAAGGCCTGAGAAGCTGTGCCGAGTGAGACGCCGGCTCGCTCGGCAACCTCGCGCAAAGTCACTGACTTGGTCAATTTATCCTCCTGTCCAGGTTTCACCTAAAAGACTGGTTCTCTTCTACGCTGGGAAATCTAAAATCTCCCCCGCAAAATGTCAAGTCTCGTTCATCGCAGTTTGCGTATATCAGAACACAAATATAGAGGGGGTGCATTCACGGCTATGCGCTGGGTGGGCGATGGCACTGCCACCGGCAGCATAGCTTGGTTAAGGGTCGCTCTCACTGGTGAATGCACCTAGTAGAGGAGGGGTATTTGCGGATGCAGATTCAAAAAGGGATTGCTGGGTGGTTGGCCTGTGCGCGTCAATCCGTGCCTGTGCGGCGGGTGAGTCCAGCAAGTTCAAGAAGTGATGGGCAAGGTCAGGCGCAAAGGTGTCATCGGGATGGTGGACAAAGAAGAAGACGTCGTCGCCGCTGGCTAACCATTCGTTCACGCGTGCGGCCCAGGAGGTGAGCCAACCCTGGTTGGCCTGGATGTCCGGGTGTCCGACGTAGCGAATGAAGGCGAACCCAGCCGTGCGCGTGTGTCGCGCCGGCCAACGCGGTTTGCGGGCTTGGGCCGCGGCCACCTCGGGCTGCGACGGATCGGCGCTAAACAGCGGCGCAGTATCGAAGGTGCATCGCGCGACGTGGTGCTGGCCCAGGAGCGCATCGAGTTCTGCTTCATGCGCACCGAAGAAATCAGCGTGGCGAGGCTCAACGGCCAACCGCAGGTCGCTCGGCCATGCCTCCAGCCATTCGCGCAACCGGTCGAGCTGTTTCGCGCCGAAGCTGGGCGGCAGTTGTAGCAGTGCCGGCCCACAGCGATCATCCAGCAGGCGCAAGCGCGCCACAAACGCCTCCGTCTCTGCCCGGCAGGCGCGCAGTTGTTTGCCATGACTGATGATCTGCGGCAGCTTCAGGCAAAACTTGAAGCCGGCTGGGGTGGCGTCACGCCAGCGCATCACGACATCGGCATCGGGCAGCGCGTAGAACGTGGTGTTACCTTCCACGGTGTTGAACCTGCGGCTGTAGACAGATAGAAAGTCTTTGGGTTTGGTCTTCGGCGGGAAGAGGCGACCCACCCAGGACTTTAGCCCCCACATCGGACAGCCAAGGTAGAAAGCCACAAGGAAGCGACTATATTGCCCGCGCGTGAGGGGTGTATTAAGGGCACGCACAGACTGAGAGCATCGCTTTCAAGCGTTTGTCGAGAATGCTGTGGTTTTTGTTTCTCTGCGTCCTCGGGCGAGAGCAGACTTGCCCTGAGCTGTAAATGACTCTTCTAGAGCTCTGCTTCAGTGCGTTCATACAGGGGGCATATGCTCGCCGCGCTTATGCTAGGCGCCAGTGAAGCATCTCAACTCCCGCCGAACCAGCCTCTGCGAATCCACACAACGCTCTGTCCGCCTTCGCAGAACACAACGCTGCGAAGCATCCGCCGGACTAGGCTGCGCAGCCTTGTTGAACCCACAGCAATTTGCAGAATGACAAGGGCGGGGGCCGCTTGTGCCACTCCGCAGCGCTTTTGAGTGAGCAGTATCGTTGCCCCTGCGCGTAAACGCATCCCGCCTCAGGTAACCCATGTGTAAAATCCGATCAGTGAGATAGCAGATCAGTTACCAAGAAGAGAGGACACGATGAACAGCAATGAGGTAAATACAGCTTTTGAGATTCTTATAGAGGAGATAGAACTCGTTGCAAACAACCTTAATGAGGAAGGAGCCAAGGCAATCAAAGCAGGTAGCTATGACGTAGCGCGTCGTTTAATGGACGAAGCAGAGCGGTTGGCAGACTTTCGAGAGAAAGTCAGAGCGTTACAAAAGGAGTGGGCATCTCTCCAGCCAAGGCACGGCTCGAGTGTAACCTATGCTAGCAGGAAAGTAACTAATAGTAAAGCGCGCCTTCCACGCGGACTGCGCACACCAGAAGACGCCTTTCGCAGGCCGATCTTAGAGGCGCTCGTGGAACTTGGTGGTGAAGCAAATCTTAACGAAATTTTGGACTTGGTTGGAGTAAAAATGAAAGCGACCTTAACACAGTACGATTTTCAGTCGCTTCGTTCATCACCCAAGTCCCCCCGTTGGCGCAACACAGCGCAGTGGTGCCGCAACAAACTCGTGAGGGATGGGCTGATGAGAGCGGATTCGCCCTATGGTATCTGGGCGATCTCAGAGGCAGGGCGCAGAGCACTGCAAGACGGCGACCTGTAGCAGGTGCATTCGCAGCTACTCTGATCTACGCGGAGGCGCAGAGAACACAGAGAAATAAGGCACGGCATCCTGCGGCGCTCCCAGTCCATGTTATTGGTGGATGCACTCCTCGCAGCCATCTAACGTGACGTCAGTTCGGATTTACACGTGCCCGTTCACGAAGATCGTTCTGCTCGCTATACCAGTCTGTCATGCTGAGCAGAGTGAAGCATCTAAACGCCCGCCCAAACCAAAGCCCAACGGTATCACCAAAGCCACACCCTAACCCCATGTCATGCGCGCGCAGCGAAGCGTCTAAATCTCGCCCAACCAAAGCCCTGCAGGGTCACTCCCCCGCCTCACTGTCATGCTTCGCGCCAGCGAAGCATCTAAAATCCCGCCTGGCCAAAATACTGTGAGGCCGCCGAACACGTTGCCCAATTCCCCTGCGTAAGAAAGGGGCTGTCATGCTGAGCAGCATCCGTCAGCCCGCCGCCTCGGCCATCCAGCAGCAACTTGGTGAGCTGCGAGTCTAGATTCTTCGCTACCGCTCAGAATGACAGAGTGGGGGGAGTGCTCAACTTTGGGGTGATTTGGCTCACCGAGATGAGAGGCGCAGAGAGCGCAGCAAAAATCTCTGCGTCCTTCGCGTCTCTGCGGTGCGTGTTTCTTGTATCACCTTCAAGTGGCGCACTCCCCAGGAGGTGCATCAATGCAAAAGTCGCTGGGGATAGTTTATTGGTGAACGCGCCCAGGCCGCTCCGCTCACGCTTGCTGTTGATCTATACTTTTATGCGGGCAGCCGATCTCACGCATAGCTAATATAGCCATGCTAAGTTTTGGGCTGTGGAGCGAGTCAAACCAACCGCTGCTCCGCCTATCGGTCCCGAGGACTAGCAATGCCTAAGAGCTTACGAAACAACATTATCCCGATCATCCTCATCACGCTCGTCATCGCCTACGCCGTGATGCAGTTTGCGGGCACTTCCCGTCGCGCTGAGAACTCGAATCTCACTGAGCTGGTGCGCCAGATCAACGCCGGCAATATCACCGAACTCGTCATCTCCGCTGATGGTTCCACCATTCGCGCACGGCGCAAAGACGGCGCCAACGTGCCCATCGTCGTCAATAAAGAAACCAACGTGGATGCCAGCGCCCTGCTGCGAAACTTCGGGGTATCCCCTGAGAAGCTCAACAGCCTGACCTATTCTGTCGAGGCTGTGCCGTTCATCACCCAGATATCCGGCATCTTGCTCTATTTATTGCCGGTGTTGCTGATCGGCGGCTTCTTCTTATTCAGCATGCGACGCGCACAGAGCGGTGCTGACCAAGCGTTTTCGTTTGGTCGCAGCCGCGCTCGGCGCATCAGCAGCGAGCACCCAGTGGTGACCTTCGCTGACGTGGCAGGTTGTGACGAGGCCAAGCAAGAGCTGGTCGAAGTGGTGGAATTCCTGAAGAACCCGGAGAAGTTCATCCAACTTGGCGCACGCATTCCCAAAGGTGTGCTGTTGGTTGGCCCGCCTGGGTCAGGCAAAACGCTGCTGGCCAAGGCGGTTGCCGGCGAGGCTGGCGTGCCCTTCTTCAGCCTGTCGGGGTCTGAATTCGTCGAGCTATTCGTCGGCGTCGGCGCCAGCCGCGTGCGCGATCTGTTCGACCAGGCCAAGAAAGCTGCGCCTTGTATCGTCTTCATTGATGAAATAGACGCCGTCGGTCGCCAGCGCGGTGCCGGCTTGGGCGGCGGCAACGACGAGCGAGAGCAGACGCTCAACCAGATGTTGGTGGAGATGGACGGCTTCAACACCGACACCAACGTGATCGTCACCGCGGCGACCAACCGCCCCGACATTCTGGACCCAGCGTTGCTGCGCCCTGGCCGCTTCGACCGCCGCGTGGTCGTTGATGCGCCGGACGTTAAAGGGCGCGAGGCGATCCTCAAGGTGCATACCCGCGGCAAGCCGCTTAAGTCGGATGTTGACCTCGCCATCATTGCGCGCCAGACGCCCGGCTTCACCGGCGCCGATCTAGAGAATCTGGTGAACGAGGCAGCGATCTTGGCCGCCAGAGCCGGCAAGACGGAGATCGGCCAAGAGGAGCTACAGGCGGCCATCGAGAAAGTCGCGCTTGGGCCTGAGCGCCGCAGCCGACTGATGACGCCGCGCGAGAAAGAAGTCGTGGCCTATCACGAGGCCGGTCACGCTGTCGCAGCCGCGCTCACGCCCGAAGCTGAGATCACAGTGCAAAAGGTGACCATCGTGCCGCGCGGTATGGCCGGCGGCGTCACTTGGCTGACGCCGGAGAAGGACGAGACAGCGCTTTCAGTAACTCGCAAGCGCCTAGAAGCGCAGCTCGTTTACATGCTCGCTGGTCGCGCAGCGGAGGAGATCATCTTCGAGGACGTGACCGCCGGCGCGATGAACGACCTAGAACGCGCATCTCAGATCGCCCGATCAATGGTGCGGCAATACGGCATGAGCGATGAGCTGGGACCGGTGTCCTACGGCGAGCGCAGCGATCTGATCTTCCTGGGCCGCGAGCTGGCCGAGGGGCGCAACTACAGCGAGAAGATCGCCGAGAAGATTGACAACGAGGTGACCAAGATCATCACTCGCGCCTACAATCGGGCCAAGCAGCTCTTGAACGACAACCGCGACAAGCTGGTCGCGGTGGCCAAGGCGTTGCTCGAGCGAGAGACGCTGGATGGCAGCGAGTTCAAGATGATCATGGGGTTAAACCCCGCGCCGGCTGCGCTGCCCTCGCATAACGGCGTCTCGGCGTAGCGCTTCCAAGCAACGCAGCGTCTGTAAGGACGCTGCGTTGCTTTACCTTCCCTCTAAGCTGCGAAAGCCCTCGCCGTATACCTCCTGCGCCTGCACCAGCACCATGAAGGCGCGCGGGTCAATCTGGGCCACCAGCGACTTGAGCAACGCAGTCTCCGCTCGGCTGACGACGATGAGCAGGATCGGCCGATCCGCGCCGGTATAACCACCTACGCCGGTCCAGCGCGTCACGCCGCGCCCCATGCGGGTCAGGACGGCTTGGGCAATCTCATCGGGCCGCTGGGTGATGATCAACGCCGTGCGGCTGATCTGCACGCCCTCGCTAATGGCCTCGGCAGCCACCCCGCTGGCGTAAAGCGCGATGATCGCGTAGAGCGCCTTCTCCCAGCCGAAGGACAGGCCGGCCAGCCCGATCACCAGCGCGTCGGTGAGCAGATAGCTCTGGCTCAGCGGGATGGAGCGCCAGCGCACCAGCAGCAGCGCCAGAATGTCGGTTCCGCCGGTGGTGGACTGGGCGCGGAAGACCAGCCCCATGCCGATGCCGCCGATGATGCCGCCGAAGAGGGTGTTCAGCACGATGTCATCGGTGACGCCGCGCACGCCGGCCCGCTCAAGCAGCGCGGTGACCCCACCGTAGATCGCCACCGTGACGATGGTGCGGATGAGGAATTGCCACTGGCCAAGATAGCGCATGCCGAGCGCGAACAGCGGCAGGTTTAGCAATAGCACCCAGACGCCGATCGCCACGTTGACCGGCAAGGTGCTGTGCAAGATCAAGGATAGCCCGCTCACCCCACCGGGCGCTAGATCGGCGGGCGCGAGAAACACCACCACAGACACCGCCTGGATCACCGCACCGACGATGATGAAGAGCGCATCGCGCGCGAGCAGCAAGCGCGACGCAAAACGTATGGGCATCGCGTTCAGGGTCATGGTTCAACTTAGCGGAACAGGCTGACGCTGAACAAGGTGCGCAGCAGCGCAGCCCGCTCATCTGGTTTCATCGGCACAGGCTGCGAGAGATCTTGGATAAACGCTGTGCGCAGGTCAGCGCCCAAATAGCGGTTATCGTAGAACACGTGTCGGTCAACCATCGTCGTTTGCGCGCCTTTTGAGAAGGTTTGGTCGCCAAAGAAGATGTTGCCCGTGCCCCAGTGGATGAAGCCTTCGGCGCTGATGTCGAACCCCTGCACGTGGTGGCCTTGGCTGCCGTTGACGACCACTGCGCCGGCCTCGCGCAAGGCAGCGAAGTCGCGCCGTTGGCGCAGGGTGGACTCGTAGAAGTAGTATTCCTCGTACTGTAGCGTGGCGATCACGTTGTAGCCCTCGGCGCGCAATTGGCGGATGGTCTCCACTTGATAGCTCAGGTCGCGCGGGTCGCCTGGGCTGCACGGCGCCGAGCCGGGCAAGTTCTCCTTGGCCCAATTGGCGCCGAACCAGTTGCAACCGATAAACGCGAGGCGGTTGCCGTTCACGGTCATCGTCAACGGCCTGAGCGCGTCGGCCAGGTCGCGTCCCCCGCCGAAGTAGCGCCACCCTTCTCGTTCATACATCTCCAGCGTGGGGATCAAACGCTGGTAGCCGTAATCCCAAAGGTGGTTGCCGGTGAGTTCGACCACGTCGGTGCCGACATAGCGCAGCAGCTCGATGTAGCGGGGGTCAGAACACATCACCACACCCGACGAGAACGACGGCGGCGGACACTTATCCCAGAAAGACACTTCGTTGCTGATGTGAGTGACGTCGGCGGTGATTAGCCAGTCGCGGATTTTTTCTGCTGGATAAGTGATGCCCTTTTGTTCCATCCGCACCGCCGTGCCGCGCACCAGCGCGGTGACGCCGGTCATGGCGACGATGGCCATCTTGGAGAGGTCGCGGTTATTCACTGCCGGCAGGGCCGTAGCGATCTCGTTAACTACCTCTGGGTCACCCTGGGCGCGGACGCTGAGCGTGAGCGGATAGGCCTCCATCGGCGCTTCGCGCTCGAACAGGTTGATCCCATCCACGTGAAGCAGCTTCCAGCGCACCTCAAGTTGATCGAAGGGCACTACAGCGAACGCAGCCGGCCGATTCTGCCAGGCCAACGGCAGCACGTCCTGCGGTGCGACGACTTGGATGTTGGGTGATGTCGCTGGCGGCCCCAAGAGCAGGGCCAACGCAGCACGGACATCGGCATCCAGAAAAAGAGTGGGGGCTACGCCCGCTTTATCTGCCAGCCCGGTCAGGGCATCGGGCTGGCCAGCCCAGAACTGGCGAAACGCTTCGCTGGTCAATCCATCCGGCACGGTTGGGAAGGGCGCAGCGACGGCCAGCGTGTGCGTGATTAGTGGCGCGCCCGCCTGACCAGCGGTGACGCGCACGTCGGCGTCGGGTGATTCGGTCAGCACAAGCCGACGGGCCGGCGTGCTGGCCTGTTCGACAAACGCGCTGAGCCGCTGCGTCAGCGCCTGGTATAGACCGGCGGGCAGCGCTGGATCTACCCAGATCGTCTTCACCGGCACAGGCGTGGGCGTCGGCGTGGGCTGTGGGGTGGGCGTGGCCAGAAAGATGATGGTGATGGCTGGCGTCGGCGTCGGCTCGGCAGAGCCACAGCCGGCCAGCAGCAGAAGGCTGAGTAGGGAAAGGATCAATCGCTTGACGAACATCGCTCGGTCAACGAATGTAGGGCTGATCGGCTTGCGTGAGGGCGTCCTGAATGCGAATCTTGTGCGTCAGGAGCAGAGGCTGTGGCAGGGCGTCTAGAGGAAAGAAGCCCACCTCCAGGCTCTCCGACGAACAGGTGAGCTGGCCGCCGATAACCTCGCACTCAAAGCACAGGTTGCCCATTTGCACGATCTCATCCTCGCCGTAGCGGGCGATCATGAACTGCGTGGGGTCGGTATAGACGCCAATGAGGCGCTTGATGCGCACGTGCAGGCCGGTCTCTTCCCATACCTCGCGCAGGCAGGTTTGTGCGATGCTCTCGCCGATGTCCTGCCGGCCACCCGGCAAAGCCCAGTGTTTGTTGTCGCGCCGCAATTGGAGCAATAGATGTCCCTGCGGGTTCAAGATGAAGGCTGAAGCGCCGTATTGGATGCGCTCAGGCCGGCGGGTGACGATATCGCCCGTCCAGTCGCGCAGCATGAGGTCAGCAGACGCCATGACGAGCTGATCATACGCGACAGGTGCATTGAGGGTTGCTTCAAGGTGCATTCACCAATAAAGGCGTGGGCTGCTCGCTCGTCATGCCCGCCTGTCATGCCAGGGGCGTAGCGCGCTGCGCCCTCACGCGAAACATCTAAGCGGCCGCGTTGACCAAGGCCGCGCCAGCCCGCAAGTCGGGCGCGCGCAGGGGCGGTTCGCGAACCGCCTCTGCTGCGCTGCGGCAGCCTGGCAATTGATGCATAGCATGCTCGCCAATCCCCCAAGCACTTATGAGTAATGCTAAGCCTATCGGCAGGGCAGCAGATCGCCTGCGCTGGGCAAGCCAAACATCAACCTGTGTTTGCCCATCATGCCGATCTGCTTATTTTGTGCTCCAAAAACGCCTGCCGGTGAGACCTCAGCGGCGGTCAGCACGCGGCGGACGCGCCAATGACGTGAAAAAAGTCCTATGAAACCATTGACGATTGGCCAAATACCTGTTAACATTTATTTATGCGGTACCGGCTGCGTAAGCTGGTTTATGGACCGGTAGGGGGGTCGCACGTCGAACAAGTTGACCACGGTCCAATCGCGCTTAACGATTTAGAAGTCGCTTATCTACGCGGTCGGCTTGAGTTCACCCGCCTGAACGACGCTGTACTCCTTCGCGGCGAGTTGGAGACCGAAACGCCCGTCCAATGTGTCCGCTCGCTTGAGACGTTTGGGTTGCAACTGAACATCCGCCTGGATGAGATCTTGCTTGGGCTGCCTCAGTATCCTCGTGACGACATCGAACCCTGGCAGCGCATTGGCGACGATGGCTGGATAGACCTGACCGAGACACTTCGCGAGGAGATCATCATGGCCATCCCGATCAATCCTATTCATCCCGAATACGTTGAGGCCAGTTCCGATGATTTGCTCAGCGCGCTCGATGAACACGATCGGGCGTGGATCACGATTCAGTTGAGTAACCCCAAACAGGCTTTAGAAGGAGAGGTTGATGATACAGTTTGACGAGGATCAGATCATCGCGTCTTTATTAATAAAAGCAGAGACCCAGGGTTTTGTAGTCTTGGACGACATTGTGGAGCTTCTGCCAGAAGCCGAAGACAATTTTGAATTGATGGAGCACTTGGTCAAGGTCTTGGCCGATGCCGGCGTGGTGGTGCAGGATGCTGCTGCGCGCGAAGATGAAGAGGATGACGATGAATTGATCGGCCTCGATGAGGGCGAAGAGGACTACGATGATGATGAAACGGGGACGCTTGCAGCGGATGACGACCTGGCCAACATCGGCGTAGATGACGGCATCGGCCTATACCTGCGCGAGATGACCCGTGTCCCGCTGCTCACGAACCAAGAAGAGGTGCGGCTGGCGCGGGCCATCGAACGTGGGCGCGCGGCGGAAATGCAATTGAAGCTGCGCGGGCATCGCCTCACGCTCAAGCAGCGCCGTCGCTATGAACAGGCCGTCGAGGCTGGTCGTCAGGCGCGGGAGCACTTGATCAAGGCCAACACCCGCCTAGTGGTGAGCATCGCCAAGAAATACATGGGGCGGGGTGTGCCTTTCTTGGACCTGATCCAGGAAGGCAACCTGGGCTTGATGAAGTCGGTAGAAAAATTTAATTACAAGCTAGGCTTTCGCTTCTCCACCTACGCTACTTGGTGGATCCGCCAGACGATCACACGGGCCATTGCCGACCAGAGCCGCACGATTCGCGTGCCGGTGCACATGAATGACCGCATCCGCCGGCTGTACAAAATCACGCGCGATCTGGAGCAGATGCTTGGCCGGCAACCTACCCCTCAAGAAGTGGCCCGCGAGCTGGGCGTAGAGAGCGAGCAGGTGGAGTGGATGCTCAAGGTATCCTGGCGACCGCTATCGCTGGAACAGCCAGTGGGCGAGGAGGAGGACAGCGAGTTTGGCGCATTCGTGGAAGATGAGAACGCGCCTTCCCCGGCTCAAACAGTGTATGAGGATTTGCTCAGGACAAAGCTAGAAGAAGTGTTGAGCACCCTGACGCCACGCGAGCAGCGCATCCTGCGCTTGCGCTTTGGCCTGATCAACGGCCGGTGTTACACCTTGGAGGAAGTAGGGCAGAAGTTCGGTCTTACCCGCGAGCGCATCCGGCAAATCGAGGCGCGCGCGCTGCGCCGGCTGCGCCACCCGCGCCGCGCGCGCTACCTCAGGGACTACCTATAAGCCAGACAAAGGAGAAGGCGTGGCAACTCAGGCGAGCGTCAGCGCGTCACGAATGCGCGCCACGCCTTCTTTGATCTGCTCCATGCTCATCGCGTAGCTCAGCCGCGCGCAGCCTGGCGCGCCGAACGCCTCGCCATGGACGATGCCCACCTTCACCGTGTCCAGCAGATACATGGCCAGTTCCTCGGTGGTGGAACAGGTGCGTCCATACTTCAATGGCTTGCCGAGCAGAGCACTGAAGTCAGGAAAGACGTAAAACGCCCCCTCGGGCATTAAGCAGCGCACGCCGGCGATCTCGTTCAGCGCCTGAACGATCCAGTCCCGCCGTTCTTTGAACGCCGCGACCATCGCGGCGATCTCCGCCTCCAGGTCCAGCGTATAGGCAGCCAAGGCAGCCGCCTGAGTGATCGAGCTGGGGTGGGAGTTGCTGTGGCTTTGAATCTTGAGCATGGCCTTGATGATCCACTCCGGGCCAACCGCATAGCCCAGCCGCCAGCCGGTCATCGCATAGGCCTTAGAGAGGCCATTGACGATCACCGTGCGTTCGTAGAGGTCAGGCGCGACGCGCAGCCAGCGCGCGTAGGGCGGATTAAACACGATCCGGTCATAAAGCTCGTCGCTCAGGATGATCACCTGATTGGTGCGCGCCCAGGCAGCGATGTCCTCCAGTTCAGCTTGGCTATAGACCATGCCGGTGGGGTTTGAGGGCGAGTTCAACACCAGGATGCGCGTGCGCGGGGTGGTGTAGCGCGCCAACAGCGCGGCGTTTACCTTGAAGCCGGTGTCGGCTGTCGTTGGGACGATCACCGGTGTGGCCTCGGCCAGCCGCACCTGTTCTACGTAGCTCACCCAGTACGGCGCCGGGATGAGCACCTCGTCACCGGCTTCGCACAGCGCCTGAAACGCCAAGTAGAGCGATTCTTTGCCGCCGGTGTGGGTCGCTACCTGGCTCGCTTTGTAGTCCAGGCCGGTGTTCTGCCGCTCGCGGGCGGCGATCGCCTCTTTGAGCGCGGCCATCCCGCCGGTCTCGGTGTAGCGCGTGAAGTTCTCCTGTATCGCTTTGATCGCGGCCTGTTTAATCGGTTCGGGGGTGGGGAAGTCCGGCTCGCCGGCGCCAAAACTGATCACAGCTTCGCCGGCAGCGCGCATTCGTTTGACCTTGCCTTCCACGGCCATTGTGGCCGAGGGCTGCACGGCTGCCGTGCGCGCGCTGATGCGGTCGAGTGGCTTCATCTCTAACGAAGTTGTCTCTATCATCTGTTACTCGCTTCCTCTAGCCTGTCTGGCTGTTGCGAGGATTATAGAGATTCACGCCGAGGCCGATACATTCACGAAGGGCGTTCAAAGGGTGGGCAAGACATCTGAGTAGACTAGGCGGCGCTGATACACCCTCACTGATTATTCGCACCCTCCAAGTTCGCGTGGCGCTGCTGTTTGACGATGCCGAGTTTGCATCGTTCCGGCTATGCGCTCTCCGGTCGCTAGACAAATCTTCTGGATGCTAGTAGTATTTCTAGCCGATCTATCTTTGGACTGATTCCTTTTAGGAAGGAGCAAGTCCGTGAGAGGAGGTGATAAACCACAGCGTCTCAGGAGAGCACTTTCTGATATCTATCTGGCTGATTATGAAGTCTGGTTAAAGAACCGCGACCCTAGGTTTAGGTTGAGGAGATACACAGATGAAACACATACTTTCCATCTTTCTGGCTAGCCTTCTCGCTGCTTGCGCTGTCCCTACACCTACGCCTGGACCTGCCAGTGGTGAAGGGGCGACTGGTCCGAAGAAGCTCATTGTCTTTGGCGCATACGCCACTGCTGTTGAGGAGCCCTGGGTGGGCGTGATACACGTCGCGCTCAATAAAGCAAAGGAAGCTGGAGAGATCGAGTACACCTACACCGATGACATCGGCTATACCGGCGACATGGAGCGAGTGCTGCGCGAGGTGGCGGAGAAATCGAAGCCCGATATCATCTTCGGGGACGCCTTTGGCAACGAAGAAGCCGTGCGTCGCGTAGCTCGGGACTACCCAGAAATCGCCTTTGTCTTTGGCTCTGGTGGCGGGCCGGCAGAACCCAACTTCTCGGTGTTCGACAACTGGATTCATGAACCCGCTTACTTGAGTGGCATGCTGGCCGGTGGTTTGACCAAGTCCAACATCATCGGCGTGGTTGGCGGCTATCCGGTTCCAGAGGTGAATCGCATTGTGAATGCGTTCACTGCTGGTGTTTGGTCTGTGAATCCGAACGCAGAGGTCAAGACGACTTTTATCAATAGCTGGTTTGACCCAGCCTCTGCGAAAGAAGCCGCCTTAGCCCAGATCGAGGCAGGAGCCGACGTGTTGTTTGCTGAGCGCTTCGGCGTGATAGAAGCGGCCGCTGAGCGCGGGCTGTATGTGTTTGGCAGCATGAGCGACCAATCTGCGCTGGCTCCCGACTATGTGGTAAGTGGCCCGGTGTGGCACATGGAGCCTACGGTGAACTACATCATCGGCCAGGTGCGCGCCAAAACCTACACCGCGCAAGACCTCAAGGACTTTAGCATGGTTGTGAAGGGAGGCGCTAGCTTGGCGCCGATAAACACCAAGGTAAAGGGCGGGATTCCGTCAGACTTGGTGGAGAAGGTCAAGGCCAAGGAAAACGAGATTAAGCAAGGCCTCTTTCGCGTGGATATTAACGAGGCGCAGCCGCCGGCTTCAGCTAAACTCAACCGCTAGCCTGCAAAGATGACGGAGACGATGGTCGTCCGCATGCGCGGCATCTGGAAGCGTTTTGGTAGCGTCGTGGCTAACAGAGGCGTGGATTTCGACCTGCGCAAGGGCGAGATCCACGCCCTGCTCGGCGAGAATGGTGCAGGCAAAAGCACCCTGATGCGCGTCTTATATGGGCTATACCGCGCCGATGCGGGTAGCATCGCCATAAATGGCACGCCGGTGTCCATCCGCTCACCGCGAGACGCCATCGCCCATGGCATCGGCATGGTTACTCAGCATTTCGCGCTGGTCGGGCCGATAACCGTTGCCGAGAACGTCATTCTGGGAAGCACACCGCACCTGCGCCTAAATCTAAGCGCTGCTCGCCAACGAGTCACCGCTACGGCAGAACGCATCGGTCTGTCGCTCGATCCGGGAGCGCTGGTCAAAGATTTGTCTGTAGGTCAGCGTCAGCGCGTAGAGATCGTGAAGGCACTCTATCGCAACGCACAGGTGCTCATCCTGGACGAACCCACTGCCGTGCTGCTGCCGCAAGAAGTGGAGCAACTGTTTAACACCCTGCGCAGGCTGCGCGAAGAAGGCGTATCCATCGTCTTTATCAGTCACAAGCTCCAGGAAGTCATGCAACTCACGGATCGCGTGACTGTGATGCGTGCCGGCGAGGTCGTAGGGTCGGTGGACACCTCGCGCGTGACATCGTCCGAACTGGCGCGCATGATGGTGGGACGGGTGACCTTCAGCATAACCAAGCCCTCGTCGCTTTCTTCTTCACAGAGTCAGGTGGCGTTGCGCCTTGAGCAGATACGCGCAAAGAACAATAAAGGCTTGCTTGCTCTGCGTGACCTATCGCTGGAGGTTTACACCGGCGAGATTTTGGGCATTGCTGGGGTATCTGGGAATGGTCAGACGGAACTTGCGCAGGTGATAGAAGGTGTACGGCCTGTAGTCAGCGGTCACGTTTACGTCTGCGGACAAGAGGTAACAAACGCCGGCCCAAGGCGAATGATGGACATTGGCGTCGGCCGCATTCCAGAGGATCGTCATGAGAGCGTTGTGGGGAGCATGTCCGTTGCCTATAACATGGTTTTGGAGCACCTTACTGAGTTCACCCGCTGGGGCTTTGTTGATCGTCGTCGGTTGCACCAACACGCCGAACAACTGATCGCAGAGTATCAGATCAAGGCGCGCCCCAACGATCCCATCCGCACGCTCTCAGGAGGCAATATCCAGAAGGTGATCCTGGCGCGGGTGTTGGAGCGTAACCCTCGCGTGATTGTTGTTTCGCAACCTACTCGCGGTCTGGATCTCGCCGCTACAACTTATGTGCGCAGCAAACTCGTCGAGCAGCGTCAACGGGGTGCGGCCATCCTGCTCATCTCCGAAGACTTGGACGAGATTCTAGAGCTGGCCGATCGCATAGCGGTTATCTACGAGGGCGAGATTCGCAAAGTGTTTGCTACAGCCGAAGTCACGCCCGAAGAATTAGGATTGCTGATGGCTGGTCTGCGCCGCTCACATTAAAGAAATGGTTCTGCCCATAATCACGCTCAAGATCGAACGGCATGCGCCTCCTGGCTGGATACGAGCTTTCCTGCCGGCTTTGGCGGTGCTTATCACATTTGTGCTCACCAGCGCTCTCGTGCTGATGGCAGGGGCGAATCCACTGGAAGCCTACTACTACTTTCTGCTAGAGCCGCTCACCAGTCGGGTGAGTCTGCTTGAAGTGCTGGTGAAGGCTACGCCGCTTTTGCTGACTGGCGCAGCAGTCACTTTGGCCTTTTCCGGTGGTTTCTGGAATATAGGTGCGGAGGGCCAGTTCTTGGCCGGCGCAACGGCAGCCACGGCTGTAGGGCTGGCCGTGCAACAGTTCCCAGCCCCCTTCGCCATCCCGCTCACGCTGCTGGCTGGGATTATGGGCGGTATGGCCTGGATAGCGGTACCGGCCTTGATGAAGATACGGCTGGGCATTGACGAAGTGGTGACCACACTCCTGCTAAATTCCGTAGCGTTGCTGGTGGTGAGCGCATTGTTGAACGGTCCCTGGCGCGATCCTATTTCGCAGTGGCCTCAATCCCCCGAAATCGCTTCGGCGGCGATCTTGCCTAAACTTGTGCCGCGCAGCCGCTTGCACCTTGGCTTTCTCCTCGTGCTCTTGATAGTGGTCTTGCTCGGCATAACCATCAGCCGCACAGCATTTGGCATCCGTTTGCGTGCGGTAGGGATGGAACCAGAAGCCGCGCGCTTTGCTGGGATCGAGGTATGGCGCGTGATCCTAACCACCGCCCTGCTAAGTGGAGGCGTCGCAGGGTTGGCAGGTGCGATAGAAGTAGCAGGTATTCACTATCGCCTGATCGAGGCGATCTCCGGCGGACAGGGCTATACGGGCATCGTCATTGCCACGCTCAGCGGTCTGAATCCCTGGGCTGTGTTGCCTGCCGCACTGTTCATCGCGCTGATTGACACAGGAAGCCAGACCGTGAGTCGTGCCCTTGGCGTGCCGGTGTATTTGGGTGAGGTTATTCAAGCCACCCTGCTGTTGGTGATGCTGGCCGTGCTGCTGCTACAAAGTTATCGAATTCGCTTAGAGCACAAATGATTGAGTCATCGCTGTTGGTGTTTATCGTTGGCTGGCTGGCTGCTACGCTGCGCGTGGCAACGCCCTTGCTACTTGCAACCATTGGGGAGATTTACACTGAACGCAGTGGCGTGCTCAATTTAGGCATTGAAGGGATCATGTTCCTGGGGGCGTTTGTCGGCTTTGCCACAGCAGCGCGCGCAGAGGCGGCTGGTTTGGGTGCTTATCTTTGGGTTGGGATTGTCGCTGCGATGTTAGCCGGCTTGCTAACGTCTCTGTTGATGGCCTTGCTCACAGTAACGCTAGGACTGAATCAGCACGTGTCAGGCCTGGGCATTACATTGCTATGCACTGGACTGGCCATGTTTGGTTTTCGACTGGTCTTTGGCGAGCAAGCTGTCCTACCACGCATCAACCCTTTTGCACAGATCGTGCTCTTTCCAGGTGTGCCGATCCTAGACCCACTGCTTAATCAGTATCTGCTGACTTATTTCGCCTTCTTCGTGTTAGTTCCTTTATCAGCCTGGTTACTCAACCGTTCGAGCTTTGGCCTGAACTTGCGCGCTGTGGGCGAGAATCCAGAGGCAGCCGATGCTGCCGGCATTGATGTCTTCCGCATGCGCTATATAGCGCTGGCTGTTGGCGGGGTTCTAATGGCGCTGGGGGGAGCGTTCCTTTCGCTTGCGCAGTTGGGCGCTTTCTCACCGGGCATTGTTGCTGGCCGTGGTTGGGTATGCATTGCCCTGGTAATATTTGCCCGCTGGGATGCAATCCGAGCGATGGTGGGAGCGTTGTTGTTCGGGGGGGTGTTCGCACTGCAGTTGCGCCTGCAAACACAGGGCATCGGACTGCCTTACGAGATGCTGTTGGCGCTCCCTTATCTGGTCACAATTCTGGTTTTGGCAATTGTGGGTCGGCGCGCACCTTATCCGGGCGCCTATCTCAAGCCCTATCGCCGCGAATAACTCTAGGAGGAACAAGCATGGATGAATTTATGCAAGCGGCCATTGAGGAAGCTAAACTTGGCCT